>ENA-OWOU01001224-OWOU01001224.1-gut-metagenome-genome-assembly--contig:-NODE-1224-length-11303-cov-16.655443_pt1 | contig 11303 bp, 5 predicted proteins | sample MGYA00248248_ERZ651801 | MGnify/ENA primary metagenome ERZ651801 (study PRJEB26908, sample SAMEA4031710) | gut metagenome | biome: gut; feature: normal infant; material: stool | place: China | collected... | reverse complement strand
GTTCAGAAAAAGGTTTCTGTGACTGGAGCTATTTCCAGCGTAAAAGGTGAAGAATTGACAAAAACTCCAACAGGGTCCATTTCTAATATGTTATCAGGGCAAATGGCAGGTTTGACTACCGTACAGTATTCCGGAGAACCGGGAAGTGATGCAGCGAATATTTTTGTCCGTGGTCAAGCTACATGGAATCAATCTGCTCCTCTTATTCAAGTAGACGGCGTGGAACGTAGCATGAATGATATTGATCCTAATGAAATAGAAAGCATTTCTATATTAAAAGATGCTTCTGCTACGGCTGTTTTTGGTGTACGAGGTGCAAATGGCGTTGTTTTAATTACGACTAAACGAGGTAAGGAAGGAAAGGCTAAGATTTCATTTACGACTTCCTCAAGTATTATTGCCCCGACCGAAAGTATTAAAATGGCTAATTCTTATCAATATGCTACTTTTTATAACCAAATAAATACTGGTGATGGTTTGAATCCTACGTTTTCGGATGAAATAATCCAGAAATTTAAAGATGGTTCAGATCCTGTTCGTTTTCCAAGTGTGGATTGGGTAGATTATTGCTTAAAAGATATGACCCTTCAAACACAGCATAATGTTAATATATCAGGTGGTACAGACCGTGTACGTTATTTTATTTCAGCAGGAGCTTATACACAAGGTGGTTTATTTAAAGAATTTGACTTGCCCTATAATCTGTCTTATCAATATAATCGTTTCAATTACCGTTCAAATCTAGATATTGACGTAACCAAAACAACAACATTATCAATGAATATTGCTGGTAATGTGAATAATGCTTCTAAACCTTATACTGGACAGGGTAGTGCCGGGATGTTAATAAACATGTATTATTCCACTCCGTTTTCTAGTCCGGGACTTGTCGATGGCAAACTGGTTAATGCAAGTACGGACTATCCGGATTTGAGAATGCCTTTTACTGGTGGTAGCGGCATGGGATACTATGGTGGAGGTTTTATGCGAACCAGTAATAACACCTTAAATGCTGATGTCCAATTAAAACAAAAACTGGATTTTATAACTAAAGGATTGTCATTCCATATTAAAGGATCATACAATAGTGGCTTTACATCTTATACACAGGCTAGTGCTAGTGTTGCAACTTATACTCCTGTATTACAGGAAGATGGTACGATCGCTTACAAGAAATATGGACAAAATTCTCAGTTGAAATATGAAGATAAGGATCCGGCTAAATCACGTGATTGGTATATGGAGGCAGCTTTAAACTATGCCCGGGAATTCGGTAACCATCATGTTTCAGCATTATTGTTATACAATCAGTCTAAGATATATTATCCTAGTGCATATTCTGATATTCCTCGTGGTATGGTTGGTATAGTGGGACGTGCAACTTATGATTGGAAAAACCGCTATATGGCAGAATTCAATATTGGATATAATGGTTCCGAGAATTATGCACCCGGCAAACGCTTTGGTACTTTTCCGGCCGGTTCTTTTGGTTGGATTGTTAGTGAGGAAAAATTCTGGAAACCTATAAAATCAGTAGTAAGTTTCTTGAAATTTCGTTATACAATCGGTCTAGTTGGTAATGATAGTTTTGACGGAAACAAGCAACGCTTCCTCTATATGTCTGATCCTTATGTTGTTAATAATTCTTCTTTAATTAACCGTGATGGTCATGGTTTTTTGTTTGGTATCAATAATTCCACAGTAAGTCCTGCAGCTTATGAAAATGGAAAGAATAACCAAGATATTACATGGGAAAAAGCGTTGAAAACCAATTTGGGTGTGGATGCTAATTTCCTTAATGATCGCTTACGCACTTCATTTGATTATTATCATGAAAGACGTACAGACATTATGTTGAGTGACGGTACGGCTCCTTCTGTATTAGGATTTACTCCTCCATTGGCTAATCTTGGGGAAATGAGAAGCTGGGGCTGGGAAATCACTTTAAAATGGAATGATCAAATAGGCGACAATTTCAGGTATAACGTAGGATTGAATTTGATGTACAATCAAAATCGGGTGGTAGAGAGAAAAGAAGCTCCGCAAAATGAAGAGTATATGTATCAAAAAGGACGTCGTCTTGGTTCACGCAGTCAATATAAATTCTTTGAATATTATAATTCGGAAACAACCCCTGCTCATTACAAAGAAGTATATGGTACGGATATGCCAGAACAATTAGTCAGTGATTTAAAAAATGGTGATTGTGTATATGTCGATTTAAATAACGATGGTAAAATAGATTCTAACGATATGTCACGTCAATTTGGTTTCACAGACGATCCGGAATACATGGCTGGTCTTAATATGGGATTCAGCTGGAAGGGATTTGATGTTTCAATGCAATGGACTGCCGCATGGAATGTAAGCCGCAGTATATCAAGTGTATTCCGCCAACCTTTTACAGACCGTACAAACTCAGATCAAGGAGGTTTGTTGGAATATATGTTAGATCATACATGGACTCCAGAGAATCCGAATCCAAATGCGGAATATCCGCGTGCGACATTTATCAACGATACCAATAACTATGCGGAATCAACTTTGTGGGAGAAAGATGCTAAGTATCTTCGTTTGAAAAATCTGCAAATTGCTTATAATTTCAATCTTCCATTTATGAAAAAACTGAAACTGAATACTATGCAGTTAGCGTTAAGTGGATATAATTTATTGACCTTTACTCCATATTTTTGGAGTGATCCGGAATCAAAGGCTAGTAATTCTCCCTCTTATCCGCTGACAAAAACATATTCATTGAGTTTGAAACTTGGTTTTTAATCTTAATAATGCAATCAAATGAAAAAATATAATAAATGGATTTTTAATGTTGCTTCAGGACTGGCTCTAACATCTGTCATCGCTACTTCATGTGTCGATGAAATCAAGTTCGGCAACTCTTTTTTGGAAAAGGCTCCGGGAGGATCGGTTACAAAAGATACAGTATTTAACAATGCTGAATATACCAGACAGTTTCTGACTAATCTTTATGGTATGCAATATTATGGGCTTCCTTATAAAAATGTAGCTAATCAGGAAAGTTCTAATAATTACGTGGGCAAACCGGAGGCATTGACAGATCTTTATATATATACTTATCCATCAGCCGGTATCACCGGACCTTATTATCAAGGTACTCATACAGCTAATTATGGTAAACGTTCTGATAAATTTGATTATTTAAGGAATAATATCTGGGAAGCTGTACGTGGAGTATGGATGTTGATTGAGAATATTGATAATGTACCGGGGTTAGGGGAAGATGAAAAAGTTTCTATGGTGGCACAAGCGAAATGTATTCTTGCCTCCCGTTATTTTGATGTATTTCGTCATTATGGTGGCATTCCTTTAATTAAAGGTACATTCAGTGGGACGGATACAAGCTATGAAATGCCCCGTAACAGTGTGGAAAAAACAGTGGATTATATGGTACAATTGCTGGATGAAGCAGCTGCTGTACTTCCTTGGACTGTAGAAACACCTGCATCTGAATCCGGACGCTGGACTAGAGCGGCAGCTTTAGCTTATAAATGTCGTATTCTTCAATTTGCAGCCTCACCTTTATTTAATTCTGACCAGCCTTATTATCCGGGAGCGACAAGCAATCCTGCTATTTGGTATGGTGGTTATAAACCGGAACTATGGGATCGCTGTCTGGAAGCGTGTGAACAATTCTTTAATGAACTGGCTTCTAAAGGTGGATACAGTTTACAGCAGGCGAAAGGTACTCGTCCGCAAGATTACCGTTTAGCGTATCGTGCAGGCTATGCTAATTTGGATAGCCCAGAAGTATTGATAAACACACGTGTAATAGATACAGACGCATTCAAATCCGGTAATTATGTCTGGCATCAATGGGGAGATCCTCTTATGAGCATTCATCGTGGTTACAGTCCTACACAAGAATATATGGAAATGTTTCCTTGGAAAGATGGTATGCCGTTTGATTGGGATAAGACTAAAAGTGAAGGAAAACTGGATGAAATGTTTTTGAAAGGAACGGGCACAGCCAGTGACGGACTGATAAATATAGAATTGACCCGTGATCCGCGTATGTATGAAGAAATCATTGTAAACGGTCAGCAAGAATCTTTGGATTGGACTACAGGAAATATGTCTGGTTATTGTTTTGAATCGTGGTTGGGGGGAAAGAGTGCCGGCAATGGTCCTACCAGTCAAACAGGTTCATTTGCTACGGGATATGCACCTATCAAATTCTTAATGGGAAACGATATGCTGCGTAGATATGTACATTGGCCTTGTATCCGTATAGCTGAACTGCATTTAATTTATGCGGAAGCATTGTGTCAAAGTTCACGAGGCAGTATGGATAAAGCTATAGCTCAAGTAGATATTGTACGTGCACGTGTAGGAATGAAAGGATTGGCAGAATGTAATCCGGATAAAAATTTACAAAGTAACAAGGATGCTTTTATCGAAGAACTTCTTCGTGAACGTGCTTGTGAGCTAGGTATGGAAGATGCACGCTTCTTTGACTTGATTCGCTATAAACGAGCAGATATATTTGAAAAACAATTGCATGGACTTTTCATTTATCGTTTGGATGACAACGGAGTACGAAGAGATTTGCCTTGGCGTGGAAACGATGAAGGGAAGATGGCTTATCCGACCCATTTTGAATATGAAAAATTTGAATTGAATAACCCTACTCGTTATTGGTGGACAAATGGATTTGACCCTAAATGGTATCTTTCTCCATTCCCGTCAACAGAAGTTAATAAAGGATACGGGCTTGTTCAAAATCCCGGATGGTAATAACTAATGAATACTTCAATTACAATTTGAATTAATTATTATGAGAAAAAATAGATTAATTATTCCGGCACTCCTTGCTTTTTTGAGTATGCAAGGGTATGCACAGGAACTCAATGATAGCATAACTTCCGGTAAGCCGGCAAAATATTCCGATGAAGTTGTAGAAATCGGATATCATAAAGCTCAACGTCTGGAAGAATCTACCTCATCAATTTCTACCGTATATAATGAAGATTTCAATAAGCGTAGTGCTAAAAATATAGCTAATTCGCTTTTTGGATATGGTACAGGGTTGACTACTTTGCAAGGTAGCGGACGATATGCAGATGCCGAACCTACATTTTTTATTCGTGGTCTACAAAGTTTATCCACTAATAATCCGTTAATATTGGTAGACGGTATTGAACGTGATATTACAGATGTCACTCCTGAAGAGGTAGAAACAGTCACTATATTGAAAGATGCTGCTGCAGTAGCAATTTACGGGCATAAAGGTATAAATGGTGTAGTCAATATTACTACCAAACGTGGTATTTATAATACACGTGAAATCAAGTTTACTTATGATCATGGTTTCGGTTGGCAAGCACGCAAGCCCAAGTTTGTAGACAGTTATTCTTATGCAAATGCCATGAATGAAGCATTGGCAAATGACGGGTTAACAGCGCGTTATACACAAGATGAATTGAACGCATTTCGTAGTGGTCAATATCCATATCTGTATGCTAATGTGGATTGGCTTGGAGAAACTTATCGCGATATGGATGCTACCAATATATATAATATAAGTTTCCGAGGTGGGGCGAGCAAATTCCGTTATTATGCTATGGCTAACTTGACTACTAATAAAGGGTTTATTGCCAATCCTTATATGAATGATGGATATTCTACACAGGACCAATACTCCAGAGCCAATTTACGTACTAATTTGGATATTGATCTGACAGAAAAAACAAAATTGAAATTAAATGTATTAGGTATCCTGTCAGAAACTAGAACTCCGGGAGCGAATGGTCAGGGAGGTGCTAATTTATGGGATATGATTTATACTTTACCTTCCGCTGCTTTTCCCGCTCGTTTGGAAAATGGTACATGGGGAGGTAGTGCGACTTGGGCTGGGACCAAAAATCCTTTAGCTGTATCACAAGCAGCGGCTTACACAAAGTTCCACGAACGTACATTGTTCGCTGATATGACGCTGACCCAGGATTTATCATCTATAACCCCAGGACTAGGAGCAAGCGGTATGTTATCTTATGATAACTATGCCCAATATTGGGAAAATCATTCTAAAACTTTTGTTTATGGTAGTAATTCGGTAACTGCATGGGAAAATGGTGTACCTTCAAGTACGACTTATTATACTGATGGTAAAGAAAGTTCGATGAGTAGTGATGCTAAATGTATTGCATTTACACGGGTATTCAATTTTGCAGCAACTTTATTTTATGACAAACAGATAAATAAGGACAATAAAATTTATAGTCAATTAAAATGGGACTATGAATACCGTAATACCAAAGGGACCGATCAGACCTGGTATCGTCAGAATGCCTCTTTCTATACTCATTATGGATACAAAGATAAATATTTTGCTGATTTGAGTGTAGTTGCTTCAGCGTCTAATAAATTGGCACCAGGACACCAATGGTCTATATCTCCCACTGTTGGCTTAGCTTGGGTCATGTCAAAAGAAAATTTCATGAAAGATCTTTCTTGGATTAATTTTATGAAACTGAGGGCTTCGTTTGGTGTCATTAATACCGACCGTCTTCCGTTGGATGATGACAGTGAGGTTACTAACTATTGGGAACAAACATATGGTGGCGGTGGTTATTATCCATTTGATACAAATTATTCTGTAGGAACGCAAAGTTGGTCATTAGGTCGTTTGGCTTCTTTGAATTCTACTCATGAAAAAGCATATAAATATAATTTTGGTTTAGATGCCAGTATGTTCAATGGGTTGGACGTATCTTTTGATGCTTATTATGAAAGACGTTCAGATATTTGGGTGTCTTCAAGCGGTCATTATTCAAGTGTCTTAGGATTTACTGCTCCTTATGAGAATGGTGGTATTGTCGATAGTTGGGGAGTTGAAATTGGTGCTAATTATCGTAAAAAAATTGCTGACATTACTTTAAATATAGGAGCCAATTTTGCTTTAGCCAAAAATGAGATTATCGAGCAAATGGAAGAACCGCGTATGTATGATAATCTTATAACTACAGGTAAGCCTCTGAAGCAAACTTATGGTATGGAAGTTATCGGATATTTTAAGGATCAAGCTGACATTGAGAATAGTCCTAAACAGTCATTTGGTGATGTAAAACCTGGTGATATAAAATATAAAGATGTTAATGGTGACAATATTATTGATGCGAATGATAAAGTTGCTATAGGACATAGTACTACTGCTCCTGAAATTTACTATTCATTCAATTTGGGAGCAGAATGGAAAGGGTTAGGCTTTGATGCTATGTTCCAAGGGACAGGAAGATATTCTGCTGTATTAAATACGAAGAGTTTATACTGGCCGTTAATAAATAATACAACGATTTCACAGGAATATTATGATAACCGGTGGACTCCAGAAAATCAAGATGCTAAATATCCTCGTTTGAGTTCTCAAAGTAATGAGAACAATTATCAAACTAATACTTTGTGGTTGGCAGACCGCTCATTTTTGAAACTTCGTTCAATAGAGTTGTATTACAAGTTTCCACAAATATGGGTAAAGAAAAGCAAGATATTGAGCAATGCAAAGATTTATGTGAGAGGTGTTGATCTTTTGTGCTTTGATAAGATTAATATTGCCGATCCCGAAGTTTATGGAGCGACTTATCCTTTAACTCGTAGTGTAGTGGCTGGATTAACTATCGGCTTTTAATTGTTGAACTTAAATTAAAAACATGATTATGAAAATCAAAAAAATAGTGAGCGGAATAGCATGTATGGTAACTTTGGCTGCATGTAATCTGGATTATCACGAATATGCCAATTACGGAAAAGACTATATAGATGAAAGTTATGAAAATGTAATTGGTATGATTACCAATGTTTATTCCATATTAGACTATGACTTTGGCCAAACATATAAAGGTGGAATGCTGGCATCGGCTTGTGATGAAGCTGAATATGCCTATACAAACAATGATATATGTGATTTTGTAAACGGATCTTGGAGTCCGGCTAATCCAATGTCTAATATCTGGACTAGCAGCTATAAAGCAATTCAGATATGTAATCAGTATCTGGCTGAATTTCAAGGATTGACATTTGATGAACTAAAATTGAATGATGACTATCGTGCACAAATGTTCCGTTATACCAACAGTTTCAAGGAAGCTCGTTTTTTGCGTGCATATTTTTATTTTAATTTAGTACGTGCTTATGGGGATGTTCCATATTTTACAGAAATGGTAACTACAGATCAAGTAAACAGTTTGACACGCACCCCTGCACAGGAAATTTTTAATGCCATTATAGCAGAATGTGACAAATTATCTACAGAATTACCTGCAGACTATACAAAACTTGGATTGGACGGAATTGCTCCAGCAGAGAACGGTCGCGTTACTTGTTATGCAGCTTTGGCATTAAAAGCACGTGCTGCTTTATATGCTGCCAGTCCATTATTTAATCCGGAAAATAACAAAGATTTGTGGCGCAGAGCGGCTGAAGCTAATAAAGAGGTAATTGAAACTTGTACAGCTAATGGTTTTAAATTAAGTAAATATTCAGAATTGTGGGGTCCTAACAACTGGTCAAATAATGAAATGATTTTTGTTCGTCGATATAATGGTAACATTAGTACATTGGAAGAATATAATTTTCCGATGGGAGTACCAGGTGGAAACTCCGGTAATTGCCCAACACAAAATATGGTTGACGCCTATGAAATGAAAGCTACTGGAAAAATGTGGAATGAAACAGGAAGTGGTTATGACGCTTCTAATCCATATGCCGGACGTGATCCACGTTTCGATATGACTATTGTAAAGAATGGAGATACAAAATGGCCGTCAAAGAATGCCAATCCTATTGAAACTTTTTATGGAGGTTTGAATGCTGAACCTCTTTCAGGTGCAACCCCTACCGGATATTATTTGAAAAAATATTTGGATTCAGCCATTGATCTGAGTGCTAATAGTACAACAAAAACCAGCCGCCATTCATGGATCACTTATCGTTTAGGAGAATTTTACTTAAACTATGCAGAAGCCATATTCCAATATACGGGTTCTGCTGATAATGCTGGTGAATTCGGAATGACAGCTTGTGAAGCGGTAAATATCATACGTAATCGTACTGATGTTAAAATGCCGGAATTTCCAACAGGTTTGTCGGCAGATGCCTTTTGGAATAAATATCAGAATGAGCGCATGGTAGAATTGGCTTTTGAGGGACATCGTTTTTATGATCTGAGAAGATGGAAAGATGGTGATAAATTAAAGAGCATCATAGAAATGAAACTTACAAAAAATGAGGATGGTACTATCACTTATAAACGAAATATTGTCAATCGTGTTTGGGATGATAAAATGTATCTTTTCCCAATTCCACAATCGGAACGTATGAAAAACCCTAATTTGTCTCAAAACGCAGGATGGTAATAGAATAAACGTACAATAAGAGGATGCATCAATATGTATAAAGCATCCTCTTTTACCTTTAAATTATAATTTATAGAAATGTCATGAAACAATCTAGATTTTATATCCTCTTTTTCTTTGTAGTTTGTATCGGGCTATTTTGCTCTTGTCTCAGTAATGACGATGATGCGCAATGGTCTAAATTTAATGGTGTATATGTTACGGTTGGTGGAGACAATATTCGTGGCTACAAGTTATACACGGATTTTGGTGCAATTTTAGTTCCAACAGAAGAAAGTCTTAATCGTATACCTTGGTTAAAAGAAGTGCAACGTGCCATAGTTAGTTTTAACTTATTGGATGAAAATACAACTCAATTGGAGGACGGAAAAACTTATGATGTTATATTAAACAGTACGAATGGAATGAACCAACAGATTCCTACTTTTACAGTTCATGTTGACACTTTAAGTGAAGAGTATCAAATATCCGGTCAAGACTCTATCCAACTAAAAAATAAGAGTATTTATTCATTAGATAAAACGGCCGGAGCATTCTATATAAAAAATGGTTATATGAATATTGTTCCAACTTTTGAGTATGATTTATATAAGCCGGTTTTCTTTTTATTATACTATGATGGCGAAAAGGATATAGATACTTCTAATAATAAATTGAATTTAAATTTGTATTTTAATAATAGTATACAAAGTAGTAATAACTCTATTTCTTCGTTTATAAGTCTTGAAATGCCTGGAGAAATTTATTATAAATTTCAAGATAAAGGTATGAATGATGACGATCTTATCGATGTATATTTGAATTCTGAAACCGTTTCCGGACAAGAACAAATACATTGTAAAATGGCTTTGAAAGATTTTATGCTTCCTTAAAACATAGGATTCTTCATTGAATTTGCGGAAGTTTTACCGATGAAAACGGTAGGGGCTTAGTTAATCAAAAAAATATTATACAAAACTTGGGAAATGAAATACAGATATATGGATTTCTCAAATTGCTTTCAATTGAAAAATCCATATATCTGTATTTTTTTTAAAGTCACATCTTTTATAAAGTTAATAGCCTCTAGGTTGAAATTCTTAGACATCATTCATCTAATAAAGGCCATTATTGGGATTATACAGGAACGTGCAGGTTTCATTATTATTAAAGATACCCAAAGTACATATTGGGAATATGTTAAGACGTTCAGTTAATAACATGGCAATACGGAAAATCTTCTTCTTTTTTTATAGATTTATACACTCCTTAAATTCCCAATAAGCATCAAGCATCTGTTGACTAAGCATACAAATCTGATGATTGAGTCTTAGTTCTCAATCATGTCGGATCATAGTTTAAACTAAAATTCTTCCTATTTTTATAAAGGGTATTCTACTTTAAAAGAAGAACTATAGTAAAGGTCCATCATAAAGTTTTTAGTTTTTTATTTCTGCTTTCATTTTGTATATTCATACTTGAAAAATAAAAATACTTTTAAGAATCGTATCCCCGTCTTTCCTATGCTTAAAAGTTATTTAAAAGAATTCGATGTAATGTCAAATTATCGTCAATCATCTGTTATATATGATTTTAAAATCCATAGCAAATTTTTATCAAATAAGTAGTATTGTTGTTTATCTTGAATGATATTCATTTAGATAAATCACGATATTGAATACAATAAAAAGGAAATAAAATATGCCATTAATAATAATAGTATGGGAATGCTAATTCTTATATACTTGATTAATAAGAATATAGATTGAGAAGATGTTTGATTAAAAGAAAACATAAATCTAATTTTTATTCAAAGCATGAATCTTTAATAAAATATAAACAGCTGTTTATCAACATAATAACTTTATTTAAAAAACTGCTTTCTAACTTTTGTTTAACTTAATAATTAAAGTATGAAAGACAGAAAGAATTCAA
>ENA-OWOU01001215-OWOU01001215.1-gut-metagenome-genome-assembly--contig:-NODE-1215-length-11376-cov-4.506771_pt1 | contig 11376 bp, 10 predicted proteins | sample MGYA00248248_ERZ651801 | MGnify/ENA primary metagenome ERZ651801 (study PRJEB26908, sample SAMEA4031710) | gut metagenome | biome: gut; feature: normal infant; material: stool | place: China | collected... | reverse complement strand
ATGGTACCAACAATACAAAAAGACATTGAAAAGGAAAGTAATTTATCGAAAATGCCTAGAGAGTTCTTGGTTGGTGGAAAAGAAACATGGAAGATAAACGAAAATGGCCTTGGAGTTGCATACCGACCCAAGATCTTGGTTAGGCTATGACGGATTCACCCGTTAAAGTGATAAAGTATGATGGTACTCGATGAGGAAATAATCGTGAGGTTATTTTAAATTAAGGTGGTAACGCGAGGTAACTCGTCCTTTGTATAAAGGACGAGTTTTTTGTTTGTTGTATTGTAATAAAAGAAAAAGGGGAAAAGAAAAAGGGACTATTCTCTGCTCCGGCAATTAGCAGAAATTTGAATTTGTAAAATTGCATTTTCCATTGAGGAAATCAGGAGGATTCATATGAGAAAGTTGAGTGAGTTACAGCAGGAAATCGAATCCGTTCGATTTGAACTGGATCAGGCACTTTTACGACAGGATAAGTTTGATAATTACTATCAAAAAAGTACAAAACTCGATCAGCTGATTGAAGAGTATATCGAGGAAACAGAAAGAAGTAAGTAGAGAAGAATGGAAAATAATGCCAAATCAGGAAATAACTGGTCTGGCATTATTTTTTTGCGCTAAAATATTGATTTTTTCTTAAGAATAGTCTAATATATGTTTAAAAGTGGTGGAAAGTGGTAGAGAATGGTTTGAAGTGGTGGCAAATGACCACAGAAATGGAAAATCAAGAGGAACCAGCTGCCGCACAAAGGCAGGTGATTGTGTCATGTTTATGGGAGAATACAACCACACAGTTGATCCAAAAGGCAGACTGATAGTTCCGGCAAAATTCAGAGAGCAGCTTGGCGATGAATTTGTAGTGACAAAGGGACTTGATGGATGCTTATTTGTGTATACGTCAGAAGAATGGCACAACATCGAAGAGAAATTCAGAAACATTTCCATGACTTCCAAGGATGCAAGAAAGTTTTCACGTTTCTTTTTTGCAGGAGCAGCTTCCTGTGAACTGGACAAGCAGGGAAGAATCCTTCTTCCACCAGTTTTAAGAGAATATGCAAATCTGACAAAAGATGTCGTTTTAGTCGGAGTCTTAAGCAGAGTGGAAATCTGGGACAAAGACAGATGGCAGGAGAATACATATGATGAAGATGAGATGGATGAGATTGCAGAACACATGGCAGATTTAGGGTTCAGCATCTGATCCACAGAGAATAAAAAAAAGAGAGCCAGAGCAAAAGTCAGGCAGAGAGGATCACAATGGAATTTAATCATTATTCAGTATTACTAAATGAGACAATTGAAAATTTGAATAGCAAGCCTGACGGAATCTATGTGGATGGAACACTTGGCGGTGGCGGACATGCTTACCAGGTGGCTTCACGGTTATCAGAAAAAGGCAGGCTGATCGGAATCGATCAGGACGCGGATGCAATCGCAGCCGCCGGAGAAAGATTAAAGGAATTTGGTGACAAGATCACCATTATCCGAAGCAATTACGCCAACATGAAAGAGGAACTTCACCGCATTGGCGTGGAAAAGGTGGATGGAATCGTGTTGGATCTTGGCGTATCTTCGTTTCAGTTAGATACACCGGAGCGTGGTTTTACTTACCGTGATGAGAATGCTCCACTTGATATGAGAATGGATGACAGACAGAGCCTGACTGCAAAAGATATTGTAAACGGATACAGTGAGATGGATCTTTACCGTATCATCCGTGATTATGGTGAGGACAAGTTCGCAAAAAATATTGCAAAACACATCGTGCAGGAGAGGGCAAAGAAACCGATCGAGACAACCGGAGAACTGACGGAGATCATCAGGGCTTCCATTCCAATGAAAGTTCAGGTGACCGGTGGACATCCGGCAAAAAGAACGTTTCAGGCAATCCGTATTGAGCTGAACAAAGAGTTAGAAGTACTTCAGGATAATTTGGACGATATGATAGACCTCTTGAATCCGGGTGGAAGAATCTGTATTATCACGTTCCATTCCTTAGAGGATCGAATTGTAAAGACGAATTTTAAACGAAATGAGAACCCATGTACCTGTCCGAGTGATTTTCCAGTGTGCGTATGTGGTAAAAAATCCAAGGGAAAGGTAGTTACAAGAAAACCAATCCTTCCTTCCGAGGAAGAATTAGAAGTGAACTCCCGTTCCAAGAGTGCAAAATTAAGAGTTTTTGAAAGGGTGTAGCAGATGCCGAACAGAACAGTAAATCACAACAATCGAAATAGAGCAGCCTATCAGGTAGATGGCAACACCGTACGCCGTATGGAGGCGATGCCGGATTACCGCAAAGAGCGCAGAGACAGACAGGAGCGGGAACGCGAGGAAGAGCTGAGAAAACGCAGACGTGCCGCAGCCAGAAATCAGGAAAAAGCGCTTCGCATGAGCAAAAGTTATGTTGTATTCCTGACAATGGCAGTGACCGTATTTGGCATTTTCTGTGGAGCTTATATTAAGCTTCAGTCCGATGTAACGGCAAGAATGAAAAAAATCGCAAGCTTAGAGAGCCAGGTGACAGACCTTAAGGCTGACAATGACGAGGCTTACAAGAGAATTAATACCGCAGTAGATCTCGATGCAATCAAGGAGAAGGCAATCAATGAACTTGGTATGTTTTATGCAACACAGGATCAGATCGTCTACTACTCTGTAGATAAGACAGACTACATGAATCAGTATAATGAAATCCCACAATAGGGGGGATTTTCAGACAAAAAAATAATTCGGGTGGTAGAATGGCAAAAAGAAGACCGAAAAAGCCGATGTTAAAGTTTCCAAAGCGTATGCAGAAAAAAATGATCGTCATGTTTACGGTTGTTGCAGCGCTTATGATCGGACTCATCGGAAGACTGATGTATATTGAATACACCAGTGGAGAAAAATATGAGAAAATCGTTCTGGCACAGCAGGGCTATGACAGCCAGACAATTCCTTATCAGAGAGGAGACATTGTAGACGCAAAAGGAACTGTGCTGGCAACCAGTATCGCAGTTTATAATGTGATTCTGGACTGCTCCGTTTTAAATGATGATGAAAAATATGTGGAGCCGACGATCAATGCGCTTGTAAGCTGCTTCCCGGATCTGACAAGTGAACAGCTTTATTCTTACCTGAAGGACTCTCCGGACAGCAGATACATTGTGCTTGCCAAGCGTTTGTCCTATGATACGATCCAGCCTTTTGTAAATCTGCAGGAGGAGCGGGATGAAAAGGGAAAACTGGTCAATCCATATATCAAGGGTGTCTGGTTTGAAAAAGAATACCAGAGACAATATCCATATGGAAAACTGGCAAGTTCCGTGATCGGGTTCACAACATCCGGTAACCTTGGAATTAATGGACTGGAAAATTATTATGATGGCACGTTAAATGGAATTAACGGCAGACAGTATGGATATCTGAATTCAGACAGTAATTTTGAAAAAACGATCAAACCGGCAGTCAACGGCAATACGTTAGTGACAACGATCGATGCGACGATCCAGTCGGTGGTAGAGAAGAAAATACAGGAGTTTAATGAGGCCTATACAGATGGTTACAGAGAGGGTGAGGGCGGAGCAACAAGAATCGGCGTGCTCATCATGAAACCGGACAATGGCGATGTCCTTGCAATGGCACAGTATCCAAACTACGATCTGAGCAATCCATGGGATTTATCTGAGTATTATACACAGGAAGAGATCGATGCGATGGATGATGATGCGAGACTCGAAGCGTTAAATCAGTTGTGGCAGAACATATGTCTGACCTATACTTATGAGCCGGGATCAACGGCAAAACCATTTACGGTTGCAGCCGGGCTTGAGACAGGAACACTGTCGACCAATGATACCTTTTTCTGTGATGGAGCCGAACAGCTCAGCGGATTTACCGTAAAATGTGTTGCCTATAGAAAAGGTGGACACGGAATGCAGACTTTGGAACAGACATTGATGAATTCCTGTAATGATGCCCTGATGCAGATGTCCTACCGGATCGGGGCAGAGAATTTCACGGAGTACCAGCAGATTTTTGGATTTGGACAGAAAACGAACATTGATCTTCCGGGAGAATCGAGAACAGATTCCCTGATTTACACATTGGATACAACATCACAGCTGAGTCTTGCAACCAATGCTTTCGGACAGAACTTTAATACCACGATGATCCAGCTTGGAACTGCTTTCTGTTCTCTGGTCAATGGCGGTAAGTTATATCAGCCGAGAGTGGTAAGCAAGATCACGGATCAGAATGGAAATACGATTCAGGATATTTCTCCGACGTTGCTGCGTGAAACTGTATCTAAGACAACAAGTGATACATTAAAACAATACATGTACTCAACCGTGACATCCGGTACCGGAAATACGGCAAAAGTAGACGGTTACTCCATGGGAGGTAAAACCGGAACGGCACAGAAAGTGCCGCGTGATGGTGTGAACTATCTGGTTTCTTTTATCGGTTTTGCACCGGTGGACGATCCTCAGTTAATGATCTACTGTTTTGTGGATGAGCCGAACTCGCAGGATCAGCCACACAGCACATTTGCACAGAATATTGTGAGGGAGATTTTAGAAGAAGTACTTCCTTATATGAATATTTATCCGGATGAGGAGACGACAGGCTTACATTCCGGATGGGATATTACCGGAACGGATACAGGCGCAGCCGCTGTGACAGACCGTGTGACAGGAAATATTCCGGAGGAAGAACCGGAAGGAACGGATGATGTGCCGGATACCATGGAAGATATTCCGGGAGCCGAGGAAAACAACGAAGAAAACGCCGAAAATGATGGTGTAAATGCAGAAGAAGCAGGAACAACATCCGATAACAGTGAATAGAAACATAACCTCATAAAAGTTGGAATAAAATGCAAGGAAGACTTTTATGAGGTTTTTGTTTTATGTATCGGAATAAGACCTTTAACCGCAAAAAGGTAATGATCGTATTCGTGGCAGTTTTTTTTATTATGATGTTTCTGATTGGAAGACTGGTCTATCTGATGATATTCTGCTCCGAATATTATGGAAATAAAGCGGAGAATCTTCATGAGAGGGAGCGAGATATTAAGGCGGCACGGGGAAAACTTTTAGATGCAAACGGCACAGTGCTTGCCACAAACAAATCTGTATGCACGATCTCCGTGATCCATAACCAGATGGAAGAACCTGAAAAAGTCATTGCTATGCTTGTGAAAGAACTTGGCATTTCGGAAGAGACTGCTAGAAAACGTGTGGAGAAAGTCAGTTCCATCGAGCGAGTGAAAACAAATGTCGCAAAGGAGACCGGGGACGCAATCAGAGCCTATGGACTCTCCGGAGTGAAAGTGGATGAGGATTATAAACGATATTACCCTTATGGGACGCTTGCTTCCAAAGTACTTGGATTTACCGGGGCCGACAATCAGGGCATTTTGGGACTTGAAGTAAAGTATGATGAATACCTTCAGGGAACCAACGGAAAAATCCTCACGTTAACCGATGCGAGGGGAATTGAGATCGAGAATGCCGGGGAGAGCAGATTAGAACCCGTGAACGGTTATGACCTTTGCTTATCATTAGATTACAATATTCAGATGTACTGTGAGCAGGCGGCAAAAAAAGTCTGCACAAAAAAGTCAGCGGACAGTGTTTCCGTGATCGTGATGAACCCGCAGAACGGCGAACTTATGGCGATGGTGAATTATCCGGAGTTTGACCTGAACAATCCGTTTACTCTGGCTGGGGACACCGGGGAAGCTGTGTCAGCGGAAGAAAAACAGAATCTGTTGAATAAAATGTGGCGAAACCAGTGCATCAGTGATACCTATGAGCCGGGTTCTACATTTAAGATTATTACGGCAGCGGCAGCGTTAGAAGAGGGAGTAGTAAAACTGGACGATGCATTTTTCTGTCCGGGTTATAAAATCGTGGAGGACAGAAGAATCCGGTGTGCGAGAACGACAGGGCATGGAGCAGAAACATTCGAGACAGGGATCATGAACTCCTGCAACCCGGTTTTTATGGAACTTGGCGAGCGGTTAGGCGCGGAGAACTTTGTTGGTTACTTCAAACAGTTCGGGCTGTTATCCAAAACGAATATTGATCTTCCGGGGGAAGCGGGAACAATCATGCATAAGACGGAAAATATTGGACCGGTGGAACTTGCGACAATCTCGTTTGGGCAGTCGTTTCAGATTACCCCCATCCAGCTTGTCACGACGGTATCTTCTATTATTAATGGGGGAACGCGCGTGACACCACATTTTGGCGTAAGCGTGCAGGATGCGGACGGAAATACAGTAAAAACGTTCTCCTATGAAACGCATGGGAATATCTGCACAGCAGAAACTTCGGAAACGATGCGCTATCTGCTGGAGAAAGTGGTGTCAGAGGGAACTGGTAAAAATGCCAAAATTGAGGGCTTTTCCATCGGTGGAAAGACAGCAACTTCACAGACACTTCCAAGAAGCGACCATAAATACATTTCATCGTTTCTCGGATTTGCGCCCGCTGACAATCCGCAGGTGCTTGTGCTTGTTGTCATCAACAATCCGCAGGGGATTTACTACGGCGGAACGATCGCTGCTCCTGTGGCGAAGGAAATATTCGAAAACATTTTGCCTTACCTTGATAAATGAGATGAAATAACGTATACTAGTTAGGCGAATTGAACGTTAGAAAAAATACAAGAGGTGTTTAGTCATGAATTATGAAATAGTGATACCAGTTTTGATCTCTTTTGCTATCAGTGCCATTTTAGGACCGATCGTGATCCCTTTTTTGAAACGGTTAAAGGTGGGGCAGACGGAGCGTAAAGAGTTGGAATCCCATTTGAAGAAAAATGGAACCCCGACTATGGGTGGACTTATGATACTGGCAAGTATTATCATTACCTCCCTGTTTTATGTCAAAGATTATCCGAGAATTATCCCAATCCTTTTTATGACCGTAGGATTCGGTGTGATCGGTTTTCTGGATGATTATCTGAAGGTAGTGCTTCGCAGATCAGACGGACTGCTCCCGTGGCAGAAGATGATCTTACAGTTTATTGTGACAACAGTATTTGCAGTTTACATGGTGCGTTATTCCGGAATTGAACTTACTATGTTGATCCCATTTTCCGGCGGAAAGTACTTAAATATCGGATGGCTTGCGATTCCATTACTTTATTTTGCAGTGATCGGAACCGTAAACGGTGTGAATTTTACCGATGGTGTGGATGGCCTTGTGTCAAGTGTTACCATTATGGTTGCGACTTTTTTCTCCGTTGTGGCAATCGGAACGAATGCAGGGATTGCACCGATCACCTGTGCAGTAGCAGGAGCCCTGCTTGGATTCTTATTATTTAATGTGTATCCGGCAAGTGTTTTCATGGGAGATACCGGTTCCCTGGCACTGGGCGGCTTTGTTGTGGCAACTGCCTATATGCTCCAGATGCCATTATATATCCTGATCGTTGGACTGATTTATCTGGCAGAAGTCATTTCTGTTATGGTTCAGGTTACTTATTTTAAATACACCAAGAAAAAAACAGGTGTTGGAAAGAGAATTTTCAGAATGGCTCCGCTCCATCATCACTTTGAGCTTGGTGGATGGTCAGAGACGAGAGTTGTCGCAGTGTTTGCAATCGTGACAGCACTGCTTTGCATGCTTGCATTATTAGGCTTATAAATCGCATTGGAAAATTGCAAAATGACCTGCCGGATTCGTGGCAGGAGATTGGAAGGATAAGACGATGAATTTAGAAGGAAAAAGAGTGTTAGTAGTAGGTTCTGGAAAAAGCGGAGTTGCAGCCGCAGAACTGCTCAGAAAAAAAGGAATCACATTTGTACTTTTTGATGGAAATAAAGATTTAGATGTGGCAGTATTGATCGAGAAAAATCCGGTATTTGCCGGAGCAGAGATTCTTTTGGGAGAACTTGCACCGGAAGATATGGCGCGCATTGATCTTGTTGTGTTAAGTCCGGGCGTGCCGACGGATCTTCCGATGGTCAATGAACTTCGAAACCGACAGATTCCAATCTGGGGCGAGATCGAACTTGCCTATCATTTTGCAAAAGGAAGAATTATTGCAATTACCGGAACAAACGGAAAAACTACGACAACTTCGCTTGTGGGTGAGATCATGGCGAATTATTTCGATGATGTGAAAGTGGTCGGCAATATTGGGATCCCATACACATCGGTAGCGGCAGACACGACAGAGGATACTGTGACAGTCGCAGAGATCAGCAGCTTCCAGTTAGAGACAACACATGAGTTTGCGCCGGAAGTGACAGCTATTTTAAATATCACACCGGATCATCTGAACCGTCATCATACGATGGAATGTTATATCGAGACAAAAGAGAGCATTACAAAGAATCAGACCGCCGGGGATACCTGTGTGTTGAATTATGAGGATGAAGTGCTGCGCAGGTTTGGCGAGACACTTCAGACAAAAGTTGTATTTTTCAGCAGCAAGCGCAGACTGGAAAAGGGACTTTATCTGGACGGAGAAGATATTTTTTATGCAGACGGCACAACGGACACAAAAGTGATTAATGTAAATGAGCTGAATATTTTAGGAAAACACAATTATGAGAATGTCATGGCTGCCGTTGGAATGGCGTTAAGCTTTGGCGTACCGATGGATAAAATTGTAGAAGTGCTGAAACGTTTCCAGGCAGTCGAGCATAGAATTGAGTATGTGACAGAAAAACGCGGCGTGAAGTTTTATAATGACTCCAAGGGAACAAACCCGGATGCGGCAATCCAGGGAATCCGTGCGATGAACCGTCCGACACTGCTGATCGGCGGAGGTTATGACAAACAGTCTGAATATGATGAGTGGATCGAGAGTTTTGACGGCAAGGTGAAGAAACTCGTACTGATCGGGCAGACGAAGGAAAAGATTGCGGAATGTGCGAAGAAACATGGCTTTGAGGATGTCATACTCTGTGATACATTTGAGCAGGCGATCGACACCTGTTACGCAAACGCAGTGAGCGGAGATGCAGTATTGCTTTCCCCTGCATGTGCAAGCTGGGGCATGTTCGCAAACTATGAGGAGCGCGGACGCATTTTTAAGGAATACGTGCGCAATCTGGCAGAATAAAAAATGTCAGGCATAATGGCATGACGTGCAGTAAATAAGAAATGAGGAATTGGAATGGCAAGAGGTCAGCAGACGGAAAAGAAAAAAAAGCCAATTAAATATTTCGATTACAGTCTTTTGTTTCTGATCATTTTTCTTTTGTGTTTTGGATTGGTCATGTTGTACAGTACCAGTTCCTATGCAGGTTCCAATAAGTTTGGGGATGCTTCCTATTTTGTAAAAAAACAGTTGTTTGCAACAGGGCTCGGCATTGTAGGTATGTATATTGTATCGAAAATCCCATATCGGTTCTGGATGAAGGTGAGTTCCATGGCGTATCTGGCAGCTATCGTGCTCTGTACCGCCGTTATTTTTATTGGTACAGAGGCAAACGGTCAGGCGAGATGGTTAAAAATCGGGCCGTTATCTTTCCAGCCGTCAGAGTTTGCCAAGTTTGCGGTTATTATTTTTCTGGCAACGGTTATTTATAAGACACCACAGAAGATGGGAGAGTTCATGAGTCTTGTCAAGATTATGGTCATTGTGCTCCCAATCGTTGCAGTGGTCGCCTATAATAACTTAAGTACTGCAATCATTATACTTGGAATTGCAGTCTGTATGTTGTTTGTTGCCAGTCCGAAGTATTCCCACTTTGTGTTGATGGCAGCGGCAGTCGGTGTGGTAGGTGTTGTTTTCATCAGTTTTGAGGCATACCGGATGGATCGTATCAAGATCTGGCTGAATCCGGAAGCCTACGAGAAGGGTTATCAGACGTTACAGGGACTGTATGCGATCGGTTCCGGCGGTTTATTTGGAAAAGGGCTTGGCGAGAGTATGCAGAAGCTGGGATTTATTCCTGAGGCGCAGAATGATATGATTTTCTCTGTTATCTGTGAGGAACTTGGACTTTTTGGTGCGGTGTGCGTGATCTTATTGTTTCTGCTGATGATCTGGAGATTTATGATCATTGCCAATAATGCGTCAGACCTTTATGGGGCGCTGGTCGTGGTTGGTATTATGGCGCATTTGTCCATCCAGGTTATTTTAAATATTGCGGTTGTGACCAATACGATCCCGAATACCGGTATTTCACTGCCGTTTATCAGTTATGGAGGTACTTCGGTTTTATTCCTGCTTGCAGAGATGGGGCTTGCGCTTTCCGTGGCAAAGGGAATTAAATTTGAGGTTAATTAAATATGATAAAAGAAGAGAGAAGAAGAAAAAAGCGCAGAAAGATAGGATTGTACATCCTGTTGATATTGATTCTGCTTATCGCAGCGGGCGTTTTCATTGTCATGAATGTTTTTACCGTGGAAAACGTTGTCGTGGAGGGAAATGAACTGTACAGCTCCACACAGATTGAAAACATGGTGCTGAATGATGAATATTCCTGGAATTCCCTGTATGTAGATCTGAAATACAGATTTGTGGATATCGGGGAAGTTCCGTTTGTAGATACGATGGAGGTTTCACTGGACAATCCCCATACCGTACATATTAAAGTTTACGAAAAAGGAATGCTCGGCTATCTTTATATTAATTCCATTGGTCAGAATGCTTATTTTGACAAAGATGGATTTGTAGTCGAGACATCTACGGAAGTGATTGACGGTGTGCCAAAGATCACAGGAATCTCCTGTGAGGAAGTGGTACTTTATGAGAAACTGCAATTAGAGAACAGTGATATTTTGCGGGATTTACTGAACCTGACACAGACTTTGAAAAAATATAATCTGCTTCCGGATGAGATCCAGTATGACAGTAACATGGAGCCGGTGCTTTACTATGGAACAATCCAGGTGAAAATTGGTTCTGAGGACAACCTGTCGCAGAAAGTTGTGAGGTTATCCATTATTTTGCCACAGCTTGACGGACTTAGCGGCACACTTCATTTAGAGACATGGACACCGGAGACGACCGACATTATCTGGGACAGGGCAGAAGAACAACCAGATACGGAAGAGGAGACGACGGAAGAGACGACAGAGGAGACAACAGAAGCGCCTTCTGCGGATACACCATCGGAAGAACAGCCGGCACAGGATGTGCCGGCAGAGAATACACCGGCCGAAGAGCAGCAGCCAGCCGAAAATGCACCGGCAGAGGATATGCCGCCAGTGGAACAATAAAAACCGTAAAAAAACTTGATTTTTTTTGAAAAAGCGGTTGATTTGTTGTGTGAAAAATTATATTATAGATTATAAGAGTTAAAAAACGCAAAATATAGTATGATTTTGAGAGTAGATAACTAAACAAAGTAGAAATAAGTTTGTCTGGTTATCAAATTTGACATAAATATAGGGAGATATGAAGGAGGAACTACCTTGC
>ENA-OWOU01001197-OWOU01001197.1-gut-metagenome-genome-assembly--contig:-NODE-1197-length-11606-cov-12.204094_pt1 | contig 11606 bp, 9 predicted proteins | sample MGYA00248248_ERZ651801 | MGnify/ENA primary metagenome ERZ651801 (study PRJEB26908, sample SAMEA4031710) | gut metagenome | biome: gut; feature: normal infant; material: stool | place: China | collected... | reverse complement strand
TGCGTAAACAGGTGCTTGCTATCCTCATCATAGCGATAACCGGACAAATCAATACCTACATCATTCAGTGCATGAATAAGGCTTTCCTTAGTCGTCTCACTCTTGGACACCAGCACAATGTTTTCCGCTCTGGGGTTTGCGTAGCTCTGTGTAATACAGGATTCAAACCAATTCTGCACTTCTGCAATCACAGGAATATTGTAGTTGATCGCCAAAAAAGAAAGATACGGCATCTTCGGGTTGACGTCCAAGTTGATGCTTGCCTTATTGATACTTGCACCCAATTCAATCTTCTGACCGTCTCGCTCAAAAATCAAACCTGTCTTCTTGCCGCCCAGTGTACGCCACAAGAGGGACTCAAAGACAATTTCTTCCTTGAGCGAAATGTAATACTGGTATTCCTTCTCGCCTACACGGAAGAACACCTGAAAAATCGTAGGCTCATTTACAGAGTTTTCATCCAGCATAAAGGGAGTCACACTGCTGCCCTGCTGGAAAATCATCGGCTGTCGGTTTTTCTCCAACGCATGAATCGGCTTCACAACAAGGTTAATTAGACAAAAGAATGCCTGTAGCAGATTCGTCTTCCCACCACCATTAGGGCCGTAGACCGCACTGACCGGAAGCAAATCTTCCGCTTTCTCCTGCCGAATCAAAGCATCCTGAAACTCTGGAATTGCCATCGCACGAAAATCAAATGTGGTTTCATCCTTATAAGACTTAAAATTCTGAAAAGAAAACTGGCAAAGCATTCTTTCAACTCCTTTCTGCTATTAGTATACCTCATTTTCAGTTTTTATTCTAGTATTCAGGAAATTTTATTCCTTAAATGCCGCTTAAAATCAAATTTTCTATATCATTAGCCAAAAACCGCCCCGGATATCTGTTACGAAATCCGGGGCGGTTCATTCTGTTTACTGATGCTTTTCAGGCTCTCAATATTAGCCTCTTGAGATTATTAGTCGTATCTGTGCTTAGATGACTTCCCGTACACTTTTCGGAGTGATTTTTTCAGATTGACCACTGTTTCTTTGATGATTTTCGCTTCATCGGCCGAGCAATCCGCAAGCTGTTCCGTCATCCAACTGTCGAACACAGGCTTTGCTTTCTTGATTTCAATACAGAGCAGCTCGTCCGCCGAACAGTCCAGCGCGTTGATAATGTCAATCAATGTTTTCAGACTGGGTACAGAGTTTCCTGTCTCAATATGGCTGATATGCGTGACCACAACGCCGACCTCATTGGCCAGCTGTTCCTGCGTCATGCCTTTTGAAAGGCGGCAGGCACGGATGCGTTTTCCGATGTCAGCGTAGTCCACCATAGTACAAGTACCCTCCGTTCCATGAAGTGATACTTGTATTGTAAGTGCAACCGACCAAAATTGTAATAACCTGAAAGTGCAGTAGACCTGTTAGTATTTATCGTTCAAAAATACTTTTACTTCCTGTCTACCATCAATCGTCGTCTCTGCGGTGATTGCATCTGGACGGAATGAGTCTCCGGGATAGTGCATCTCAAGCTTCAAATAAACCTGTTTTCCAGCTTCCAGTTCTTGTGCCAGCTTACTTTCAAAATTTTTGAATTCATTTCGATTTAAACCTGCATCTTGCGGAACCAGATTTTCCAGATCATTTGCACCATCAAAACGGTCTGCAATCGCGTGTCCACGGTCATCTGTGCTTTTCTCATATCCTTTACCGATGTCATGGATGTTGTCTTTAATTTGCAACCGTCCGTCATGCTCTTTTAGGCGAAGATCTCCTTCCGCTGTGAAAAGTCTTCCAAGGTGGTCTGTCGTATACTCATATCCATTCCTTTTGTACTCTGCATCAGACAGAAGATCTTGCTCCATGCGATATGGTGCACCACTATCATTATAGCGAGTTCCCGATTCTGGTTCCAGCTTTTCAAACGATTTTGCCGCGCCAGAACCAATCTTTTCGCTTTCAGACACATCTTTTTGGAACTGCTCAAATGATTGCCTTATATCCGGGGCAAGTTTCTTCTCTGCTTGAGAAAGCTTGCCCTCTTGCAGCCGTTCAAAAGACCTTCTAATTGATGTATCAAGTCCACTGGAGTTTTGGAACTCCGTTACCTTGACTTCCGAAAGCTCGCTTTTCACATCACCTTACCTCCCTGCTCCAGAAAGTTTTTCCTTAGCTCTTTCGCCGCATCTCGGTCAGGATTCCGTTGGAGTCCTTCGGTCATCAGACAGTTTAATGCCCACTCCGCAGTCGATGTTTGCAGGGCATATCTTCCCTGCAACTGATTCACCAGTTCTCTGCGTGGTGTCAATGTTTTTTCCGCTTCATAGCAGTACTGTATAAGCGTCTCCATGCCACCAAAGAAATCAAACACCATCTTCCGAGTCTTATCTCGGTCTTTAAGCTCGCCCTGAAACACTTGTTCGATGTAACGTCGTTCCTCAGGCTTCATCCAAATCTCATGCCGCTTCAGCCATCGTTTCAGCTGTTCCATCTCTGAATCATTCAGACACTTTGCAGGAGCTTCCTGCGCCAACTGTCCGAATATAAATTCCGTATTGATTTCAACTCCTGTTTTTACAGGCTTGTGATAGACTGCACTTTCCGGCATCGGATACGGCTTCATCTTGCAGAGAACCGCTTCCGGCCACTCATTCTGGTAAACAGCAGCTACACCCAGCGGCAGCTTTGACAGTTCATCGATTTGCGCTTCTTTCAATCCGGCAGATTTACCCACCAGCTTGCGGCCTTCTTCGTCCGGCAGGCGCAGAATGATTTTTGTATTCGTGTTACGGATGACCGACACATCCAACAGTCCGGGAGCCTGATCCGCAATGATAAAGCCCTCGCCGTAAGTACGCATCTCCGCAATGGCGTTGGCCAGCATCTCCACCGACTTGCCCTGTACGTTTACGCTTTCCTGCACCTGCTCTGCCGATGTCTTGCGAAGCAGGTTATGTGCCTCTTCCAACACCGTCACATGACGGAGCTTCCCATTCATCACACCGCTGCACATCCGATATTCCTGCAACTTCATCACCAGAATGCCCATCAGCAGCGACTTTGTTTCCATTGCGCTCACGCGGCTCAGGTCTACAATGACGTTTTCATCGAATAGCTCCGCATCACTCAGCGCATCTTCTGCACAGAACACACTGCCATAGATGCCGTTTGTCAGAGATTTCACACGGGTACACAGTGCGCCTACATAGTCACTTTGGGTATCATTAGAATAATGAGATTCTTCAATGACCGTTGGCAGAACTCGCAGAAGGTCAAAAAATGTGGGGAAAATGCCTCTATTGCTTTCTGACTCTCGCAAGTCCCACCCTGCGTTCTGATAGCTGCGCTCAATGGCATCTTTCAGCACAGCAGGCATTGCCGCATACATCGGCCAGCAGGCACTAAAAATTTCCACCAGACGGTCAATATGCTCCAAGATATGAATTTCTGCCGGGAAAGCAAACGGATTGAGGCGCAGCAGCGGCGTTTCTCTTGGATTGGTGCCGTAAACAGCAGCCTTTCCGTTACCGAACACCGTCTTGTATTCGCCCTTAGCTGGTTCCACCACAAGGAAAGTTGCATCGCCATCCTTTGTAAGCTCGTCCAGCAGGTGATAAACTGCGTTGGATTTGCCTGTGCCAGTAGAACCTGTAATGAACGTATGTGCCGCCATCGCTTGACGACTCAGAATAAGGTCTGCACTTTCCGTCTGACCCATGTGATAGATTTTGCCCAAGTCGATTTTATCAGCCTTTTCAATAGCAGCATCCGGCACATTGCGGCCAAATTCTGCGTGCTCAATCACGGGCAGGCCGTGTACCGAGCGTGTCGGCAAGCCAAGGTGCATCGGAAGTTCCCGCCCACTAACCAGTGTTGCTGGCGTGTAAAGCAGGCTGTCCGGCGCACCCGCCCACAGCGGACGGGCAAAGACCGGGTGCATGAATCGCTTGAGGTACTTTCGCAGCTGGGCCACCTGTGCCTCATCGTTCTGCCAGACATTCACAGCACCACTTTCCACCGAGGAGCCCTCACCTACCATCAATGCGCGGTAAGTATTGGCCGCCAGTATCGCCGTGGACGAACTGGACGAAAGGAAGTAAGCGGCACATTTGTAGCAGCCGTAATCCTCGCTTTCCTTGGCGCGCTTGAGCTGGTTTTCAATGCGTTCCAGCAATTCTTCTACCGATTTGTTGCACAGCTCGACCTGCTGGGTACGGCCCATGCCGCGGGTGTCTGTTGTGCCGTGGCTCTCCTGCTGGCTGATGGTGTCCGATGTTCCATGCGACGTCCCATCGGAGGTGCTGTGCGAAGTGCCGGTCTGCTCGGTGGTGGAGTGACTGGTGCCCCACGAGGTGTTTACGCCCATGGAGCCGCCGATGTTCCGGGCAATGCTGTTGAAAGCCGTTCTGGATGGTGCCATGCCTCCTATGGCCCTGCCAGCCGTGCCCAGCAGCGGTCCAATAACAGCACCTGCCACCGGAATCGCAACCGAGGCTACTGCGCCGCCCAGACCCAGAATGCCTGCAATGCCGCCAGCCACCGGCGAGACCTTTGTGACCGAGGTGCCGGAGCTGCTGCCGACACCGCCGTTGATGCCGCCGCTGACCCCTTTCGTTTTCTGGGTGCCATCCGTCACCGAGGAGGACTGGCTCGTGCCGTCCGTTGTGGTCGTGCTGACGGTATCGCTGATGGTGTGGGAAGTCCCGCTGCACAGGCTCTCCATCACAGCCGTGCTCTGATTCTCGCTATAGGACCATGTGCTCTTGCGGAAGGGCGAAAGACTGCTGTAGAGGTTTTCGTACCCGCTGCGTATCTCCGCCTGCGTTTCTGCCGAGACAGGCTCTGCCAGAAACAGCGCCGTGTACACCTCGCCGTCCATCGCGTCCATAAAGCGCTCGATGCCCTGCACAAAAGCTTTGTCTTCCGTCCTGGATTTATCCCGCAGTGCCGCCACGCAGGACACCGAGGCCACAGCTTCCTGCGTATCGCCAAAGGCTCCGTCCAGCAGCTCTTTTTCCTCCTGCCGCGGAATGCCTCTTGTCTCAGAGCCGGGGAAGTTGGAGCTCAGCACCTTTTGCAGCGCCTTGCTGGAAGTATCCAGGTCGCGGCTCTTCATGTTCTTTTTCAAGGGGTCCTCACGGACACCCAGATAGATATTCGCGCCGACATTCTCCTCCGGCACATCGATCATCACCGCCAGACTGCAGCCCTGCGCCATGCTGGAATAGTACACCGTAGAAAGCTTCTGGAACATATCCTCGCCCTTTTTCAGGGTCAATTTCTGCAGCTGGAACAGCTGGATGCACTGGGCAGGGTCCTGCACGTCCAGCATCTGCTGGGAAAGCTCCACCATGCCATAGTTCTGCAGTTCCGTCAGATATTTTTTATACACCAGATGGTCTGCAAGAGTCAGCTGGTCCGTCAGGTCATTCAGCGACCGCTGCGCGGAAAGCTGCTGTTTTTCAAGCACCTCAAGCTCGTCTGCCATGATTTATTTTCCTTTCTGCTGTTAACCCCTCAAAATTTTCCAGAGCAGGGCAGCTCCGCCCAGTGCCGCACTGGCTGCGACGGCAGAGCCAAGGCCGCCGCCTTCCAGTCGCTTGACATCCTTTTCTGCCTCTGTATGGCCTTGCTCTGCCGCCTTCTGATACAATTTTATTGCTGTTTCCTTGTCTTTTGGGACACCTTCTCCATATTCGTAGCATACTGCAAGATTGTACAGAGCATACATATGGCCTTGCTCTGCTGCTTTTCGATACCATTCTGCTCCTTTAGCGAAATCTTTTTTCACTCCTCCTTCGCCACGTTTATAGTCAAGCCCCAGAATAAATTGCGCCTCTGCAACCCCCTGTTCCGCAGCCTTATAATACCACTTTAAAGCTTCCGCTTCATTCACCTTTATACCGCCATATCCATTGCTGTAAAATGCTCCAACGATATATTGTGCATCTGCCCAGCCTTGTTCTGCGGCTTTGAGATACCACTCCATAGCTTTTTTTAGGTCTCTCGCCACTCCCTGTTCATTATGATAACAACGGCCCAGATTGTACTGCGCCCGCGCATATCCCTGCTCCGCAGATTTGCGGTACCACTCCACTGCCTTGGCAAGGTCTTTTGTTACGCCTCTGCCATTCTCATAAAAAATTCCGAGATTAGATTGTGCAATAGCATTCCCCTGCTCTGCAGATTTCCGGTACCACTCCGCCGCCTTGGCAAGGTCTTGTGTCACACCCCAACCACACTCATAGCAGTAGCCAAGATCGCATTGCGCCTGTGCATATCCCTGCTCTGCGGCTTTTCGATACCATTTCGCCGCTTCTTCTTTGTTCTGTGCCACGCCATACCCATTGTCATATAATATTGCAAGATTAAATTGAGCTCTTGCATATCCCTGCTCTGCAGATTCACGGTACCACTCCGCTGCCTTGGCAAGGTCTTTTTCAACGCCTCTTCCGTTCTCATAAAAATAGCCGAGATTGTATTGTGATATCATATCACCCTGTTCCGCGGCTTCGCGGTACCACTCCGCTGCCTTGGCAAAGTCTTGCGTTACACCTATGCCTCTTTCGTAGCAAAAACCCAAACTATACTGCGCATCTGCATTATAGTTTTCCGCTGCTTTCTCATACCATTTTACTGCCTCTCCCCTGTTTTCCAGCACGCCATTACCCCAGTAATAGCATTCGCCAAGAGTACATTGTGCCTCTGCATGATTCTGTTCTGCAGCTTTCTGGTACCACTTTACCGCTTCCGTTTTCTTTTCATTTACGCCATTGCCGAAGTAATAGCAGCGGCCAAGCTGATACTGTGCGTTTCTGTTTCCATTTTCCGCCGACTTCTTATACCACTCTGCTGCTTTCTCCGTGTCCCGATCTACGCCCACAGCATCATCGTAACATTGTCCCAGCTTATACTGTGCTTCTTCATCATTCTGTTCCGCCGCTTTTCTGTACCATTCGGCGGCCTTCTTTTCATCTTTTTCTACGCCTTTTCCCTTGAGGCAGCAGTCACCAAGTGTACACTGCGCCTGTGCATATCCCTGCTCTGCCGCTTTGCGATACCACCTTACGGCTTCTTCCTCATTTTTATCCACACCCCAGCCGTTATAGTAGCAATCTCCCCATTCGTACTGTCCTTTCATGTTTCCCTGTTCCGCAGCTCTCTGATACCACATTGCAGCTTTCTGCATTTTCTCATCGGTATCATCCAGACTACCATCAACGAACAATTTGTCCGCCAAGGTCAGCATTGCCGTTTCATTTCCATTTTCTGCGGCTTTCTGATACCACTTCTCAGCTTCATTTTCATCAACTGCCACGCCACTTCCATAGTCGTAGCACTCGCCGAGTTTGTTCTGCGCTTCCGCATACTCCTGCACTGCCGCCTTGCGGTACAGTTCTGCGGCCTTTGCCTCGTCCTTGCCGACACCGTCGCCGGCCTCATAGCACACACCCAGCTCATACTGTGCTTCCGGGCATTCCTGCTCTGCCGCTTTGGTGTACCACTTTACAGCCGCCTCATTGTACGAGAGTTCCGCATACAGCCGCCCGGTCATATACTGGGCCGTCACATTTTCCTGAGTTGCCGCCGCTTCGTACCATCTGCGGGCCTCTTTGTCGTCCTTTTCAACGCCCCGAGCCTGATAATAGCACTCGCCCAGTGCGCACTGTGCCTCGGCATCGCACTGCTCTGCGGCCTTTTTGTACCACACGAGCGCATTTTCTTCGTTTTTTTCCACACCAGTGCCGCTCTGATAGCACCGGGCCACTTCAAACTGTGCCTCGGGATGTCCGTAATCTCTGGCCGCGACCATGTACTGCTGGAACGCCATTTCGGCATTGCCGGCCTGCTGATTTTTCTTAGCCTCCTGCAGGTAATCCTGCACAGTCTTCTTTTTTGTTTCCTGCTGTGCTTCCTCGCCCAGGCAGAAGCGCTCCACGCACTCCATAAACTCCTGCTTTTTGTCCTCCGGGCCGTTGAACAGGAAACTGTACGCGGCATCCTTCTCTCCGCCGAAATCCATTTCCTTTATCTCAGCGCCCAGTCCGCCCCACTTCACGCGGCCCGCAGCCGGTTCAAACCACTCCTCGACGGGCTTTGCCTTCACGGCTTTCGGGATCTCCATCCCCTTTCCGCCCACGCGGACAGACTCCAGCTTGTCCGTAAAACACACTTCCACCTGAATTTCGCTCATATTCTATCGCTCCTTATGGTTTTATAATCTTTAATGTAATCTCCCTGACTTCTCACCCACATCTGGATACCCGTTCCAAACACCTCCGCTTCCACAATCCAGCCCTTTTCCGTTACCTGCAAAACCTTTGCAGTGGGCAGTCGGTCAAGCACCGATTCCAGACTTGGCCCGGTATACTCGAACCGGATGGTCTGCAACTCGCCGCCGTACATAAACTGGATGCGCTTGCGCATCTCGCCCTCCTGAAAGCGGTCGGTGTATCGCTGGGCAAAATGCCGGTCGAGCGTCTTATAGTTCTGGATGCGGTCGATGCGATAAATGGTCGGAGAATTATCCTGTGGATTTTTGAAGTGCTTGTCCTTGTCGATGCCCTCAATAAACGCTGCCAGATAGAAATAATATTCGCTGAATAAAATACCTACTGGCTCGATGGTACGCACTCGCGTTTCGCCATCATGGGTGCGGCAGTAGGTAATTTCTAGCAGATTGTGGTTTTCCACCGCCGTTCCAATCTCCCATAAGCTTTCGATAAACTTCCGGCCATGCTGCGGCTCAACGTAATGGAAGCGTTCGTTGCTGATGAGGTCTTTCACTTGATTCAACCTGTCCAGTGGTGTACAAGCCAGAATGAGCTTATCCAGAATCGGGAACATCTCTTCTTTTACCATCGAGCGGCTTTCCAGCAGAATTTTGCAGACGGCCAGAATCTCACTGCTCGTCAGAAAGCGAGACAGGGTATCATCCAGCAGATAGCCGCCCTTTGCGGAGTTATACAGAATCTCCCGGCGCGGCTCGCTGTCTGCAAAATGATTCCGCAGCGTATCGAGGTCGCGCTGGATGGTTTTTTCGCTGACCCCAAAGCGGTCGGCAGTCTGTTGTTTGTTTAGTACACCACCCTGCACCAGTACTTGTTGGATATAGAGTATACGATCTAATCTACTATTGTGCACAGTTCATTCTCCTTCTCTGCTCATTGTAACACAGCACAATTACCACTGCAATTCTTTGTGGAAAGTTTTGTCGTTTCACGGAAGCACAAAAAATTTTTGTTCCTTTTGTACAATTTCAGTATACAAAAAAAGATGGACAGACTGTCTGTCCATCTTCTCAAAAATCAAGGTAGATTATTCTTAAATTGCCAACCTCTTTTGAAGCGATATGCACTGTTCATCAACTCATCCGTGATTGTGTGAAACGCCTGTCGCGGCGAAATGCACTCGCCAATCATTCCAATCACAAGCGCAAAATTCAGCGCAAATGCAACACTCAGTAGAACTATCAAGAATTTTTTCATACACTCTTCTCCTTTTATCTCACAATCTTATCAGCTTTTCTAACCTCATTATAAAGATTTTGATGGACGGTATGTCTGTCCATTCTACGATAACCCACAAAAAAGGAACACGGTATTCACAGAATTCACCGTGTTCCTGCTATCATCTTTTGCGATTGGCACTTTTACAAAGCTCAACCTTGCGTTTTAACTTCCTCCCGAATCTGCCTCTTATACTTATAATAAGTATTCCGGGCAAGTCCTGTCAGTTTCATACACTCCACATCGTCCAATGTACCGCCAAAAGCCTTACAATGAATACGGATTTTCTCTTTGGCCGCTTTGGACTTCTTGGTTTCAAATCCAGTGCCTTTCTTACGTCCAACCTGTTTTCCGTTTAACTTTGCTGTCACAAGGCCCTCACGGGTACGCTGGTGCAAATCGGCCACTTCTTTTTCAGACTGCTCAAAGGCCAGCTTGATTTGCTCTTTTGCCAATGTCATCAGATACTCGTTGATACCCTTTAAGATAAAATCCACATTGGTTCCTGTCATGGCAATACTGCCGGACAGGGCCTTTTTGTAAGTTTCGGTATCAATGTGATGCTCCTTCAGAAATACCAGCCGGATGCCTTTATGATAGAGGGCTTCATACAGTGAAAATCCCTCTTCTGCATTTCTGGACATTCGGGAGACAGAATCGAACACCACAGTATCTCCCTCTTTCAGAACCCGGTACAGCTTACTCCATTCTGGCCGAAGGATGGAAGTTCCCGTATAGGCTTCCTGCACAATGTGAGCAGTCGGGTACTCAGCCCTGATATTGCGAACCTGACGGTCAATACTCTGCTTTGCAGTGGAAATTCTGCAATAACCATAAATGCTCATAACCGCTTTCTTTCCGTATCAAAAATGCCGAACGTCATTTTAGCGTCACCGATTTGCTAAGACAAATCGGCTTCATCACACTATGATTGATACTTTTCTGTACCCACGGCAATTTTAATACTTTTTCCTGCGAGCCTTAGTCATCCTTCATAAACTTCAAAAGATTATCTCCGTTGACGAACGGTTCGCACCGTCCGTCCCCTGCGATGACTTTTGAACTTTATAAGGAACGACACGGCTCGCTCTTATCAACAGTTCAGATACTGATTCATAAACTCTTCCACCGTCACGCAGGGCTTTTGATTTTTCTCTGCTCCTCCAAACGGATCATAGTTCCAGTCCGTCTCTTCATCAATGTACCGCCGTCCGTCATTGGGCAGCTCCAACGGCTCTGCAAGAATAATCGTTCCCCAGTGATTGACCATGATAAATGGTGCAATCTCACAGGGAATCCCCCGGCAGTCATCATCATGCCGCACATCGTAGGCATACAGACCAGCAGGAACAGAATCCCGCTTAATGCGGACACTGGTGAACAGCGCAGGTTTGTCGCAGACGGTGATTTCCTCATAGCGTTGGGTCGTTGCATCAAAAGTCACAGAAAAGCCTCCTTAAAGTGCAATCAAAAATGCACGAAATTTTTTAGCGTAATAGTTCATTTCCTGCGGCGGCAGCGAAGCCAAATTCCCTTCACCATCAGTTCCTGCAATGAAACCGGGGCCAGCAAGATAATCCGCTCCATTCCAGAGCAGCCGGTTGGGAGTCAGGTTCAGCAGCTTACCTTCATCGTTGCAGACCAAGGTGACTTCAGAGTCGGTGTCGGTCAGCGGAATGCATTCGATCAGCCCACCAACAAAGTTCTGCATTGCAGACTTGCCCATCCTGCCGGAAAAGTGGCAGTATCTGGTGTCTGCCAGCACCAAAAAGCAGTTTGGCATCCTGCAAAAACTGATGAACCGCCCAGATGTGGATAGCATTGTCTGTGCAACGGATGCAGGGCGTGAGGGCGAACTGATCTTCCGCCTTGTCTACCAGCAAGTGGGCTGCAAAAAGCCCTTTTCCCGCCTGTGGCTGTCCAGTATGGAGGAAAACGCTATCCGGGAGGGCTTTGCCCATCTCAAGCCGTCAACTGAATACGATGCGCTGTACAACGCAGCACTCTGCCGGGAACGTGCCGACTGGATGGTTGGCATCAATGCGTCCCGGCTTTTTTCGTGTCTGTACGGTCAACCGCTGGCGGTGGGGCGTGTTATGACCCCGGTGCT
>ENA-OWOU01001194-OWOU01001194.1-gut-metagenome-genome-assembly--contig:-NODE-1194-length-11643-cov-4.359934_pt1 | contig 11643 bp, 10 predicted proteins | sample MGYA00248248_ERZ651801 | MGnify/ENA primary metagenome ERZ651801 (study PRJEB26908, sample SAMEA4031710) | gut metagenome | biome: gut; feature: normal infant; material: stool | place: China | collected... | reverse complement strand
AAATCCACTGTTAGTGTTAAATATTATAATAATTCTCATTTGGTGTGGAAAAAGCCCCGAAATTGCAATGTGTATATTGCAAAATTGTGTACTTTTGCTGCGTGAATAACACGAACTACTGATTCTTATACACAATTAAAATATCATGCAAAGATTAATTAATGAAATTTTAGAGCGTGCGAAAGCCGATCGTCAACGCATTGTTCTTCCTGAAGGTACGGAAGAACGCACTTTGAAAGCTGCCAATCAAATTCTGACAGATGGTATTGCAGACCTGATTCTTTTGGGCAATCCTGCTGAAATCAACGCTTGTGCAACGGAGTGGGGACTTGGTAACATTTCCAAGGCAACCATTATCGACCCGGAAAACAATCCCAAGCAGGAAGAGTATGCACAACTGCTGTTCGAGTTGCGTAAGAAAAAAGGCATGACTATTGAAGAAGCCCGTAAGCTGGTAACCAATCCGCTTTATCTGGGCTGTCTGATTATCAAGAACGGCGATGCCGACGGTCAGTTGGCAGGTGCACGCAATACTACCGGTGATGTGCTTCGTCCGGCTTTGCAGATTATCAAGACTGCTCCGGGCATTACTTGCGTTTCCGGTGCAATGTTGTTGCTGACTCATGCTCCCGAATATGGTAAGAATGGTATTCTGGTAATGGGTGACGTTGCCGTTACTCCGGTTCCCGATGCTTCTCAATTGGCGCAAATCGCTGTTTGTACTGCACGTACGGCTCAGGCTGTCGCAGGTATTGATCCGAAAGTGGCGCTGTTGAGTTTCTCTACAAAAGGTTCTGCAAAACACGAAGTGGTAGACAAAGTGGTAGAAGCCTTGAAGATTGCTAAAGAAATGGCTCCTGATATTGCTATCGACGGCGAACTGCAGGCTGACGCAGCATTGGTTCCTGAAGTCGGTGCCAGCAAAGCTCCGGGTTCTGCCATTGCAGGTAATGCAAATGTGCTGGTTGTTCCGAGCCTCGAAGTAGGTAATATCTCCTACAAACTGGTACAGCGTCTGGGACATGCCGATGCGGTAGGTCCGATTCTGCAAGGTATCGCACGTCCGGTGAACGATTTGTCACGCGGTTGCTCCATCGAAGATGTATATCGTATGATTGCCATTACGGCAAATCAGGCTATTGCAGCTAAACACAATAAATAATTATGGATTTTGAATTATGAATTATGATTGGGGATTTCTTCCTGTTCATGGTTCATGGTTCGCGGTTCATAATTCGGAATTCATAATTTATAATTTAACATTAGTATCATGAAAGTTTTAGTATTGAACTGCGGTAGCTCGTCCATCAAATACAAGTTGTTTGATATGGACCATAAAGAGGTTATCGCTCAAGGTGGCATTGAAAAAATCGGTTTGAAAGGCTCTTTCCTGAAACTGACCTTGCCTGATGGCGGGAAGAAAATTCTGGAAAAAGACATACCGGAGCATACTGTGGGTGTGGAGTTCATCCTCAATACATTGATCAGCCCCGAATACGGCGCAATCAAGTCTTTGGACGAAATCAATGCGGTAGGTCACCGTATGGTACACGGCGGCGAGAAGTTCAGCGAATCCGTTTTGCTGACTCAGGAGGTGCTGGACGCCTTTACTGCCTGCAATGATTTGGCTCCGCTTCACAATCCTGCCAACTTGAAGGGTGTAAACGCTATTTCCGCCATTCTGCCCGATGTTCCGCAGATTGGTGTGTTTGATACCGCTTTCCATCAGACGATGCCCGATTATGCCTATCTGTATGCCGTTCCTTACGAACTGTATAAGAAATACGGGGTTCGCCGTTATGGCTTCCACGGAACTTCTCACCGTTATGTATCAAAGCGTGTGTGCGAATTTCTGGGCGTACAGCCGGAGGGAAAGAGAATCATTACCTGCCACATCGGTAATGGTGGTTCCATCTCTGCCATTAAAGACGGCAAGTGTATCGACACCAGCATGGGTCTGACTCCGCTGGAGGGTCTGATGATGGGTACCCGTAGCGGTGACATCGATGCGGGAGCCGTAACTTTCATTATGGAGAAAGAAGGGCTGGATGCAAACGGAGTATCCAATCTTCTGAACAAGAAGAGCGGTGTAATGGGTATCTTCGGTGAGTCGAGCGATATGCGCGATTTGGAGAATGCCGTGGCTGCCGGTAACCCGAGAGCTATTCTGGCAGAAAAGATGTACTTCTACCGCATCAAGAAGTATGTAGGCGCTTATGCTGCCGCTTTGGGCGGTGTGGACATCATCGTGTTTACGGGCGGTGTCGGCGAGAACCAGTGCAACTGCCGTAGCGAAGTATGCGAAGGTCTTGAATTCATGGGTGTCAAGGTCGACCTGGAAAAGAACAAGGTCCGTGGTGAAGAAGCTGTAATCTCTACAGACGATTCCAAGGTGAAGGTAGTGGTTATCCCGACCGATGAAGAGCTGATGATTGCTTCGGATACAATGGCTATCTTGAATAAATAATAATAAAATGGGCAGGCTCTCTCCCGACTGAATAAAGTGCAGCCATTACCTTGTTTGAAGATTATGCAGAGGTAATGGCTGCTGCTTTTATATTTTTCGTGTGTTTGATATTTCAGTTCAGCCTATTGAACGTTATTCTTGAAGGATGTTCTTTTTGATGAAGAATTTTGATTGTGGATTTAATAAAGTCGCTATTGCTGCATTGATATATGTCGATATATTGCTGTGGATTTCGGTCTACTAAGGGAAACCAACTGCTTTGTATCTGAACAACAATTTTGTGTCCCTTTTTAAATGTATGTGCAATGTCATTCATGGAAAAGCATATATGAGTGGGTTGATTGGGAGTAAAGGCTTCAGGATGTTCAAAGCTGTTCCTATATCTTCCTCTCATTACTTCTCCCCGTATCAACATTTGATATCCATTCATTAAATAGGTGTGTTTTTGAGGTGGATTTTGATAATCATTAGGATATTCATCTATAATTTTAACTACGAAATCTGCATCTGTTGTAGTTATAGCAACTTCTAGTTCGGCTTTAATGGTACCGCCTAGGGTAATGCTTTCTTTTAGCGGTTCAGTCTTAAAAGACAATACATCTGGTCGGCGTTCGGAAAAACGCTGGTCGCCTGTCATATACTCTTTAGGGCGGGTATATGTAGTCTTGTCTGTATATGGTACGGGTTTATCGGGGTCTGATATATACTCTGAATGAGATTCCTTTTTTTCTGGAGGACACATGTTTAGTGTTCCGTTTTCACCCAAATAGAATGAAAGGGGGCGTGTGTCTGTTGGTGGCCATGCATGGAATTGCTTCCACTCGTTTTTTCCGGAGAAGAAAACGGTTGCCTTTTGTGATGCGGGAGTGGGACTTCCTATATTGTTCAAATGGTATTGTAGGAAAGGATATTCTATATTATTACGGTAATATAGAACTGTTTGAGAGCCGAAATCTATATTGCCGAGGTTGCTTTGCCCTTTACCGTTCCAAGCGCCATGATGCCATGGCCCCATAATAATTTCCAAATCGGTTTGAGGGCTTTGCTTGCGAATAGCCTTGTATAACTCCCAGGCTCCATAACAATCTTCTGCGTCAAATAGACCTCCCACTATTAATACAGCGGGATCAATATTGTAACAGGAACGACGGCTGTCCCGTTCTTGCCACCATTGGTCATAATTTGGATGTTCCATTAATTCTTTCCAATAGGCGATGCTGTCACCTGCAATGCGGGTTAAGTCTTTCAGGCTACCGACATTCAGAAAAAAAGAATATTCATCTGTTAGGTAATAGGGCTTAGCTGGTGGCAGGTTGTCGGTTGGGGTGGGGCGTGGGCGATTGACTGAAGTGGCAAATCTGAAACCGTCGCAAAGCATAAATGCGCCGTTGTGGTGATAGTCATCCCCCATGAACCAGTCGGTGACAGGGGCTTGGGGAACTACGGCTTTGATTGCCGGATGCTTACTTAATGCCCCCATGAGTGCATAAAATCCTGAATACGAGGAGCCGATAATACCGATATTTCCGTTGTTGTGTGTATGGGCTAACAACCATTCGGCTGTATCATATACATCACTGGCTTCATCTGTGTCATCCTGTTTTGTTTTATTGCGGATGAACGGGCGTACATTGATGAACTTACCTTCGCTCTTCCAACGTCCTCGCACGTCCTGTATTACAAAAATATATTTTTCGTGGGCATACTTTTTCCATATGCCCCATAGTCTGTTGTTAAACTTCTTTCCGTAGGGTGATGCCTTGTAAGGCGTCCGGGTCATTAATATAGGTGCTTTTTGGGTTCGCTGGAGTGGTTCGTATATTGCGGTGTATAAGCATATACCGTCCCGCATGGGAATCATAACTTCTTTTTTATGGTAGTTCTCGGTTATCCAAGTTTCAGTTATCTCTTGTGCCGACAAATTAAGTGATAGCCAAATATAAAATAGGGTAAAGCATAAGGCCTTACCCTGTTGATTTATTGAATGGATCATGATATTAGATGTAATATATGCTATATTAAACAATGATAAGCTCTATCCCGATTTCTTCGATAGACTGTGCCATTGCTTTGGATATTCCAGAATCTGTGATGATGACATCTACCCGATTGAGATCACAAATCTTGCCGAAGCCTCTTCGTCCGAATTTTGAGGAATCAGCCAATATGATTGTACGCAGGGAAGCTTCTATCATTTTCTTATTTAGATTAGCTTCTGCAATATTTGAGTTGGTGATTCCATGTTCTAAATCAATTCCGTCTACTCCCAAAAAAAGTTTGGAGCAGGTGATTTGTTCAAAAAGTTGTGAAGTGTAATCGCCAATTACAGAACAGGAGTTTTTTCTGACAGTGCCTCCTAATTGGATAACTTCTATGTTATTGACCGCATTTAGCAATATGGCTGTTTTTAAAGAAGCAGTCACTACGATTAAATGTTCTATTGGAGTCAGTTGTTCAGCAAGCATGTGGACGGTTGATCCTGAAGCTATAATAATAGAGTCGTTTTTTTCTATTAGTTTGGCAGCGGCTATTGCGATTCTTTTCTTTTCGTTTGTTTGCAGCTTTTCTTTCTCTTGAACATTGATTTCCGGAGTTACGGGGTTAATGGGACTTGCGCTTCCATGAGTGCGGTAAAGCAGTTTCTTCTCTTCTAAATATTTTAGATCTTTCCGAATGGTAACGGGAGTGACCTCTAGATCTTTAGCGATATCATTTACTTTGATAAAGCCATTCCTGTTTAAACATTCAAGGATATACTTATGTCTTTCTGCTATACTTGTCATTTGAAATTCTATTTTTTACAAAGGTAAACTAAATCTTAATAAATAACAAATGAAAGTTGTAAAAGTTTCATTATATGATGTAAGTTTCTACTTATCTCTTTTTTGTTTTTAAAAACGAAAAAAATATTTGCTTTTTTATTGTATTGTATTTCTTTTTATGTATTTTTGCAGTGTTATTTCTTTCTATTTGTTTCATGTTTGCAAAAAATGAATATTAAACAAAAGAAAACGAAATAATCTGCTTGCCCATGAAAGTATGCTAAAACAGAGAAATAGGAAAGCTGGATGTGATATTTATCATTAAACATTTTATTACGTTACCAGTGTGGTGAGTAAGATTTGAATAATGAGTGATTTGTTTAATGTGGAATTTAAAAAAAAATAGTACCATGAAAAACTATGCAAAGCTATTTAAAACGTCAATGGCTCTCCTTATGCTAGGCGGCCTGTTGGTTGCACCGGATTTGTCTGCACAGAATAAACTGAACACACTGAAATTTGATAAAACATCTCAGCTGAGAGACTTTTTTAGCTATAAAGGAGACGGAACGATACTGGTTAGTGGTCATCGTGGAGGATACGAGGTGGGTTATGCGGAGAACTGTATAGAAGGGCTGGAGAATGTTCTTACCCAGATGCCCGCTTTCTTTGAAATAGATCCTCGCCTGACTAAAGACAGTGTGATTGTACTAATGCACGATGCAACTTTGGATCGTACTACCACAGGGAAAGGTAGGGTAAAAGATTATACATGGGAAGAACTTCAGTCGCTTCGTTTGAAAGATCATTCCGGCAAAGTGACAGATTGCCGTATTCCGACTTTAGAAGAAGTTATTGTTTGGAGTAAAGGCAAAACAATTATCAATTTAGATAAAAAGGATGTTCCGATGTCTATGATCGCAGCTTTGATAAAAAAGCATAGAGCAGAAAAACATGTAATGCTGACAGTGCATACAGGTGCACAGGCGAGGTACTATTACGACCGTTTTCCTGATATTATGATGTCTGTCTTTGCTCGCAATATGAAAGAGTTTGAAGATATATCAATTTCGGGTGTGCCTTGGGAAAACATGATTGCTTATGTTGGCCGCACTTTAACTCCGGAGAATAGTAAAATATGCGAAATGCTTCATGCGCATGGAGTGCGTTGTATGATTAGTGTAGCACCTACGCATGACAAACTGCCTACTGTTGAAGAACGTGCGGCAAAATATAAGGAGGAGATTGACAAGAGGCCGGATATTATAGAATCGGATATACCGACGGAAGTGTGGAAGGTCTTGCACTCTCGGTAATTGATTTGTCTTCCGGAAATGAATATCCCGGAGTTTGTGATAAAAATAACCTAATGGATAATTTAATAATAAGGAAATTATAAATATGTCAAGAGTTGAAGATGCCTTGAAGGCTGCGAATGAGACTTGTGCTCTTCGTATAGGTCGTGAAGTGTTAAATGAGGTCGCTGTTATGTTTAAAGAGCAGTTTCCCGGGAAAAGGGCGGTAGTCGTTGCTGATGAAACAACTTGGGATGTTGCTGGTAAAAAAGTGGAAGAAGAATTGAAAAAGGCAGGGGTGAGGTTGCAACCGGCATTCATTTTTACACAGCCGGACCTGTATGCTGAATATTCTTATATCGACCTTTTGGTTGAATCATTGAAAGAGCATGACGCAATACCGGTAGCGGTAGGTTCCGGAACAATCAATGATTTGACAAAACTTTCCTCTCATCTGACAGGCAGGAGATATATGTGTGTAGCCACTGCGGCTTCTATGGATGGTTATACGGCATTTGGAGCGTCGATTACGGCGGAGGGTGCTAAACAAACGTTTAGTTGTCCGGCTCCTTTGGCTGTTTTGGCCGATACGAACATTATTAGAAAAGCTCCCGGCATTATGACTGCTTCCGGGTATGCGGATTTATTTGCAAAAGTTACAGCAGGAGCTGACTGGATACTGGCTGATTGGATGGGTGTTGAGAAAATAGATGAGACTGCTTGGAGTATTGTTCAGGATGGTCTGCATGATGCTTTGGCAAATCCGGAGGGCGCTGCTGCAGGTGATGATGAGGCTATATCGCAACTGATTGAGGGGCTTATGCTGGGAGGTTTTGCTATGCAGTGGTCTAAATCAAGTCGGCCTGCTTCCGGTGCAGAGCACCAGTTTAGCCATCTTTGGAATATGGAACACCATTTGAATAATGGCGAACATATATCTCATGGATTTCAAGTCAGTATAGGAATGTTGGCTGTTACGGCATTCTATGAACAGGTTCTGAGGACCCCTTTGGAAAACTTGGATGTCGAAGCCTGTTGTGCAGCATGGCTGACTCCGGAGGAATTGAAGAAAGCTGCACTCGAAATGTTTGTAGGAACTGATTTTCCGAATATCGGAGTACAGGAAACGAAAGCTAAGTACGTGACACGTGAAGAATTGGCCGTTCAGTTGCAGCAGTTGAAAGAATATTGGCCGAAAATTCGGGAACGCCTACTTGCACAGTTGCTTCCTTATAAAGAAGTAAAACGGCGCTTGGAGTTGGTTGGGGCTCCTACGGAACCGGAACAAATCGGTATTACGAGGAAGCGTTTACGTGATACGTTTATTCGTGCGCAATTTATCCGTCGCCGTTTTACTGTGCTTGATCTTGCTGTGCGTAGCGGTTATATGAATCAATGGTTGGACGGTTTGTTCGGCAAAGGAAAGATTTGGGAGATAACGGAATAAAATACGAAAGAACATGGGACAGGAGGGAATGACGCCTGAGGTGGCGAAGAAGTTTAAGTACTGGCAAACACGAACTATTATAGCAAGCATGATAGGCTATGCTTTGTTTTATTTTGTTCGTAAGAACCTAAGTATAGCAATGCCTGCCATGCAGGAAGATTTAGGTATCACAAAAGGAGATTTGGGATTGTTCCTGACACTACATGGGTTGCTGTATGGGGTTTCAAAGTTCGCTAACGGTTTTATTGGCGATCGTGTGAATGCACGCTATTTTATGGTGACAGGATTGGTGCTTTCCGCCGTTTGTAATATTTTGTTTGGATTTAGTTCCGCAGTGCTTGTATTTGGTGTTGTTTGGATGCTGAACGGCTGGTTTCAAGGGATGGGTTTTCCGCCTTGTGCTCGTTTGCTGACTCACTGGATTCCTCCTACGCAACTTGCAACCAAAATGTCCATATGGAATACTTCACATTCTATTGGTGCCGGCTTGGTGGTGATAGTATGCGGATATATTGTTAGCCTTGGGTGGCGTTGGTGCTTTTGGTTTCCTTCCATTATTGCTTTGGTAGGTGCGGTGGGACTTTGGTTTGCTCTGCGCGACACCCCTCATTCTGTGGGTTTGCCAGAACTTAATCAAAAGGGAGCCGGCGAAGCTAAGGAAGAATCTTCCAAGGAGTTTAAGGCTTTTGTACGGAAACATGTTTTTGGAAACCCCACTATTTGGGTATTAGCCTTTGCTAATTTCTTTGTGTATATTGTCCGTTACGCTGTGCTCGATTGGGGACCTACCCTTTTAGGAGAATGGAAAGGCATCTCCATTCAACATGCCGGCTGGATGGTCGCTGCTTTTGAAATCTCCGGTATTTTGGGGATGTTGACGGCAGGTTGGGCGACAGACCGCTTCTTTGGCGGACGCGGACCACGAGTTTGCGTGCTTTGTATGGCTTTGGCTACGGTGTTTATAGCTTTATTTTGGGGATTACAAGAACCTTCGATGTGGTTGGCTACATGTTTGCTCGGAGCTGCCGGATTCTGCATTTATGGTCCTCAGGCACTCGTTGGTATTGCTGCAGCCAATATAGCTACCAAAAAGGCGGCGGCTACGGCCGTTGGCTTTACAGGGTTGTTTGGTTATGCCAGTACGTTGGTTTCAGGTTGGGGATTAGGACTTTTGGCTCAACATTATGGTTGGGATGTAGCGGTCGGTGCGTTGATCTTAATAGCAGTTGTTGGTACTCTTATTTTTATGGCTGCATGGACGGCTAAAGCGAATGGATATGATGAAGGTAATTGAAGGGATTGAAAAATGGATATAAATGAAATAATATTGGAAAAGGTTCGCCGAGTGAAGCATGTAGCTTTAGATATGGATGGAACTATTTATAATGGAGGGACGCTTTTCCCTTTTACGATTGATTTTTTAGATAAAATGAAGGAGCTGGGTATTGGCTATTCGTTTTTGACTAATAATCCTTCGAGAAGTACTAACGATTATTTGAAGCATTTGAATGACATGGGAATTAAGGCTTCAAAAGATGAGTTCTATACGTCAGCTCAGGCTACAATCGATTATCTCCGTTTGTATCGTGCTGATTGTAAGCGGCTTTTCATTTTGGGGACTCCAAGCATGATAAAAGAGTTTGAGGAGGCTGGGTTTGAGTCTACAATGGACGATGCAAATGATGAGCCGGATGCTGTTGTTGTAGGATTTGATATGTCCTTGGTATATTCGCGCTTGTGTCGTGCTGCGTGGTGGATTAATCAGAAGAAGTTTTATCTTGCGACTAACCCGGACCGGATATGTCCGACTGATAAATCTTTGGTACTGGTTGATTGCGGGTCTATTTGTTCAAGTTTGGAGCATGCTACCGGGCGAAAACCGGATATGGTTATCGGCAAGCCTGATCCTCGAATGTTGAACGGTATCATGGAACGTCATAATCTGCAAGCTGAACAAATAGCTATGGTTGGTGATCGGATTTATACGGATATTCTTATGGCACAGCGGGCAAACGCTCTGTCGGTGTTGGTTCTTTCAGGAGAGACAACGTATAAGGAGGCTGTGGCTCTTCAGCCTAATCCGGATTTGATTATGCGCGATTTGGCGGAATTTCAGAAAATGATTTTATTAGCACATAGTACGTTTTAATATATGAGGGTAGAAGTTTTTTTTTGCGTATTATTTTTCTCGATAACAGGTAAATACGGTTTGTTACAGGCGGTTCAACCGCCTGTAACTTTTTTATTTAAGGCCTTGCAGATGAATATCTGGATGGGTGGTTCTAAGGTGGATGGGGCGGTTGGTATGATTGTCGATGAAATCATTCATTCGGATGCGGACATCATCTTTCTTAATGAACTGCGGGATTATCAGGGAGAAAATTTTATTTCTTATATGGTAAAGGAACTGAACCGGCGTGGTTATACTTTTTATGGGAAGAACAGTCCTCGATTGATGAGCAGGAAACAGTCTATCCGCGTGTAAAAGGAGAAAAAGGTGCAATTTTGCGTGTATTGCTTACTGTTGCCGGTAGAAAAGTAACGGTGTATGCCGCTCATCTGGATTATCGGCATTATGCTTGTTATCTACCCAGAGGATATAGCGGGAGTGATTGGAAAAAGATAGCTAAGCCTGTGTTGAATGAGGAGGATATCCTTGCAATGAATGGAAAGAGTGACCGGAAGAAAGCGGTTGAAGTTTTTTTGCAGCGAGTACGGTTGGACATTGAACAGAAACACACCATTCTACTGGCAGGTGACTTCAATGAACCGTCTCATTTGGATTGGAAAGAAGATACGAAAAAGTTGTGGGGACATAATGGGGCAATAGTGAATTGGGACTGTTCTCGTATGCTCTATGAGGCAGGTTTCAGGGATGCTTATCGTTCGGTTTATCCTAATCCCGTCACTCATCCGGGCTTTACGTATCCTGCCGGAAACAAATGTGCACCTGTGGCTAAACTGACGTGGGCGCCTGAGGCTGATGAACGAGAACGAATTGATTTTATTTATTATTACCCTTCCCCGTTTTTGGTTCCGGAAGAAGCTTGGATTGTAGGGCCTGTACATTCTGTTGTGAAAGGAAAAATGAAAAAGGAGAGGAGTTCGGATTGTTTTATTCGCCCTAAGAGAGGGTGGCCTACAGATCATAAAGCTGTGATGCTCTCTTTTCGCGTTTTTGGGCTACATTCGGAAAATCCTTGCAATATGAATTGAAAAAACATGGAGGTGTGTTAAAATAGAATGAAGGTGTGTCGTAATGCACGATGCACCTCTTTTTTGTTCATCACTATACAAATCTGTTCATTTTCTTTAAGCTGCGATAATTCGAAGATTTCTTTGATTTATGTGTCTCCAGCATCAAAATAAAGCGACAGTAAGCTCATAAAACCATCCAATCAGCCATTTCGTATCTTCTTTTGTCAGTTTTGCACACATCTTTTTTATATTGAAGGCAAAGTCCATGAAGACCTTGTCCTTTCCAAAATGTCGGAAACGTTTGTAGTTCATATTGTTTTTAATTTGTCCGAACACGGCCTCCGGTTCTATGCATCTCTGCCCTCTGTGTTTCAGTCCTTTCTCAGAGCAGAGCAGTTCTTTGGCTCTCCGCTTGTATTGTCTAAGCCTATGATTCAGTTCTATCGTCCTGTTTCCTTTTGCTTTAAAACAGCG
>ENA-OWOU01001183-OWOU01001183.1-gut-metagenome-genome-assembly--contig:-NODE-1183-length-11718-cov-4.274976_pt1 | contig 11718 bp, 10 predicted proteins | sample MGYA00248248_ERZ651801 | MGnify/ENA primary metagenome ERZ651801 (study PRJEB26908, sample SAMEA4031710) | gut metagenome | biome: gut; feature: normal infant; material: stool | place: China | collected... | reverse complement strand
TCAAGGGGGTAGGATTATTTTAGCACAAGGGGGCAGAATCGCTTGGTTTTAGGGGGCAGCTTACACTGGATTTTCCAATAGTTTCCCACAAACAGTTGTTTTGAAACAGCATGGTAGTAGAGTTCATGTACTGATGTGCCGATACCTTCCATCATTTTATCAGGCATTATATTCAGTTTTCCCTTTTCTATCCTGGCATGAAACAGGCCACTTCCTGTACCGATAAAGAAATGGTTGTCATCCGTCTGTTCAATGGCAGTTATTTCACCGTTGACTGGTGTCGGCATATGCAAAGTCGTTCCGGTACGGATATCATACCATGTAATACTATCTTTATAACATAGCCAGATGCGGTCGTTCTTGTCCAGATAACCGTAATTTAGAAATGCCTGTGGTTTATTTCTGATCAGTTCCGGATGTACGTAGGCCAGTTCGAATTTATCATGCTGTGAATCATATCTGAAAATACGGCCTTTCTGACCGATTACCCATAATATATTACCGCTGTCCATATAGAGCCAGTTCAAAGCAATTCGTGAGTCCAGCTTTATACTGTCGTCTGAAAAATTGTAATGCTTGATATATTTTCCGTCATAGCGGTCTACCCCTTCCTGGGTTAGGAACCACATATATCCCCTTCGGTCTTTTTGGATATAATATATTTTCTGGTTGCTCAGGCCGTTTTCCAGTCCTATGTACTTATAAACCTGGCACCTGCTTACGGAACTACTGATGAAAAGGACAGTAAAAAGAAAAATTCGTCTAATGTTTAAATATATTTTCATATTTCTCGCAAAAGATTCAAAAACACATCTGCAAAATTATAAAATATTAGTTAAATATCCACCGAAATAAATGAATTTTGTTTCATTAGCAGTCTAATAACATTTGCGTTCCGGAAAGTTTAGCAACAAGAAACAGGCGATTCGTCTATTTCTATTCTTTTATCTGAATAAAAATCTTATATTTGTCATTACAAACAGGCAATATCATTACCCAAACGGGAATCTAAAAACTTATTTCAAATATTTTTTTATCGAAACTGATTATGAAAACAATTCATCTTGTGGTGGGAATCGTATTGACATTGATGTGTATCCTCTTTATGGGATTCCGGGAGATAGGCCGTTATCCGGATAAAATCTGGCTCCATCGTTGTAATTCGATGGAGAAGTTATATGAGAAGCATCTGATTTATCCGAATATAGAAGTTGATCTCATTTTCCGTGAGAATCGGAAATTTGATGTAACGCATGATGCTGATACCAGCTTCAATCTGAGTCTGGCATCTTATTTTTCTTTTATGAAAAAGGAAAAAGGTAAAATGTGGCTGGATATAAAGAATCTGACTCCTAAGAATAGAATAACGGCACTTTTAAGTTTGAATAAGTTAATGGAATATTTTCAGATAAAGAAAGAACAGTTGATTATAGAAGGGCAAAATTGGAAAGCTTTGGAAGTCTTTACTCAAAATGGTTACTATACTTCATATTATATACCTTATGATGATCCGGATGATTTAAGCAGAAAAGAACAGAAGTGCTTTATTAAGGGCTTGCAGGAAATTGTAGATAGAAAGGTTGTGAGTGCTTTGTCCTTTCCCGGATGTTGGTATACTGAGATAAAAGAAAGTTTGAATCGTTCCATAGATCTATTAACCTGGGAACATCGTAGCAGTCAGTTACAACTTTTGTTGTCTTCCGTAGGACGCGAGATGCTCTTCGATCCGCAGTTAAAGGTGATACTGGTAAAAGATAAAGGAAAATATCACCGATAATTCATACTATGCTTATGGCTTTCCCGTAAAAAACAATCAAGAAGCTTATCAATCTGTCTCATAGACACATTTTGTTCCTCGTCGGAACGTATCTGCAATGAGAGGCTAATCCTTCATAAATGCCATCCGAAAGGTAGAATCACGCTAATACTTATAGATGAAGTTCTGGGTCTGTAACTTGCTCTGAGAGAAGCAATCGTTTTTAGGCTTCGCGATAAAACAATCGACAAAGAAAACTGTTTATTTAGTATGATTCTAAATTAAAAACGGATATATTATGAGTAAAACAGTTGATTTGTTGGGACAACAGGCAGAATATTACCTGAACCATACGTGTAAGACAATAGATAAGAAATTAATTCATGTTCCTGGACCTGATGTGATTGATAAAATCTGGGTAGACTCTGACAGAAATGTGCGTACCCTTAATAGCTTACAGGCTTTGTACGGGCATGGACGTTTGGCGAATACCGGGTATGTATCCATTCTGCCGGTCGACCAGGATATAGAACATACAGCCGGAGCATCATTCGCTCCTAATCCGATCTATTTTGATCCTGAAAATATAGTGAAACTGGCAATTGAAGGAGGTTGCAATGCAGTTGCATCCACATTTGGTATATTAGGGGCCGTTGCCCGTAAATATGCCCATAAAATACCTTTCGTTGTAAAACTGAACCATAATGAACTGCTTACTTATCCGAACTCTTACGATCAGGTGATGTTTGGAACCGTAAAAGAAGCATGGAATATGGGTGCGGTAGCTGTTGGTGCTACTATCTATTTCGGTTCGGAGCAAAGTCGTCGTCAGATTATTGAGATATCACAAGCTTTTGAATATGCTCATGAGTTGGGTATGGCAACTATTCTCTGGTGTTATCTCAGAAACAATGATTTTAAGAAGGATGGCACAGATTTTCATGCGGCAGCCGACCTTACCGGACAGGCCAACCACATCGGAGTGACTATCAAGGCTGATATTGTAAAGCAAAAACTTCCTTCCAATAATGGCGGATTCACAGCTATTCACTTTGGTAAAACGGATGAAAGAATGTACTCTGAACTCGCAACTTCACATCCTATCGACCTTTGCCGCTACCAGGTTGCTAATGGCTATATGGGGCGTGTCGGTTTGATTAATTCCGGCGGTGAATCTCATGGAGAATCGGATTTGCGTGATGCTGTTGTTACGGCGGTTATCAATAAACGTGCCGGTGGAATGGGATTGATCAGCGGACGGAAAGCATTCCAAAAGCCGATGGAAGAGGGCATTCAATTATTGAATACCATTCAGGATGTTTATTTGGATTCTTCAATAACGATTGCATAAAATATTTAATCAGTATAGAAGATAAAAGTCTTCTATACTGATTATTTTAATGTAAAAGTGAATTTCTGAGCTGTTGCCAGAATCGGAGTTTATATCCAGTTAACCTTGAGTATATTTTCCATCCATGGTAACCGTATGAGCTTATATGACCAGGGAGTGCTATCCAATAATATATCGTATGCACGTCCTTCTACCTTTATTTTTATACGCGATACCCGCTATACTTATCAATTTCTTCAACAGCATGAGAGTTTTACCCTCAGCTTCTTTAATGAAAAATATCGCAATGCCCTGCGTATATGCGGTACAATGTCAGGAAGGAATACGGATCTGGCCGAACCTTATAAATCAAAAATCATGGAAGAAGCTTATAAAAACGAACCTTCCAAACATCAAATGTTTATCTCAGAAATCGTCAATATTTGGATTAAGAAATAATATTCAACGAAATTTTGGTCAATTATTCCTTTTCATTGGTAAAAGACCAAAGTGTTTTTGGCCAATTCTTGGAATTCATAGTCTTTTCTGTATATTTGCGCCCGCATTTTCTTAAGTATCACTTATATATAATTGTCCCTATAATCAGAATTAACTAAACGAGGCAGAGCTTATGGAGAAAATAAACGCAGTAATTACGGGAGTCGGAGGATATGTGCCCGATTATATCCTAACCAATGATGAGATTTCTAAAATGGTCGATACCACCGATGAATGGATTATGGGGCGTATAGGCATAAAGGAAAGGCGTATTCTGCATGAAGAGGGACTGGGAACTTCGTATATGGCCCGCAAAGCTGCCAAACAGTTAATGCAACGTACGAATTCTCAACCGGATGAAATAGATCTGGTGATTGTCGCTACTACCACTCCTGACTATCGTTTACCTTCTACAGCTTCCATCTTGTGTGAGCGACTGGGATTGAAACGTGCTTTTGCTTTCGATGTACAGGCAGTTTGCAGCGGTTTTCTGTATGCGCTGGAGACGGGAGCTAACTTTATTCGTTCGGGAAACTACAAGAAGATTATCGTGGTAGGGGCTGAGAAAATGTCTTCAATCATAGATTATACCGATCGTGCTACTTGCCCTATTTTCGGTGATGGTGCGGCAGCCTTCATGCTGGAACCTACTACGGAAGATTTAGGTGTAATGGATTCAGTATTGAGAACGGATGGTAAAGGGCTACCTTTCCTACATATTAAAGCGGGTGGTTCTGTATGTACTCCTTCCTATTATACGCTAGATAATCACATGCATTACATTTATCAGGAAGGGCGTATGGTTTTCAAATATGCCGTAGCTAATATGGCTAATGCTTGTGAAGCTGTCATTGAAAGAAACCATTTAAGTAAAGATGATATTGACTGGGTAATTCCCCACCAGGCCAACCAGCGCATTATCACTGCTGTAACGCAACGCTTGGAGATTCCAACCGAGAAAGTGATGGTTAACATCGAGCGTTATGGTAATACGAGTGCTGCCACACTTCCGCTTTGTATCTGGGATTTTGAAGATAAGCTAAAGAAAGGCGATAACCTCATCTTTACAGCGTTTGGGGCAGGGTTTGCCTGGGGTGCTATTTATGTAAAGTGGGGATATGACGGAAAAAAGGAATAGTAGCCTGGGTTACTATTTCCTATAACTTTTCTTATTATAACAACCCGAATATACAAATAGTTTATCCTATCACCTTTTGCCAAGCCTTCATTTTATTTCTTTTTTTGAGTATCATATATATTGAAGTTATTATAAAATATTATCTTTGTGGGGAATCATTGCATGACAACACATTGTTAACCATACAATAACTTAAAAAACAACCAACGTATGAATCAGGAACTATCGATGAGCGCCAACCAACTGGTGGCTGCTCTTCAAAAACCGGCTTCCGAATTTACGAAAGCAGACATTATTTCTTATATCAAGGAGAACGATATCCGCATGGTGAACTTCATGTATCCCGCAGCAGACGGGCGACTGAAAACATTGAATTTTGTCATTAACGATGCTGCTTACCTTGATGCCATACTGACTTGCGGTGAGCGTGTGGACGGGTCAAGCCTTTTCCCGTTTATCGAAGCGGGCAGTAGCGACTTGTATGTAGTGCCGCGTTTTTGTACAGCCTTTATCGATCCTTTTGCTGAAACTACAACACTTTCCATGCTGTGCTCTTACTTCAATAAAGATGGAGAACTTCTGGAAAGTTCACCGGAATATACGTTGCGTAAAGCTTGCAAAGCCTTTACTGATGTAACCGGAATGGAATTCCAGGCTATGGGCGAATTGGAATATTATGTGATATCAGAAGATAGTGGACTGTTCCCTGCCACTGACCAACGTGGCTATCATGAATCTGCTCCTTATGCTAAGTTCAATGATTTCCGTACCGACTGTATGCTGTATATTGCAAAGGCGGGCGGACAGATCAAATACGGGCATTCCGAGGTAGGTAACTTCACGCTTGACGGTAAAATCTATGAGCAGAATGAAATTGAATTCCTGCCGGTACGTGCGGACCTGGCTGCCGATCAGTTGATGATTGCGAAATGGGTTATCCGTAATCTGGCTTATCAATACGGGTATGACATTACGTTTGCTCCGAAAATTACAGCCGGAAAGGCCGGTTCAGGATTGCATATCCATATGCGTATTATGAAAGACGGTCAAAACCAGATGTTGAAAGATGGTGTACTTTCTGAAACTGCCCGTAAGGCTATTGCGGGAATGATGGAGCTTGCACCTTCCATTACAGCTTTCGGTAATACGAATCCTACTTCTTATTTCCGTTTGGTGCCGCATCAGGAAGCTCCGACAAATATTTGCTGGGGTGATCGTAACCGTTCTGTATTGGTACGTGTTCCGCTGGGATGGTCGGCAAAGACAGATATGTGTATGCTGGCTAATCCGTTGGAAGCTCCCAGCCACTATGATACTACACAGAAACAAACTGTGGAAATGCGCTCTCCGGACGGTTCTGCCGATTTGTACCAACTGATAGCCGGATTGGCCGTAGCATGTCGTCATGGTTTTGAAATTGAAAATGCTTTGGAGATTGCAGAAAAGACCTATGTGAATGTGAATATTCATAAGAAGGAAAATGAAGATAAGCTGAAACAATTGGCTCAACTCCCTGATAGCTGTGCCGCTTCTGCCGATTGCTTGGAAAAACAGCGTGCTATTTTCGAAGAGTATCATGTATTTAGTCCTGCAATGGTTGATGGAATTATCAGTAAATTGCGTTCCTATGAAGATCGTACCTTGCGTAGTGAGGTACGTGACAATCAGGAGGAAATGCTAAAACTGGTTAATAAGTATTTCCATTGCGGATAAAGCATAATTTGTAGATAAAGAGTTAGGGTAGTGCCTTTAGTATTACCCATAATAAAGTAGAGCGGGGATGTATCTAAAAAGATAGTCCCCGCTCCGTTTTTTATATAGAGTTTTTGTGTTTCTGTTTTTACTTAATATATACTTGCCGATTGAATAACTATCTTTTCTAACAGCTCCTGCATTTTCCCTATAACCGGTTTTTTATCAAGACCGTATTCTGCACCCATCACTCTCATTTGCGGGAAAGTAGCCCATACACTACCGTTCTTGTCTTCCCAGACAGATATCTTCAGTGGTAATTCAATGGAGATGCTGGGATTTTCCTGCATTAATTGGGTTCCTACCTTGGGTGAACCGAAAACGATAACTTGGTTCGGACGAAGTTCAAGACCTACCTCTTCAGCATTTTTGCCATGGTCGAATTTGGCGAATACAGGTATCCCCATAGCTTTCAGAGTCTGTTCGATGCGGGCCATTGTTTCTGCTACGCTGAATTGGCTTTCGTAGGTATAGAGCAGGTTATCATTGGCACCTGTTCCCATCTTGTTGCTATCGAAGGCAGCAGCAATTTTGCGTCCCAGGTTTGTCAGGTCAACTCCTTCTTTGTTGGCAAGCAGAGTTACGCATACCAACTCTGATGCATCCGTAAAGCGGCTCAGAAAAGCTGAATGTCCCGATACGCTTCCTTTTATATCCATCAGACCTTTGTGGTTGTAGAACTGCCAGCCGGCTATTGCAGGAACCATCTTTCCATTTGCCAGTTTTGTAGGCTTATAGATCATGTCCCGGTTTCCCGGTTTAGCTATCAGTACACCTCCGGCAAGGCCGATGTCCCAATGGCTGACATTTTCGGCAGAAGCCCATATATCAGAAAAACCTTTCATTGAGGAGGAGCTGATAGCAGGGGCGACAACTAATTTACCATCCTTTTCTATATATCCTGTAGCCGTCTCTGACGGGTTGATGTAGTCTTTATCTTTCTTGAAAATCTGGTGTACATTGGCAGTCGTTGTAACATCTTCTTGTTTTACTCTGGCTAAATCTTCTCCGAAATAGGTCTGTTGCAGACCGAGGTAATCTATCTGATACATCTTCACGAAGTTGTGATACGACATCTTGCTTACTTTCTCAATAATAGAAGTCAGCAACAGAAAGTTTGTAGCACTCTGCTTTACATCTGTACCCGGTTCAAAAGCCAGTGGAATAGCTTCTATCGTTTTTATCAGTTGTTCGGGTTGGTAATCTGCGGATACGCTAAAATCCTTTTGCGAACGGTAGTCGGCAATGCCCGAACTATGTTGCATCAGCTGGAGGATACTGATCTTTTTCCAGTTCTCCGGAATATCCTTGAGGTACTTTCCAATAGCATCGTTCAGGTCCAGTTTGTCTTTCTCATATAGCTGCATGATGGCTACTGCCGTGAAGCCTTGCGAAATAGGACCGATGGGCCAGAGTGTTTTTGCTGCTGCCAGATTTCCTTTTTCGAAATCTGTTACTCCGTAGCCCACTACACGCGGGATGTAAGGTGCCTGTACAATGGCGAGGGTCATACCTGGTATGCCCTGTTCTTCCATAAACTCGTAAATCATTTGATCGATAGCTTTTCCCTGATAGGCTACATGCACATTGCCTCTGCCTTCCTGCGGCAGTTGATTTTCATACTTCTTCATAATTGTTCCTCCGTCTTGTGCTAAAATCGTTCCCGAAATCAGCAGACCTGCTAATGTTATTAATTTCTGTTTCATATTATTTTCCGTTAGAGTTTTATTCTTGTTTTCTGATGTTGCAAAGGTAGGCGGTTCCGTTGGGGTGGGGGATAACGATATCACACGTATAGTTTGCAATTATTCCCGATTTCAGTGAATCGCTGCTTTTTCATGAAAGAATACTGGTTCAGGCAAAACAATATCCCTAAAAGGGTTTGCTTTTCCAGTTGATTTTAATAGATTTGTTGTTTATTCAATAAATTGATTATAAAACAGGGCTTTATGATATCAGATCTTCTGCCTTGATACGGAAGAGGTTGAATAAATGCACAAAACAATTACTGAACCATAAAGAATACACCATGTCCGAAATTGCGAACTATTTCCTTTATAGAAATGCCGAAGGCGAAACCGGATTATCCGCTAACAGTATTGACGATCTGAATCTGGATGACCTGTTTGCCGAAATAGATTATTGTCATTCCAGCATAGGCAGACAGTACTTGTATTATCTTCTGCTATCGGATAAAACCTCCGGTATGGAAAAGCAGGAAGCACTTCTGTCTTCATTGGCAACTCATGCGGAATTGCGTACTCTTTTAAGCAATGCACTGAAGGAACTGGATAAACCGGATGCTTATTCTATCGTATCCATTCTGGAAAATGATAATACAGGGATTGGTGCCAAGGAGATGGCTCTTATTAATGTCTGCCGGTTTCTGCCTTTGCTGTTTCTGGCTCTGATGCTGCTCACTCATTCGGGAGTGTTTCTTACTTTATTTGTTTTTTCATTTGTGGCGAATGCAGTGTTGCACTATCGTAATAAGGCGAAAATCCAGAGATACTTTTTCTCCATACCTCAACTTCTGAAAATGATAAGACAGGCGGGAAAGCTGGCGCAGAACAAGGAGTTTGTCTCTGTAGATCCTTCTATCACGAATGACCTGAAGGCTGTAGAGGGGCTGAAGAAGTATATCTCTTATTTCCGTTTCAACCTCAGTCTGGATAACGACATGGCTATTATGTTTTATATGGTAGCGGAATTAATCCGGGTATTCTTTCTCCACGAAGCGTATGCGGTAGGCAGAACTTTTCATCTGTTGAAGGAGAAGGCGACGGCTATTCACAATGTTTACCGCTTCATAGGTTTTCTGGATTCCATTTTGTCTGTTGCCATCTTGAGGGAGGAGCTACCTTATTATTGTCTGCCGGGAGATAACAGGGCAGGGGAGCGATTGCGTACACAGGCTGTGTATCATCCTCTGATAGAAAACTGTATTCCGAACGATATGGTACTACATGAGAAATCGGCATTGATAACCGGTTCGAATATGGCAGGTAAGACCTGTTTCATGCGTACGATAGGAGTGAATCTGTTGGCAGCGAAAGCACTTCATACCTGTTTCGCAGAAGTCTTTGAGATAAATACCGGAATTTCTCTTCTATCTTCCATCCACCAGGGAGATAACTTGATGGAGAATAAGAGTTACTTTATGCAGGAAGTGACGACTATCAAGAATTTCGTAGATGAAAGCGGTCATGGGAATTATCTCTTCCTGCTTGATGAATTGTTCAGAGGAACCAATACCAAGGAGCGGATAGCGATTTCGAAAGCTGTGCTTTCCTGGCTGGTGAAAAGTGATAATCTGGTATTTGTATCTACGCACGATCTGGAACTGGCCGATATGCTGGAAGATGAATACGAATTATACTATTTCAGCGAGTCGGTGAAAGATGGTATCCTGTCTTTCGATTACAAGTTGAAACGCGGAGTTGCGACCGAGCATAATGCAATTAAGATATTGGAGATTTGCGATTATCCGGCTTCATTGGTGAGTGAGGCTCATTCAATCACAAATATATAATGAAAAACAGAGAGAGTGTAGGTATGATCCTCCGCCTCCCTCTGTTTTTGCAATAATGAACAGATTGATTACTTCTTAGCTTCATCAGCCATAGAGTGCACTTTGCCTTTGATGTCATTGGCTTTTTCAGCAATGACAGACGTTTCATTGGCTACTCTGTCAGCGACTTTTTCTCCGGCATACAATGCCTTTTCTTTAGCAGATTCAATCAGGCATTCGGTATGTCCTTCAATTCTGTGCAGGGCATCGAATACTTCTGCTTTCATTTTTTTTGCTCTTGCACTGCGGGCAAAGCCATAAGCCAGTGCTCCAAAGATTGAACCTATTCCAAGGCCAATCAAAAAGTGAGAATCTTTACATGTCATAATTAAACAGGTTTAATGGTTAAAAACTAAATTAATGTTCTATTTTGGTCAGAGAACAGAGTGTACAAGGCATTAGTTCAACGGGGAGGGAAAGAATTACTACTATTTCACAATTTATGAGAATCAGGGGTTGAATTAACTCTTTCTTTTCCGTGATAAATCAAATTCAATACCTGATTCGTATAATTTATAAATATTCTCTTGTCGGATTCCTTTAGCTTTATCTTTGGCGCTCATAAACATTACTACTGCACGTACGTTCTGTGGTACAAGCAGTTTTTTGAATCATGTAATTAAAATCAATGCTTTATGAATGTAGAAAGAAAAAATGCGAAAGATGACTTACGGCTCTACATGCCGGAAGTTATCGGGATGCTGAAGCGGGAAGGAAAGTTCCCGGCAATGCATGTTTATGCTTGCACGCTGCGTTCCTATGAGAAGTTTTGTGCAGAGGAAAGATATCCGAAAAACACCACTGCTTCCCTGTCCATGCAGGAGATTTTCACCCCGGAGAGGCTGAAAGAGTATGAGGACTGGTTGGCTGGACAACAGTCCAGTCCGAACACGATCTCCACTTACATGCGTACGCTGCAGGCGGTGTACAATCGCTGGATGTCACCGGGCATAGAGGGGTACAATCCGGTGCTGTTCAAGGATGTTTATACGAAAGTGGAGTCGCGTACCAAGCGGGCGCTAACGGCCGAGCAGATGGAGCAACTCAGGAATACGGACTTTAGTGTGCTGACACTGCGTCAACAGCAAGTGCTTACCTACTTCCTGCTGATGTTCATGTTGCGCGGTATGCCGTTCATCGACCTGGCACACTTGCGGAAGTCGGATTTGAGAAATAGGCGCATCACTTACCGTCGGCACAAGACGGGGAAACTGATGGTGGTGGATGTGCCGCCCGATGCGATGAGGCTGTTGCAGAAGTACAGGGACAAGACGGATTCAGAGTATCTGTTCCCGTTGCTGCATGGTGGCTTGTTCATGGAGGAACATCACCACCGTTATCAAGAAACATTACGGCATTTCAACCGGGAGTTGGCGCGGTTGATGAAGCAGTTATTGCCCGGTGTTTCCGTAAGTTCATACACCGCAAGGCATACATGGGCTACACTTGCTTATCATAATGGTGTACCTGTGGGACTGATAAGCCAGTCGTTGGGGCACTCGTCCATTCGGGTGACGATGACTTATCTGAAACCGTTTGATGCGGAGGTGATAGACAGAATAAACAGGCAAGTGATTTCCTTGGTGAAGAAAAGTAAAAAGAGGAAAGATGGCAGATTTAATATGCTGTATGGTACTTCGTTGAGGTGAAATTACTTGCATAGTAACGGCAAA
>ENA-OWOU01001174-OWOU01001174.1-gut-metagenome-genome-assembly--contig:-NODE-1174-length-11807-cov-4.007928_pt1 | contig 11807 bp, 9 predicted proteins | sample MGYA00248248_ERZ651801 | MGnify/ENA primary metagenome ERZ651801 (study PRJEB26908, sample SAMEA4031710) | gut metagenome | biome: gut; feature: normal infant; material: stool | place: China | collected 2015... | reverse complement strand
CACAAAAAAGATGATAACATATGAAAAAAATTTTTTCAATATTGCACTTTACTTTATTAAAAATTAGTTATATAATATGCACAAATAAAGAAAAGCAGTTTTATGCAGAATCCCAACGAAAATCTGCATAAACAGGAGGTAAAAAATGAAGGCAGTTATCACAGTAATCGGTAAAGACAGCGTTGGAATCCTTGCAAAAGTTTCAGAGGCCTGTTCAAAGGCTGATGTTAATATCGTGGAAGTAACACAGAGTGTTCTTCAGGATATGTTTGCTGATAATTCGGAAACAAATCAAACCAGCATTGACTATCAGTCGGTAGAAAATATGCAGATAGACCAATATAATGAACCGGTTGAGTTGCTTTGGCGAGATTTCTATCAGACCATTAAATGTTGTAATGTGGTGATAGATAAAGTTCCGGCTATTGATATGGACGATATTTTGAAGAAACATTTGATAGCAGAGGCTAAATTCTTTAGAGGAATGATGTATTTCGATTTGATTCGTATGTTCGGTGATGTTCCTCTACGAGAACATAACTTGGAGAGTGCAGACGAAGGATCGATGCTCCGGGTATCCAAAGACGAGATTTATAAATTGATCTTTGAGGATTTGATAACAGCTGAAACTGATTTGAAGTATTCACCAAGATATGGCGGTGGAAGACCTTATCCGGAGTCTGCGTCGGCATTATTGGCACGAGTCTATTTGACTTATGCAGCTGAGCACAATGATACTGAGTATTATGAACTTGCCGTTAAAAAAGCAGATGCTGTAATACCCAAATTCCCAATGTTGGAAAATTATGCAGATCTGTTCAAGATTAGTAATCGTTTTAATAGTGAAATTATATGGGGAGCAAATTTTAGCGCTTCATTGAGTGATGGTTGGGCTGGAGCTCAATTCTTGGTTCGATTGCTTCCTAATATGGATGGAGTGGATAATGCACAAGGTTGGGAAAGTGCAACGGAAAATTTATATAGCAGCTTTAATGCTAATGATGCACGTTTGCCTGTAGTCTTAAAACGTAGTGTTACTTATCAAGATGGGACCATTAAACAGTTTGCAGAACCTTATGTATTTAAGTACTGGGATCAAGAGGCTGAGCCTAAAGGAAATAGTACAGATGCAATTTTCCCAGCTATCCGTACAGCAGAGATGTATCTGATTAAGGCTGAGGCACTGAATGCGATTAATCAAGGGCCAACGCCGGATGCAGTGAAAGCTATAAAGAAAGTGAGAGACAGAGCTGGATTGGCTTCTGACAATTTACCGACAGATTACGAGGGGTTCAAAAAAGTAGTGCTTGAAGAATATCGTCATGAGTTTGTAATGGAAGGACATCGTTGGTTCGACTTGACAAGAATGTGTACACCACAGGAGTTTGTGGATATCATCAAAGCTGCCAAACCGGATGCAACCCCGCAACTTTATCATGTAAAGTTCCCTATTCCGCAGCGTGAGAGAGATTTGTCACAAGGGCAAATAACTCAAAATGAGGGATATAATCAATAGTATTAATTAGAATTATAAGTCGGAGATTATTTTCAATCTCCGACTTGTCCAAAAGAAGTACCATGAAAAAGATAATGATTTTTTCTTTGTTGTTTTCATTAGCGGCTTGCCGGGGAAATTCCGAACAGAAAGTTGTGGATCCGGTCGTTGAGTTTGATTCTGCTTTTTGTGAGAGGTTAATGCCCGGATTAGGTGGGGGAATCACCGGAGGGGACGGAAGTATATCAATCGACTTGAAAGACGGGCGTAGTTTGTTTATGTGGGGGGATTCTTTCTTTGGTGATGTTATAAACGACAAGCGGGCAAAAGACACAAAATTTGTAATAGGCAATACATTTACAATTATTGACAAGAATGGACAACTGAAAACTTTATATAGTGGAACAAAAGAAAATCCATTGGCATTCATTGAGGCAGATCAAGATGGGAAGAGTCCGGTTTGGTACTGGCCCGGTCATGGATTTGTAAAAAACGGAATTCTTCATTTATTTATGTCTAAGTTCCATAAAGTCGGAGAAGGGGCTTTCGGCTTCGAATATCTGTGCTGTGATTATTTCCGTTTGGATGTGGAAACGATGAAGATTATTGATAAGGAAAACTTCAAGGCTGCCAATGAAAACAATGTACATTACGGGCATGCAGTACTTCCATATAGAGGAGAAATATATGTATATGGAACAAGGGCTGATGCTGTGGGGATGGCAGAAGTACACGTATCAAAAGCAAAGCTGATAAATGATAAATTGGTGGACTTTTCTTATTGGGACGGAGCCGAATGGCAGACTGATGCCCGAAAATCACAAAGAATAGCAGGGATTACGAAAAGTGTTTCCGAGCAGTTTAATGTTGTAGAACTGGAAGAAAAGATAGCACTGGTATCACAAGACCGTTCGAGGAATGTGAAAGATATCTATTCCTTTATTGCAGACAAGCCGGAAGGACCATTTAGTAATGAAAAACTGCTTTATAAGGTGGAGGAGAGTGGCTTTGAGGTAGACAGTATGATGACCTATAATGCAATGGTACATCCTCAATATAGAAAAGACGGTAAGGTTTTAATGTGTTATAATGTAAATACATATAGCATGACGAAATTGTTTGAGAAGGCTTCTTTGTATCAGCCTCGTTTTATATGGGTGCCGGTTGAGAAAATTGTAAAATAAAAGAGATAATAGGTATGACAAAAATAGCTTTAAGAAAGATAGTGACCTCATTGATAGGGAGCATAATACCCTTGGCAATGTTTGCTGGTCAAGATAATGTAGCTCCTCAGGCAAAAGTTTCAGTTTCGGATATATTGGGAATCGGATTCGAGGCGCGTAATTTGGTGGATGGTAAGGTTATGTATGCTAATGAGGGAGAGTGGGCATGCAAAGGAAGTGTGACCTCATGGGGAGTTATGCACTTACCATGGGCTCAATTGGACTGGGATAATGAAATAGATGTTGACCGGATAGTACTATATGACAGAGTATCGGAGTTGGAGCATCTTGCCGGGGGAACATTGCACTTTAGTGATGGATCAAAAGTTAGTGTTACGGCAATCCCTAATGATGGAAGTCCTAAAGAAGTTTGTTTTCCATCTAAGAAAATAAAATGGGTTCGTTTTGAGGCAACTGATGGCGCAGGAAAAAATATAGGTTTATCCGAAATAGAAGTATTCCGAACTCGTGGCGAGAATACAGAATATGTAGAATGGGTAGATCCTTATATTGAAACGACAAGAGGGCGCTGGTTCTATTGCACTCCGGCAGCTCGTCCTTTTGGAATGGTGGCAGCGCATGCTTTTACCCGCAACAAAAACCAAGGTGGCGGCGGATATAATTATAACTTTAATGAGGTCTTAGGTTTTTCTCAAGTTAATGAGTGGATGGTGTCCGGACCGAATATAATGCCGGTATCCGGTGGAGTAAATCCGACTCAAGGAATGGATGGATGGAAATCGGAATTCAAGCATGAAAGTGAAATTATTCAGCCGGGGTATCATCGTCTGTTTCTTGACAGATATAAGACGTGGGTGGAATATACGGCAACTGATAGGGTGACATTTTATCGTTTGAATTATACATCTGACAAGAATGCCAAACTACTGGTAGATATAGGTAGTGTATTAGGTAATTGTTCTATGGATAAAGGGGCGTTATTGCGTATTAGTGATAAGCGTATTGTAGGTGAATTTATGGCGACCGAACGTTTTTGGGGAGGGCCAGACAGCCTTAAACTTTGTTTTGTCCTTGATTGTAGTGTTCCGATAAAGAAAATAGATGGATGGAGTGAGAAAGGAATCAATCCGGATGTAGAGGCTATTTCCGGTAATAATGCAGGTATGGTCCTTGATTTTGGAGAATTGGAAGGAAGTGAGGTGTTGTTCAAAATAGCACTTTCATATACGACTGTGGATAATGCCATTGAGAACTTGAATACAGAATTATCGCATTGGGATTTTGAAAAAATACGTAAAGATACACGTGATATATGGAATGAAATGTTTGGCCGTATTGCGGTAGAAGGTGGAAGTCAAGCACAACACATAAAATTCTATACAGATTTGTGGCATGCCCTTTTGGGACGTCATAAAATTACTGATGTTAATGGTTATTATCCTGATTATACGGCAGGTCCGTATGTAAACAAACGTACTGCAGCACCGATGAAAATACGTCGTGTTCCAATGGATAAGACCGGAAGGCCAACGTTCAATATGTACGGCTTTGATGGTCTGTGGCTGACCCAATGGAATTTGAATATATTATGGGGATTGGCTTGGCCGGAGGTTCTGGATGATTTGAGTGCTTGCTTGATACAATATGCGGACAATGGAGGCTTGTTGCCTCGTGGAGCCTGTTCAGGGGGATATTCATTCATTATGACAGGATGTCCGGCTACAAACATGCTGGTAAGTACATATATGAAAGACCTGATGAAGAAAACCAAGCCTTCTCATGCATATGAAGCAATTAAACGTAATCATGCTCCGGGAGGAATGATGAGTTATGAAAGCGCAGATGACTTGAAATTTTATGTTAAAAAAGGATATTGTCCCGGCAATGCGGGTAAAACATTGGAATGGGCTTTCCAAGATTGGGGATTAAGCCGTATGGCATTGCGTATGGGAAAGAAATCTGATGCGGTATTATATGAGAAACGTTCTCGTGCCTGGACTCCGTTATTTAATAAAAATATAGGATTGATTCTTCCCAAAAAGGAAAATGGAGAATGGTTGCATACCGATCCATTGAACGGGCAAGGATGGGTTGAAGCTAACGCATGGCAGGCCACGTGGTCGGTTTCCCATGATTTACCCAAACTGGTTGAATTAATGGGAGGTGGAGACGCCTTTTGCGAAAAACTAAATTATGCGTTTGAACAAGCGCGTCCGACCGATTTTGTACATGCTTATAGTGGAGGATATGTAAGCTATGCTAACCAACCGGGGTGCTCTAATGCGCATTTGTTTACTTATGGCGGACAGCCATGGTTGACCCAATATTGGGTACGTCAGGTTAAGGAACATGCTTATGGTGGCATCACTCCGGATAAAGGATATGGAGGACATGATGAAGATGAAGGACAGATGGGAGCTGTAAGTGCATTAATGTCATTGGGGGTGTTTAGTGTTACTGGGACAGAGTACGATATTCCCTATTATGATATAACTTCCCCTATATTTGACAAGATTACGATAAAGCTGAATAAAGATTATTATTCAGGTGATGAGTTTGTAATTAATGTACATAATAATTCTGCCGATAATTGTTATATCCAGAAAGCTGAGTTGAATGGTACGGACTGGATTTATGCACAACTCGACCATGTGGACTTTGCAAAAGGAGGAACTCTGGATTTGTGGTTAGGAAATATGCCCAATAAGTCATGGGGTAAACTTAAATACTTGGGTTTTAAAACTAATAAATGATCAGTTATGAGTAAGAAGTTTTATCTGATTTCTTTGCTTTTCTATTTCTGTGCGCTCTTTATGAGTGCACAGAACTCGTTAAGGCTGTCTCCGATATTTGCTTCAGGTATGGTATTACAGCAAAATGCAAATGTTATATTTTGGGGGTGGGGCGAACCAAACAAAAAAGTGAAGATTTTTTTCGGTTGGGATAATAAAATGCTTGAAAGTAAGGTGAATGAGAAAGGACGTTGGGAAGTAAAAGTGAAAACCCCGTCAGCCGGTTATACGCCTTATACCATATCTATCTGCTCTGCCCAAGATTCGGTTTTGCTTTCTGATATTCTTATTGGTGATGTCTGGTTTGTTGGTGGGCAAAGTAATATGCAGATGAATTTCCATGGGAATCCGGATCAGCCGGTGCAAGATGCCCAGAAAATACTGTTGCGCTGTAAGCATAAGGGGATACGCTTGTTTAGAGTTAATAACGGATATGCTATTTCTTCTTCTGATACTTTGACGATTGATGGAAAATGGACTTCTGCAAGTCCAGACAATGTGAAAGAATTTAGTGTAGTAGGTTATATATTTGGGGAAAAATTGCATGAGTTGACTGATATACCTATTGGATTGGTACAATCTGCACATGGAGGATCGTCTGCGGAAGCTTGGCTGGACTACGAGACATTGGAAAGGTTTGGTGGATTTGATTTGAATCTGGAGCGGAAGAAAATAGATCCTATATGGTATGCATTTGAACCGACGGTTCTTTATAATAAGATGTTGGCCCCCATGTTGCCGCTGACGGTAAAAGGAGTGATTTGGTATCAAGGAGAATCGAATGTAGAGCGCCCGGAGCAGTATCGAATGTTATTCCCGGAGTTGGTACGTACATGGCGCAAATATTTTGCAGATGATAATCTACCTTTTTATTATGTTCAAATAGCTCCCTATAATCATCAAAAAGTTAATTCTGCTATATTTAGAGAAGTCCAATTGGATTGTATGAGGACAATTCCCAATGTGGGCATGGTAGTGACTTTGGATGTCGGGGAGGCGGATATTATTCATCCGGCGCGTAAAGAAGTGGTTGGAGAAAGGCTTGCTTATTGGGCATTGAACAAGGTTTATGGTTATTCGGCTTTTGGATGTAGGGGACCGGAGTTTCGTTCGATGGAAATACGCGACGGTCATGTTTTTTTAAAGTTTGATTTTGCTCCGAACGGTCTGTCTTTTATGGGAAAACAACCATTGGGGTTTGAAGTTGCAGGTGAAGATAAAGTTTTTTATCCAGCTAAAGTCAGGATTACTCCGGCTTTTTGGGGAAACGAAGGACTTGAGGTTTGGAGTACTGAAGTTGCCAAGCCGGTGGCAGTACGTTATGGCTTTTCAAATTATGTGGATGGGGCATTATATAATACAGAAGGTTTGCCCGCCTCTTCGTTCCGTACAGATAATTGGTAATAAGGTTTTAATTATATATGGTATATGGCTTCAAATTCTAAAAAGAAAATAATCCCTGTTTTAGCTGCATTTTTTGTAATGGGCTTTTGTGACATAGTGGGCATATCTTCTGATTATATGCAAACTAGTTTTGGCTGGTCTTCTACGATGACTGGATTTGTACCTTCTATGGTATTTATTTGGTTTCTCTTTTTGGGAATTCCGATTGGAAATAAGATGAACCAGTGGGGACGTAAGAATACGGTGCTGTTGAGTATGGCAGTGACAATAGCCGGAATGTTTCTGCCGCTTGTGATATACAGTAGCGCGACTTGTATCGTTGCTTATATTCTGTTAGGTATAGGAAATGCTATTCTGCAAATATCCTTGAATCCTTTGCTTGGCAATGTTATAACCGATCAACGTATGCTGACAAGTAGCTTGACTGCAGGGCAGGTTATAAAAGCAATTTCTTCGTTGGTCGGCCCTGAAATAGTATTGTTTGCTACATTACATTTTGGTAATGAACATTGGTATTATTGCTTTCCTATGTTGGGTGGAATAACTTTATTCTTTGGATTATGGCTGGCAGCGACGCCCATTCAACGTGAAACATCCTCAGGCGAATCAGTATCATTGGGTAAATCTTTTGCGCTATTGAAAAACAAAACACTTTTGGTATTGTTTTTAGGTATTTTTTTCATGGTAGGGGTGGATGTTGCAACCAATTATATTAGCTCGAAGTTGATGACTTTGCGTTACGAATGGACTCCTGATGAAGTAAAGTTCGCACCGCAAGTTTATTTTCTAAGCAGGACGATCGGTGCATTTTTGGGAGTTTTTCTCTTAACAAAGATTTCGGCTTTACGTTATTTTCGGATGAACATTCTGGCATGTGCTTTAGTTTTGTTGTTACTCATGTTTATAGATGGACACGCAATATTGAATTTGATTTGTATTGGAGGTGTCGGACTTTTTTCAGCATCTGTTTTCTCCATAATCTATTCATTGTCTTTTCAAGAGTTTCCTACTAAAATGAATCAGATTTCCGGTTTGATGATAACGGCTGTTGCCGGTGGCGGAGTTGTGACTCCTCTTCTTGGAATGGCGTTGGATTTAGCTGGGGTTACTGCAGGGTTATCGGTAATTCTACTTTGTGTGTTGTATCTGATATATTGTGCTTTTGGTGTAAAAATACAATCTTAATGATGTTATATATTGTATTTCTGCCCAGACTAAATTCTCCCGGTAATATGAGGAAATAGTGAAGGCTGATTTCATTTGAAAAAAAATGCTACTCAGTAAATCCTTATATTGGGAATATACCGGGTAGCAATTTTTTATGTTCAGTAGCGACTGTTTACTTTACCTGAATAATATCATAATTCAAATCGCTTACAGCTTCTTGCAGGCTATCGTTTACCAGTCTTAATGTAGTATCGTTTACAACCACGAAGTACACGGGAGAGTCACCGTTGTCGGGAGTCAGCTTATAGGCGGTTTTCTTATTATTGTTAACGTCTTTCTGAATAACCTGACGTTTCCCTTTGGAGGTAAAGGAGGTGTTTTTTCCCTGTCCTTCCGCATCCAGATAAGTTGTGACCAATGTATAGCCGCTTTCACCGTTAGGGCCTACACTGTCTACACTCAGCACATACTGGATACCCGGACCGTCGGCAGCTGGAAGTATGCCTTCGTAAACGGCTACTGCGGAAGAATCGTTGCCGGCAACAGTCATTACGCCTTCGTCCATGGTGTTGTTGTTTTGATTTCCTTTTGGTTGGCAGGATACCAATGCAGCGGCAATCGCTGCAATCATCATTACTTTTTTCATTGCTTTAATGGTTTAAATTAATATAAAGAGACGCCGGTGGCGTTATTCTTCATCATTCCGTTTAATAACGAGCAGTTTGTCTACTCTGCCGCGGTCCATATCCATTATTTCAAACTCCAGGTTTCTGTAGCTGAAAATGTCACCGGCTTTCGGGATGCGTCCTATAAGGAACATGGCGAGCCCGCTTAAAGTGGTAAAGTCCTCTTCTTTCAGGTCATCATAATTCAATATCCCCATTGCTTCCATAAAGTCATCTATATTCATCGAAGCTTCTACCAGCATGGAACCGTCGGCTCTGGTCACTATTTCCTCTTCTTCCGTTTCGTTCTCTTCCAGAATATCGCCGAAGATACTTTCCGTCAAATCATGCAGAGTGATAATGCCTTCTGTATTGCCATACTCGTCTACAACAACTCCGAACTTGTTTTTGTTCTTCTTAAATAGCTCTAAAACCTTTTTGGCATACAAACTTTCGGGAATAAACAAGGGCGGACGTGCAATTGTGCGAAGATTGAACGGTTGCTCACCACCCAACATCAGGATAATATCTTTTACAGAAACAACACCTATGATTTCGTCCTTGCCGTTTTCCACCAACAGATATTTGCTGAAGTGCTCTTCCTGGATAATCCGAAGCACTTCTTCTTGCGTGTCGGAGGGGTGCAACATGATTACATCGCGTCGGTGCGTCATCAGGTCGTTGGCACGTTTGTCCGAGAAGCGGAAAACATCACGCAGCATTTCGGTCTCTTCTTTGTCGATAACGCCCTGCTCGGAACTTTGATGCAAAATCATTTTCAGTTCTTCCTGTGTCATCTGCCGTTCTTCCCCGTCTTTCATGCCGATAAGCTTGTTTGTCAGTTTGGTTGAAGCACTGAGGAGGCAGACAAACGGATAGGATGCTTTTGTCAGGATAATCATAAAAGGACTGAGCAGGGTGGCATAGCGTTCCGGATTGTTCAGTGCCATTGATTTTGGAACCAGCTCTCCGATAATGAGCGACAAATAAGTGATAACGGCTACTGTAGTAACCATTGCCAGGTCTTTGGCATACAATTCCAGGCCGGGAATCATGGCAAATAGCGGAGTTACATCATCGGCTATGGCTACGCCGCCATATGCACCTGATATGATACCAATCAGCGTAATGCCGATTTGAATGGTAGATAGAAATTTTTCGGGCTCTTCCAGTTGTTTCAAAACCCCTTTTGCACTTTTGTTTCCTTTGCTTACAAGAGTCTCTAAGCGTGCTTTACTTGAAGATACTAATGCAATTTCGTACATGGCAAAGATGCCGTTCAGGATAAGTAGAAATAGAATAATGATAAATTCCATGTTTGGATTACAAATTGTTTGTGTACAAAGATAATGTTTTTTGGATATTTATTATTAATATTGCCGTTCCTTAAGAAGATTAAACAAAATAGCATGAAAAACAAACTTTATCTGTTCGTATTCTTATTGCAAGTGCTGGCTTTAAGTGTACATGCCGCACGTGTAGACACTGTGTTTGTAAAAAGTCCTTCGATGAACAGGGAGGTAAAGGTGGTTTATATCCTTCCGGATAAGGCCGTTGCCGGAAATCCGCAAGCTTGTCCGGTAATCTATCTGTTGCACGGTTATGGAGGCAACGCACGTACATGGATGGGCGTCAAGCCGGAGCTGCCTCGGATTGCCGATGAAAAAGGTGTAATATTCGCATGTCCCGATGGTAAGAACAGTTGGTATTGGGACAGTCCCCGAAATTCCGCTTATCGTTATGAAACTTTCATCTCTTCGGAACTGGTGAAGTATACGGATGAGCATTATGCTACGATTCCCAAGAAGAGTGCGCGTGCCATCAGCGGTTTGAGTATGGGTGGACACGGTGCGTTGTGGAATGCCATCCGCCACAGCGACATATTCGGTGCGGCGGGAAGTATGAGTGGCGGAGTGGATATCCGTCCGTTTCCTGATAATTGGGAAATGAAGAAGCAGTTGGGCGAGCTTGCCGCCAATGAAGCGGTATGGGATAGTCATACGGTAATCAATCAGGTTGATAAACTGAAGAACGGCGATTTGGCTCTGATTGTCGATTGCGGTGAAAGCGATTTCTTCCTTGATGTGAACAGGAGTCTGCACAAAAGGTTGCTGGAGTGCAAGATAGACCACGATTTTATAACACGTCCCGGCGGTCATACCGGTACGTATTGGAATAATTCCATAGATTATCACATTCTGTTTTTCTGCAAATTCTTTAGCAGATGATTATTCAATTACATAGCTTACGGTACGGGTATAATCCGTGCCGTAACTGTTTATGACTTCTTTGCAGGAAGTCATGAGATTGCGTTTGTCAAAAGAGAAGATATAATTGGTGACCTCTTTATTTCCATCGGGGATAATCCGGTCTATTAAAATAGGAAACGGCTCTCCCAGGAATTTCCCGTATAGAGCGGCTGTATGTAGCGAAAGCGGATATAATTCGGCGAGAAACAGGCAGGGAACTCCTGACAGATTATTTATTCCGTCATTTGCCGGAGTGGTAGCCGTATATGCCTGCCCGTAAGCATCTGTCTTTTGCAGGATGCGCAATGCCTGATAGTTGCCGTAGTCTATGTCGATGGATGCGTATACGCCGTCATTGATGCTTTCGGTTATGTTTTTCAGGTAATATTTACCTTCCGGAGCGGTGAAATACGAGAAAGTATAAGTGCGGATCGTACCGTTTTCCTGCCGTGTACATGAGGTGGCGTATCCTTTGTCGTCCAGGGTATAGACTGACACATTGCCGAAATTATCCGTTACTACAGCCTGATGTTCACTATAAGTTACTGATGCTGCGTTTTCAATGCACATCGGTTCGCCTTGAACCGAATAACTTTGTACGATAGTGAATCCGGTCAATTGTCCCTGACTGTATGAGTAGGTTTGAGTGGTGGTTACTGTAGGTACTCCCGCTTCATAGGCACTTTTTTCCGATAATTGAATTTTGGAAAAGGGTACGGCAGAGCGGTTTCCGTTGACGGTAGAGTCATTATTGTCTTCACAAGCTGTCATTACTGTGAGTACAACCGACAATGCAAAGACTATTTTTCTCATTATTTCCGTTGTTTAATTCATTGTTTCTGCTATTTGAC
>ENA-OWOU01001156-OWOU01001156.1-gut-metagenome-genome-assembly--contig:-NODE-1156-length-11977-cov-4.775630_pt1 | contig 11977 bp, 9 predicted proteins | sample MGYA00248248_ERZ651801 | MGnify/ENA primary metagenome ERZ651801 (study PRJEB26908, sample SAMEA4031710) | gut metagenome | biome: gut; feature: normal infant; material: stool | place: China | collected 2015... | reverse complement strand
ACTCCGCCTACGCACCGCGATCCATACACCTGCCGCCGTCTTTCAGCCATTTTGCACCTTCTTCTTTTTCCAGGTCGATAGCTGCAAATACAGCATCGGTGCAGACACGGTGTGTACCATGTGGGTCGGCAAGGTCGCCGGCAACGAATATTTGGTGAGGTTTCACTTCACGCAACAGGTTACGTACGATTTCCACATCAGCTTCAGTCAGCGGACCTTTCTGAATACGACCGGTTTCATAGAACGGCAGATCAAGGAAATGACAATGATCCAGTGGGATGTTATTGTATGTACAGGCGGTGCGTGCTTCACCACGACGTATCAAACCTTTAATGGTAAGAATATCGCGTGTGTCGATGTCACCGTCTTTTTTCTCTTTCAGGAACTTACGGATCTCTGCATACTTGTCGGTAATCACTTTGTCTTCGCTGTTATTGAAGATTTGATTGAAACCGTTGATAAAGTGCAGAAAACGGATTACTTCTTCGTCGCCTACGGCAATGTTACCGGAGGTTTCGTAAGCCACGTGTACATCATGCTTTTGCTCTACCAGACGACGGATGGTGCCTCCCATAGAGATAACGTCGTCATCGGGATGCGGAGAGAATACAACGACCCGTTTCGGATACGGTTTTGCGCGTTCGGGACGATAAGTATCGTCTGCATTCGGTTTGCCACCCGGCCAGCCGGTAATGGTATGTTGCAGATCGTTGAATATCTTGATATTTACATTATATGCAGAACCGAACAAAGCCAGCAATTCACTTAAACCGTTTTCATTGTAATCCTTATTGGTAAGTTTCAGGATAGGCTTTCCTGTCAGTTGGCACAACCATACGATGGCACTGCGGATCAGTTTGTCGTTCCATTCACATGAAGTCACTAACCACGGACGGTGGATACGCGTCAGGTTGCCAGCTGCGGAAAGGTCGATAACTACATGGGCATTGTTGTGCGTTTGCAGGTAAGATGCCGGTATAGTATCTGTTACTGCACCTTCTACACACTCTTTCACCATTTTGGCCTTATCATCACCCCATGCCATCAAGAAGATTTTCTTGGCTGCCAGAATGGTGGATACACCCATTGTGATAGAGCTGATCGGTGTGCTTTCAATGCTCCCGAACATTTTGGATGCCTCGTTGCGTGAGTCATTGTCCAGCAAAATGAGGCGGGTAGTGGAGTTCAGACGGGAACCCGGTTCATTGAAACCGATGTTACCTACACGACCAATGCCGAGTAATACGGCATCCAGTCCGCCAAAGCTTTCGATGCGCTGCTCGTACAAACGACAATATTCGAAGATCGTATCTTTGGGGATAGTACCGTCTGGACTGAAAATATTCTGCTTGTCGATGTCTACATGATCGAGAAACATCTCTTTCAGGGCATTCAGATTGCTGTTGATAGCATCTGCTGTGAGCGGATAATATTCGTAAAGGTTGAATATGATGACATTGCGGAAACTCAGACCTTCTTCTTTATGCATCCGGATAAGGGCTGAATATACATTGCGGGGAGAATTACCGCCCGGCAACGCCAATACGCAAAAACGTCCGGCTTTTTGTTTGTCGCGAATCAGTTGGGCTATTTCGCAGGCAATGTGGTTTGCACCTTCCTCGGCTGATTCGTAGATGTCAGCGGGGATTTTTTCCAGTCGGGTCAATACTGACCTTTCAAATGCATTCTCAGGTCTGTAGTACCTGGGGGAGACTCTGTTGAGAGTGATTTGAGAACTAAGATTGGTTTTCATAACTTATTTAGTATTAATAAATTGATTAAAGCTTGTCGCTTCTAAGATTTAACAAATATACGAAAAACAATGTTCACTTATGTAAGTGGTGGGGTTGTTTTTCGGAACAAGGTGTTTTTTGCCGCACTGTTTCGGGGTACAAATGTAGGCACTTTTTAGCAACAAAGCACTCACTCCTTTTAGGTATTTTCTTTAAAAAGCCTAAAAAAGGTGTTGAGGTGGGGCTTTTTGTCATGCTTGGGGGACAGCTTCCTGTGTGGGGAGCATGACAGCCTTTTCTCACAACGCATGAGAGCCTGCTGTCACAACGCATGAGAGCCTCCTCTCACGATGTGTGACAGGAGGCTCTCACGGGCTATGAGAAAATCAGCCTCTTCTTTTCTTATCCCAGCGGGTCGTCTTCTATTCCGCCGTCGCCGCCGCTGCCACCGCCGGGAGTTTCCTCGGCAGGCTGGCCTACCACGAAGTTGTTGTCCATCACCACCGTGCGGGGTTCCTTCAGCAGTTGGCTGCTGTTGGCTCCTATCTGTGTGCAGAGCTTCACTTGCCATACGGAGCCTTCTTCGGCGGAGGCGGGCATCACGAAGCCCACCTGTGTGGGGGTGTTGGGGAAGAGGCGTGTGGCGGGGATGAATACCGGGGTTACGCCCTGCTTGTCCTGACGGGTGAGCGTGATGCCTGCGTTGGCTTCGGCGGGCCCGCCCACCTTGAGGTTACGGCCTTTGATGATGCAGGCTTCGCCGGCTGCCACGGGGACGCTGTCGCCACGGGTGGCTGCATCGGGGTGCTGGGCATCCTGTGCGCTGACCACGGAGAAGAGTTGCGGGCCGGTTTTTGCTTTGTCTATTTCCAGGTCCAGTTCGGCTTCGGTGAGGGACTGGCGCATGAGGTCGCTCATGGCGTAGCTGATGCCGAGTTTCAACTTCGAACGGTCGGGGGCGGCGCTGAGTTCGCTGTCCAGCAGGGAGCCGGAGACGGTGGTGTGATAATAGCCCAGCGGGGTGGTGATACCGAAGCCGTTGGAGAGGTACCAGGCGGCGAGTTCCAGGGTTTCACGGGTGAGCATTTCCACTTCGCTCTGATTCTGATGGCCGTGCGTGGCGGCCACTTCCTTGGCGAGGTCGGCCAGGGTGAGGGTGCGTTGCGACTTCACGGTGAGGTAGTAGTCGTTCTTTATGTCTTTGGTAAGCAGGTTTTCACGTGCTTTGAGTACGAGCTTGGCTCGTTGAGAGGTCTTTGCCATTGTTACTTTTGATGGTTTAGAGGGTGAATAATTATTGTTGTTGATAACTGCTATTGTAACTGCCGGGTTCCAGCTTGTCGTTGTCGGAGCCTTTGTAGCTATAGTATATTTTTGACCAGGTGGTGGAGCCCCAGGTCTTCCAGTTGGTGATGGCCTCTTCGCTGCTCATGGTGCTGTGGTAGAGGAAGAGGGATTTGGTAGCGGGGGTGTTATCAAAAGCATTGTTGTATACACTAATGCTTTTGTCACCGGACAGGGCTACTTTTTCTAAGGGACAAGACCAAAATGCTATATCTCCAATCGCTTCCAGCCCTTCTGATAGTGTGACTGATGTCAGGCCGCTACCAGAGAAAGCCTGATTTCCCCAAGTCCTAACTGAGGCCGGAATGGTGACACTCATTAAACTCTTACAATCACTGAATGCCACTTCTCCAATCGCTTCTAGCCCTTCCGATAGCGTGACTGATATCAGGCCACTTTCAGAAAAAAGCCACTCCCCCCAAGTCTTAACCGAGGCCGGAACGGTGATGTTCGTCAAACTCTTATTTCGAAAGAAAGCCGAGTCTCCAATTCTTGTCAGCCCCTCTGATAGCGTGACTGATGTCAGACCGCTTTCGCCGAAAGCACAATCCCCGATAGTGACTACCCCCGTTAAGTCTGCACTGATTAAATTGTTGCATCCCTTGAAAGCGTCATTCGGTATTTCTTCCCCTGCAGGAAATTTGATACCTCTGATTTTTCCGCTGTTCACGTATGTTTTCAGTGTGGTGTAGTCCGCATCATTCAGTGTCCCGGTGATGATTACTTTATTATACTTCCAGCTGTCATTATCTATTCCTTGGTTTTTCAGCAGGTTTTCAAGGCCGCCTTCACTGCTATTGTCTATCGTAATCTCGTTCATCTGAATCTCCGTGGCGGCATCGTTGCTGCCGCTCCATTCCTCTACGGTGGCGGAGATGCCGGTGATGCCGGTGCGGTTCAGGCTCAGGATGTAGGTGTGGTTCTGTCCGGCGGCGGTGGTTATCTTTTGCGTGGCGGTGTAGGTATAGTCCGTTCCATTCATGTTGACGGTGATGGCGGGCGTTAGTGCCTGTTCCGGTATCAGCAGGGTGCAATACTCCTGGGTGGCGGTGTTTGGTTGGCAGAGAGTGATGGTATTGGAGGTGCTGCCATTGCCTGCCTTGCCCTCATTCTCATCTCCTGCGGTGGTATTCACGGTTCCTTGTGTATATACTCCCGATACTTTTACGCTGATGCTGGTCAGTTCATCGGCAGTCATGTCCGAACCCGGTTGTAACTTCACGGTCAGCTTTGCCAGAGCGTGTTCCAGCAGGATGCTGGCAGGGATATTGGGAGCGGTGACCGTGCTGCGATAGTAGAGGCGGTCTTCCTTCAGGTAATAGTTTGCCTCACTGGCTGTGGTTGAGGGAATCGTGGGTAGAATGATGGTGGCGTTTTTGGCGCTATAGATGAGCAGGGTGTGCTCTGTGGTGCTGCTCTGCCAATAGAGGTCGTCTACGCTGTTCCACTCGTTTTCTGCGCTACTGTAAGTCAGGGTAGTCGTCTTGGTGATGTTTCCGCAGGTAAGTTTGGCTGTCAACTGTTGTCCGTCGGTGAAGTCGCTGCCGGTTGCTCCCCGGGTGGTGATATTGTTCAGTGGCAAGGCATTGACGTTGGTGGATGAGTTATTGTTATCCTTGTCTTTGTCGCACGAGGCGATAAGTAGCATTGCCGACAGGCAGAGGACGGCTGCGGACAAGTGGCGGTATAGGGTTGTCTTCATTGGGATGAGGGATTATTTAACGGTGAATTTAGTGATGGCTCCGGAGACGGTAGTGACCGATGGAAAGGGTGAATAACAGAATCCTGCAACATTAACACCAAGCTCTTCCGCTTCCTTCCCGAAAGTTTCTCCGGGCAGCAGATATCCGGTATGCACTTTGCTGTTATTCCATAGCTTGATGTTCTTTCTGTTGGTGCTTCCGGCGGCATTGGATTCCTTGGCGCCAATCACTGTTACTTTGTCGCTTCCCGCGGTCACCTCTATCCGTGCCAGCAGGTGGATAAAGCCGAGGGGAATGGCGGCGGATTTTGAGGGCATCACTTCGGTTGCATTCCGGGTCATCAGATAATCGTATGAAGCGATGTTATCAGCTTTGTATTCATCTGGCAAGGTGATGATGGGTGGCATTGCATTTTCCTTCTCTTCAGCCGTCAGCCGTGGGCTGTAGGCGGTGAAGCTGTGCTTCGTGGTGCTGTTCTGCCAGCGCAAGCCGTCGCCAGCGGAGACGTTCCCTGAGGCGTTTATTGCCTGCCAGGAACCGCCGGTGTACTTATAGTCCGCCATCTTCCGGAGAGATGGACTGCCCTCCACGGTCATGATGACGGTCATGGTGGTGCCATCGGTGGTGAGGTCTTTGGCGGCGCGGGTGCCGGCTTGTATGTCGGCGTCGGTCAGGGTGAGGGCGCCGAAGTGGATGGGCTGTCCGGTGAGGTCGTCGGCGTCGGGGGTGACGGGGACGGCTGCGAGGCTGTCGTCGGTGCCGCAAGCGTTGAGCAGGGCGGTGGCTGCTGTGAGCAGCAGGGCGGTGCTTGCCGTAAGCAGCAAGGAGTGCCGCAGGTTGAGTAATGCTTTTCTTGTTCTCATATCATTGTTACTTTTATGCATTGTTTCCATTCGGTTCGTTCGGTGGAAATGCTGCTCTGACATGAGACGGGGAAAACGGAAAGCGTCCCGGCATCCGGCTGCACGAAGAAGGGCAGGCGGGTGGCGGGACGTGAAAAATAAAGGCAGGTATAGCTACTTAATATGTTCAGCCAGTTTATCCGGACTTTGCCGAACATCCCAGACCGCATGAATATAAATGATATCGCTACTTAACTCATATATTAGTGTATAATACGCATCGGCAACCAAAGCGCGTATTCCCGGTCCCAACATAGGCTCTTGCCTTCCCGCTAAAGGGAAATTCAGAAGCTTGTCGGATGTTGCGAGAATATTACCACAAATGCGTGCAGCGGTTCTATCACTGAATTGTAAATAATAAGTACGTATAGCATCCAAATCTTTCTCTGCAGTGAATGACCAGATTATCTTCATACATTACCGTATTTTTTCTTCATGTCTTCCTGAGTGTAGCACCTCCCGCTTTTTATATCTTGGCGACTTAGCTCTAAATGTTCTTGCATTTCATTCATCGTATATTGACAGGGAGGTTCGCTCACTACATGATTGCAAGATTCCTCTTCCTGGCGGGCATAGCCTTTCACACGGCTACGTAACCCTCTCAATAAATGAATAGCTTCACTCATCAGTTCATCGTTATCGAGCAAAGCGCTTACTTCGCTTATCAAAGATGTTCTTAGTTCCATTGTTCTCATAATCCGTTTCCTCCTATCTGTTTTTACTCTATTGTAGCAATACAACGATGCAAAGATAACAAAAGTTCCCGTAAGGCGTTGTGAGGTATTCCCTTTATTTTCCGTTTCCCAGTCTGTCAAAGAGCGTTTCGTTAGTGACTAATCACTATTTTTGTTCCACCCCCGTTGCGAAGCAGGCGGTGCCGGACTTGACGCATGGCGTCCGGGGCGGAGAGGGGGGGAGATTAGGGGTGGGCAGGGACTACCATGTCGGCATTGCCGTTATCATCACCACTACCGGCATCCCATGAATCAATCGTGAACTGTATCAGTTCTATGCCTACCTTATTGGCTTTGAGGGTGAATTCGTACTTTTTGCCGCCCACCATAGCAAGTGAACCATCACCGCTGACACTCAGCTTATAGATATAAGGAGTAGCGTCCAAAGCGGTCAATGTGACGAAATCGTCGCCATTTGTGAATGTAGTGCCTGGCATCACGATGGCATAGAATACATTGCCAGTCCGGTAGGGATTGACGGTTGTCAGGGCGGAAGGGACGCCTTGCTCGCTTGCCGCTTTACATGTACCGGTTTTCAGGTCGAATTCCCCTTTAGCCTTTATGCCGTTGGGGACATTAATTACCATGTCCATAGCAGCCAGTTCCTCACTTGTCATATCATTGCCTCTAGTGATGGTCACCTTTATTAGGCTCATCTTATGTTCCAGCACCATAGGCAAAGCGTCTGTACGTGCTTTCACCGGGGCGGTGCTTTTCCAAAGGAAGTCTACGGCTTTGTAGTTAGCGCCATCGAGTTGGTCTGCCTTCAGTTCAAATTCGATAGTGGTGTTGGTCTGGCTCATAGCTCCGTCGTAAGGCGAGTAAGCATACAGCGTATGATACTGCGACGTGTTCTGCCAGTAGATAGCATCGCCTGACCATGAATCGCCATCGTATGTATATTTCACATTATTGTACTTGTCCAGGCTTCCCAAAACGCCTTTAGCATCATCATTCTGCGGCTCTCCCATATAGATACCGATACTGTTTCCCGTTTCAAAACTCGCGTCGTCTTCAATAGTGACACGTGTCTGTGTCGCTGTCAGTCCGAAGTCCAGACTAATCGGCTTCGTGATGTCCACCACTTCCGGTTCGTCGCTGTTGCCGCATGCGCCCAGGGCGAAAATAGCGGTCGTCATGGCCGTAGCCATCAAAATCTTACTTGCTCTCATATCTTTTACTTGTTTAAATAGTTTATATACATTATCAATCACCTTATACTTAATATTTAATATTTATCTCCATCCCCGCATCTCCTTCACTCTCTCCTCCTTCCTGCCACTGGCCGATGCTCACGGTCATGGAGGCTTCCGTGCGGTTCACGGTGACGGCCAGGGTATAGCTCTTTCCGCTTTCGAACACCCCGTTCTTATCCGTTGCTTTCAGGGTGTAGTTCTGGGTGCCGATGGAGTCTCCTGCCGTCCATTGGTCGTTGAGGGAGCGGGTCTGCGTGGCGTGGCTTGTCTGCCCGATTCCTGCGGAGAGGCTCACGGCTACCCGGTCGCCGCTGTCCGTGTCCGGTGCGTTTTCGTCGTTTGTACAGCCCGTCAATAGTGCGAGGACTGCAAGAATGCTTAGATACTTCATATACTCGGTATTGATTGTTTTTATTCGTTGTCTGCGTCCATATCCGTCTCTGTGCCTGTGGTCCAGTCGTTGATACTTCCGGTGATGCCTGCCTCTTCGATGCTCTGGTCCAGCGACAGGTTGCCGCTCAGGACGAAGGCGTCCGTGCCGCTTCCCGCTTCGAAGTTGTTGAAGCCTGCCAGCAGGCGGGTGAGGTCGTAGGTTTCGGTCTGCGGTTCTCCCTCGGCGTAGTGCAGGGTGAGGGTGAGCAGTTGCTGCGTGTAGGGTGAGATTCCCAGCAGGAGGTGGCAGCCAGTAACGGGCTTCGCCTCCTGCGCTCCAGGTCTGTATGTTGCCGTGGGTATGCCCGTAATTCCACATACCGTAACTGCCGTCGGCGGCTATGGAAAGTTTCTTACCTATATATATTTCGGTTCCGAGGTTGGGGGCAAGGGTTGCCCACGAAAGGAAGTTGGTGGTGAGAGCGACACGGGAAGTCGTTTTTTGTGCATTCAAGGGGAGAAGGTATCCTGCCATACAGAATAACATCAGTAGTTTTACCAATTTTACTGTATTCATTGTCGTTATATTGAGATGATATATTCAGAGATAATAAGCTCGTGTTCAGGAAGTTATTCGGGGAATTGGAGGGAGGTAATGTCTGTTTTATCGTGTGCATAAATAGTAGGTTTTATAGGGTGTCCATTAAACGTTCGTTTAAAAGGCATTTTACTGCCATTTTTCTAATCTTTGATAAGACTATGAGCCTGATAACTGACAGTTAGAAGGATATAATAGTAAAAAAAGTTATTGATATTTATACTTGGTGTATAAAATATTGCTATATTTGCACGTCCTTTAAACGAACGTTTAATTGTACAGGCGTGTATAGGTAATTGTTTGTTTTACAGCCTGCTTTCGGTTTCGTAAGGAAGTAACTTGATGAATGGATAGTTGGTTGATTTGTAATATTTTAAGTGTTTTGCTGGTGGAAATATATATCTTTATGCAAATTCTCTTCCTAAAGAATAGGATATTCATTACTTATTTAATGTGGATCAGCAGGTGAATTTAGTTCATGTTTAAGCGGATATGAATCAGTTACGAGCTTTGCCGTAAGCCTCCTAATAAAACTTTCTTCCCCTATCTTTGTTCTTTCCGTTGGAATAGACTACATTTGTCTCACTTCTTGTGTATGAACCCCAAAACAGGAGCAATTATGGAAAATGTGAAAAGAATTCCCTATGGCGTCTCCAACTTCGTGGAAGTGGTGGAGCAGAATCAATATTATGTAGACAAGACTATGTACCTGCCTTTGTTGGAAGACCAACCCGACAGTCTCTTTTTTATCCGTCCCCGCCGTTTTGGTAAAAGTATCTTTCTGAGTATGCTCAGGGCATACTACGACATCTCCCAGAAAGAAATGTTCCAGAAGCGTTTCGGGAACCTTTGGGTAGGAGAGCACCCCACGCCCCTGCAAGGAACGTTCCAAATACTCTATATGGATTTCTCACGGGTGGGAGGACTGGACAGATCGCTCGCCGAGAACTTTGACGACTATTGCTGTGGCGGCTTGGACGATTTCGCTTCCATTTATGAGCCTTATTATTACCTCGGTTTCCAGCAGGAGATGAAGGAACAGTACGGCTCCACCAACAAGCTGAATCTTCTGGAACGGAAGTCACGTCAATACGGCGCCAAACTCTATCTTATCGTCGATGAATATGACAACTTCACCAATATGGTACTCAACGAACAAGGAGAAGGTATTTATCATGCCTTGACGCATGCCAGCGGTTTCTATCGGGAAGTGTTCAAGAAGTTCAAAGGAATGTTCAAGCGTATCTTCATGACCGGTGTCAGTCCCGTCACTCTGGACGACCTGACCAGCGGATTCAATATCGGCTGGAATATCAGCACCAAACATCAGTTCAATATGATGCTGGGCTTCAGCGAGACGGACGTGCGCACGATGCTTCAATATTATAAGGAGGCGGGAAAACTACCGGAAGAGGCGGACGTGGAAACGATGATTCAGGAGATGAAACCGTGGTATGACAATTACTGTTTCGCAGAAGAGAGTCTGGAACGTGACCCGAAGATGTTCAATTGTGACATGGTGCTTTACTATTTGCGCAACTATATAGATTTAGGTAAGTCTCCCAAGGAGATGATAGACCCCAATACCCGTACGGATTACAGCAAGATGAAGAAACTCATCCGTCTGGACAAGTTGGACGGCAACCGCAAGGGTGTATTACGCAAAATAACGGAAGAGGGGCAGATTGTAGCCACCTTGGTAAATACTTTCCCTGCCACCGAGATAGCTAATCCGGAAATATTCCCCAGCCTGCTCTTTTATTATGGTATGCTGACTATTACCGCTACACGTGGGAATTATGTAGTATTGAGTATTCCCAACAACAATGTACGGAAGCAATATTATGAGTTTTTGTTAGAGGAGTACCAGGACAAACGCCATATTAACCTGAATGATCTGGGCCTGATGTATTATGAAATGGCCTACGACGGCCATTGGCGTGAGTCTCTCGAGTTTATTGCCCACGCCTACAAAGAGAATTCCTCCGTGCGGAGCGCCATTGAGGGCGAACGTAACATTCAGGGGTTCTTTACCGCTTATCTCAGTGTGAACGCTTACTATCTGACTGCTCCGGAAGTAGAACTGAATCATGGTTATTGCGATCTGTTCCTGATGCCGGATCTGCTGCACTATGACGTGAAGCATAGTTATATTGTGGAATTGAAATATCTTTCCTCAAAGGATTCAAGTGCGAAAGCGGAAGCGCAATGGCAGGAAGCCGTGGATCAGATAAAAGAATATGCCACTGCGCCGAAGGTTCGCCAATTGATACAGAACACAGAATTGCATTGCATTGTGATGCAATTCCGGGGTTGCGAACTGGAGCGGATGGAGGAAGTCTGAGTGCGAGGTTATAATTTGCAATAGACTATTCCACAAAGAAGGTCGTGGAAGCCGTATTCCCTGCGTCATCTACGGCAGTCAACGAATGTTTCCCCGGTTTGGGTTGCAGGGAGATTTTATGAAAGTCCTGCGTTTGAGTCAGATAACTGTTGTCGATATGCCAATAGATGGTGGTGCCGGGGTTACTGTGAGCCAGTTCGACGGTGATGAAACCTTTGCTTCCATCCATCTGCCGGGATAATACAATCCGTGCATTCATGGGCGGGTAGATGAACTGCATTGGTTGGAGGGCATCTTCTCCGCAACCCGGCTTGAAGGGAGGAAGCGGACTGTATTCCGGATGATGTTGTCTGTAATACCATTCCCAGACGGGCGGCAAAGTGAACCAGGATTTCTGGATGGTAGGTTCCAGATTAGCACAATTCTCATAGATACGGTGAGTCTCATCGGCTGAGAGAGTGATGAGGTGATGATAAGGGCAAGCTTCCGTCTTTAATCCGGCGGGAAGAATCAATAAGGTGTCTGTTTCTTCGCAAAATCGGCCTTTCAGATGTCCGGATTTCCGGCATACTTCAGCCTTAACAAAGACATTCTCCGGACGTTTGAACCATTGTGTAGGAGGAAGCAGGCTGAATATGTCAAACAGAACCGGGCCGGCTGTCCGTGCTCCTACAAGACCGGGTTTACCTTCTCCGGTAGCATTACCCACCCATACACCTACGGCATAGTGAGGGGTGACGCCTACAGCCCAAGCATCGCGGAATCCATGACTCGTTCCGGTCTTCCATGCGATGGGATGCATGGAAGGGATGGATTTCCAGTCTATTTCTTCGGGACGGTTCACCTCGGTTAGAGCATTGAATGTTTGCCATACGGCTCCCGGTTGAAAAACGTCCGTTGTCTTTGCAGAAGTGACTGCCTCGGAATTTTCCGAATCTTCAGTATCTGAAAGTAGTAAACTACATTCCGTTTGTGGAAGTTGCAATAAACTCCGTCCCATGTGTGCGTATGTATTGGTTACATCCCATAGGGTGGCTTCCGCTCCGCCTAA
>ENA-OWOU01001153-OWOU01001153.1-gut-metagenome-genome-assembly--contig:-NODE-1153-length-11995-cov-2.710690_pt1 | contig 11995 bp, 8 predicted proteins | sample MGYA00248248_ERZ651801 | MGnify/ENA primary metagenome ERZ651801 (study PRJEB26908, sample SAMEA4031710) | gut metagenome | biome: gut; feature: normal infant; material: stool | place: China | collected 2015... | reverse complement strand
GCAGTGATCAGCGCAATCGTATATCCTATTTCCGGTCACTGGATCTGGGGCGGCGGCTGGCTGGCTCAGTTAGGTTTCCATGATTTTGCAGGTTCCACAGCGGTTCATATGTGCGGCGGTGTAGCAGCCCTCATTGGAGCAAAGATCTTAGGACCGAGAATTGGAAAGTATGACAAAGACGGAAAGCCGAAAGCAATCCTTGGTCACAGCTTAACACTTGGCGCTTTAGGTGTATTTATCCTCTGGTTCTGCTGGTTTGGTTTTAACGGCTGTTCTACGGTAGCTATGGACAGTGATGAAGCCATCTATTCCGCAGGAAACATTTTCGTAACAACCAACCTGGCAGCAGCAGTAGCAACTGTAGCAGTGATGATCATTACCTGGATCCGCTATAAAAAGCCGGATATCTCCATGACATTAAACGGTTCCTTAGCCGGTCTGGTAGCAGTTACAGCTGGCTGTGACGTAGTAACTCCAACAGGTGCTTTCTTTATCGGCCTGATCGCAGCTTTTGTAGTAGTTTTTGGTATTGAATTTGTAGATCAGGTATTAAAGATCGATGATCCTGTCGGTGCTGTTGGTGTTCATTGCTTCTGCGGTGCTGTAGGAACCCTTTTAACCGGTCTTTTCGACAAAGAAAACGGTGTATTTTACGGCGGCGGCTTCCATATGCTTGGTATCCAGCTTTTAGGTGTTGTATCTGTGATCCTCTGGGTAACCATCACCATGGTGATCGTATTTAATCTGTTAAAGCATACCATTGGACTTCGCGCAAGTGTAGAAGAGGAAACAAAGGGTCTTGACGTAACAGAACATAACCTGGCAAGTTCTTATGCAGACTTTATGCCGGTTGTATTTACAGGAAGAGAAGATGCGCCTGCTGTTTCGGCTGCACCTGTATCTGTAGAAAAATCTGTTCCTGTAGAACATTTCCCACAGTCTGAAACAACGATTTCCGGAAATGGCTCCGGCGCAAAACTTACAAAGGTAGTTATGATCTTCAACCAGAGCCGTTTTGTAGCCTTAAAAGAAGCCCTGACAGAACTTGGGGTAACAGGTATGACGATCACACAGGTTATGGGCTGTGGAACCCAGAAGGGCCATACCAATTATTACAGAGGTATTAAAGTAGAAGAAGCAGCCCTCCTTCCAAAGATCAAGTTAGAAGTTGTAGTAAGCAAAGTCCCTGTGGCAGATGTGATCGCCCTTGCGAAAAAAGTTCTTTATACCGGCCACATCGGCGATGGAAAGATCTTTGTCTATGATGTAGAAAATGTAGTAAAAGTCCGCACCGGTGAAGAAGGATATGACGCCCTTCAGGGAGACTGATAAAATTCCATAAAGTACATTTCACTTGAATTTCCTCCTGTTTCATGTATAATGGTTCACAGAAAGCTTTTCTTAAGGCGAAAGCAGAAAGCTTTTTAACCAGCATGTTTCAGGAGGAGTTTATATGTTTTTAAACGCAGTACGAGGTTTCTGCATGGCATTAGCGGACAGTGTTCCCGGTGTTTCCGGCGGCACCATCGCTTTTTTACTTGGTTTTTATGATGAATTTATCAATTCTTTAAATGATATGATCGGAAAGGACAATGCAAAGCGCAAAGCAGCCCTTGTTTTCCTTATTAAACTGGGAATTGGATGGGTCATTGGTTTTGGCGCTTCTGTTATGGTCCTTTCTTCTCTGTTTCAGGTACACATCTATGAGATCAGTTCTGTCTTTTTAGGCCTTACCCTGTTTGCTATCCCATTGGTAGTAAAAGAAGAGTGGGCCAGTATAAAAGGAAAGGCTGGCTGCCTTGTGTTTACCCTGATCGGTATGGCACTGGTATTCTGCATCTCTTATTTTAACCCTACAAATGGAAATGGTATTTCTGTAAACTTTGAGCATATGACAGTGGGCCTGGGCCTGTATCTGTTTTTTGCTGCCATGATCGCTATTACAGCGATGGTACTTCCGGGAATTTCCGGTTCCACACTGCTTCTGATCTTCGGACTTTATGTGCCGGTGATCAACGCGATCCACGAATTTATGCACTTAAACCTGTCTTATCTTCCGGTACTTGTTATTTTCGGACTGGGAGTTCTTACGGGTATTGTCAGCATTATCAAGATCATTAAGATCTGCCTGGCAAAGCACCGTTCCCAGACTATTTATATGATCCTTGGTTTAATGATCGGTTCCCTATATGCCATCACCCAGGGACCCACAACTCTGGATGTGCCTCAGCCACCTATGAGTTTTTCTACGTTCCATATTGGATTTTTTATCCTGGGTGCTGTGATCTTAGCAGGACTGGAACTTTTAAAAACACGCCTTGAAAAGCAGGATGGAGGAAGAAAATAATGTTAAAACAGCTGAAACGAAAAGGTATACTGGCACTTGCCTGTGTTATCAGTATCTTTTCCATGTCTGTGTGTGCGTTTGCAAAACCGGACTGGCCACTTGATACCGGCTGCCAGTCAGAAGCAGGTATTGTTATGGATCTGGACTCCGGAGCCGTTCTTTTTGCCCAGAATATCCATGTTCAGGAATATCCTGCCAGCATTACCAAGCTTTTGACTGCTTTGGTAGTAGTGGAAAATGCCTCTATGGATGAGCAGGTTACCTTTTCACATGATGCTGTTTATAACGTGGAGTCCGGAAGCGGCAACAAACTGCAGTTAGAAGAGGGAGATGTGCTCTCTGTAAAAGACTGCCTTTATGTCATGCTTCTTCAGTCTTCCAATCAGGCAGCCAACGCTCTGGCAGAACATGTAGGCGGAAGCAGGGAAGCTTTTGCGGATATGATGAATGAAAAAGCGGCTTCTTTAGGCTGCCGTGAAAGCCATTTTGTAAACCCGTCCGGTTTAAATGATCCGGAACAGCTTACATCTGCCTATGATATGGCCCAGATCGGTGCAGCTGTTTTTGGCAATCCTACTTTACTGGAGATTTGTTCTACCACCAGCGCTACACTGCCTCCGACCATCAACAATCCAAATGGCCGTACTTATTCCATGGAGCATAAGTTAGTAGTAACCGGGGACTCCAGTGACGAAAATTATTATCCAAGCGCAGTTGAAGGAAAAACGGGTTATACTTCCCTGGCAGGTCAGACCCTTGTTACTTATGCAGAGCAGGATGGACGCCGTCAGGTGGCTGTTACCTTAAAGAGTACCCAGCGGACCCATTATTCTGACACAAAGACCATTCTGGATTTTGGTTTTGCCCGCTTTAAAAATGTATCTGTTGCAGAAAATGAAACAGACTATGTAACAGGGGAAGAACCTGTGACCATTGGAGATGAGACTTATTCTCCTTCCGATCTTTATCTGGATGAAAAGGCAGTTGTAACCCTGCCAAATGATGCCCAGTTTTCAGATGCAGACAAGTATCTCCAGACAGAGATCCCTGCAAGCCATCCGGAAGGCGCAGTTGGCCGTATTATTTATACATACAATGACCGCCAGATCGGTGTTGCCTGGGTCTACAGTACAAAGGCAGCCTCTGCACCGGTATCTGCAGAAGATGGTACAGATAACGAAACTGCAGGCAGTGAGAATACTACCGATGCAGCAAAAACAGGAACCTCTTCCACAGCAGACAAAGAGAAAAAGCCTCTGAAACTTACAAAAGCAACTTATATTGCTGCAGGAGCTGGTGTAGTGGTTCTCCTGATCGCAGCTGCTGTGATCTGGTTTATGATCCAGAGAAAGCAGGAAGAAGAACGGATGCGTGTTCTTCGTGAGAAACGCCGCAAGAGACTGGCTGATATGGGCTGCAGTGAGGAAGAATTTGAACGTCTTGTAAATGAGCGCAAGAATGCTTTAAGAGAGCGCACAATGCCGGAACCGGATGATGATGATGGATCCGGGGATGAAGTTTCTGATCATTCAGAAGATCTTCCGGAAGAATATCCAGATGATGAATATGACTCATGGGAAGATGAACATGAGGATGACCTGGATGATCCGGATGAAAAAGAGGATGTACCTGGGGAGGACAGATAATGGGATATTTTCCTTTCTATATGGATATTGAGGGAAAACTTTGTGTCATTGCAGGAGGAGGAAAGGTTGCATACCGCAAGGTATGTGACCTGCTTCCTTTTGGTGCAACTATCAAGGTCGTTTCCCCGGAATGGAATGCCGGGTTATCCGCTCTGGCAGAGGAACCGTCCTTTGGGAGCCGTCTGAAACTGTACAGACGGCTTTTTTCTGTAGAGGATGATCTGGCAGATGCTGATTTTGTGATCGCTGCCTCTTCTGACGAGGTTTTAAATGCAAAGATCTCCGATTATTGCAGACAGAAGAAGATCCCGGTCAATGTAGTAGATGTAAAGGATGAATGCAGTTTTATCTTTCCGTCCATGCTTAAGGAGGGCCCTGTAAATATTGCCATATCCAGCGGCGGTGCAAGCCCTGTTCTTACCCAGATCATAAAAGAACGGATCCGTCAGGTGATACCGGAACATACAGGAGAAATCGCAGAGCAGTTAGGCAGCCTGCGTCCGGAGATTCTGTCTCTTTTTCCTGAGTCTTCCCAAAAGAGAAAAGAAGTTTTTAAGAAAATGGCCACTCTTGCTGCAGAGCAGGACCAGCCTTTAACAAGAGAACAGATCGATGAGATCATAGCAGATGAGGAACCATATGACAGAACTTAAATTACGGATCGGAAGCCGGAAAAGCGAACTGGCTTTAAAACAGACTTATATTATTGAAGATCTTTTGAAAAAGGCATATCCGGGACTTGAAACAGAGATCGTTACATCAGATACATTAGGAGATAAAAACCTGATCAGCCCCTTACAGGCATTTGGAGGAAAAGGCGTATTTGTATCAGAGCTGGAAGATGCCCTTTTAAGCGGAGAAATCGACCTGGCTGTACACAGTGCCAAGGATATGCCTGCCTGCTTAGAAGAAGGCCTGTGCATTGCAGCTGTATCAGAAAGAGCCTATCCGGGAGATGTGCTGGTCACAAGGGCAGATACAGATTTTTCTTCTTTCGTCTGTCCACGCTTTATTGTAGGGACTTCCAGTCCAAGAAGACAGTGCTTCTTAGAAGAATGTTGGAAAGAAGTATGGCCTGTAAATGCAAACATACCAGAACCTGTTTTCCAGACTCTTCGAGGAAATGTACACACCCGTCTTAATAAATTAAAAGAAGGGCTTTATGACGGCATTGTACTGGCTCAGGCAGGTCTTGCAAGACTGGGGATCTGTGAAGGGGAAGAATTCCATTTTTATCCTTTAGATCCGAAACATTTTATTCCTGCCGGAGGACAGGGCATTCTTGCCGTAGAGGCAAAAACAGGCAGTCCTGCCGCAAAACTTGCCTCAGTTATTGATTGCCCGGACGCTCATATCTGTTTAGATGCAGAAAGAGGGGTACTTGCATACTTGAATGCAGGCTGCCACGAACCGGTTGGTGTCTATGCCAGAATGGAAGAGGGAAAACTGATCATACAGGCTGCAGGCTGTCCCGGCGAATTAAAAGATAAAAAGGTCCGTCATGTGTGTGTCACAGGAAATACAGACAGAGAAAGCCTTGAAAAAATGATCGAAGAAACAGGGAAAGGACTTAAAAGGATATGAAAAAAGGAGTTGTCTATCTTATAGGAGCAGGTCCTGGAGATCCGGGTCTTATTACCTTAAAGGGGAAGGAAATCTTAGAGAGCTGTGACGCCCTGGTTTATGATCATCTGGCATCAAAAGAATTTCTCTCCTGGGTTCCTTCCCGTTGTAAAACTTTTTATGTAGGAAAACAGGCAGGCTGCCACTCTATGAAACAGGATCAGATCAATGAACTTCTGGTACAGCTGGCTTTAGAAGGAAATAAAGTAGTTCGCTTAAAAGGCGGGGACTCCTTTGTTTTCGGCCGTGGTTCAGAAGAGATCCTGGCTTTAAAAGAAAAAGAGATCCCCTGGGAGCTGGTGCCGGGTATTACTTCCTGCGTATCTGTTCCGGAACTGGCTGGTATACCGGTCACACACAGAAATGTAAGCCGCAGCTTTCATGTGATCACCGGACACACCTTAAAGGGGGTCCAGTCAGAGGCAGAGCTGGCTTTACATGGTGCCTGTGAGGGAACTTTGGTCTTTCTTATGGGACATTCCAATCCGGAGCCTATTGCAAAAGGTCTTATAAAAGGGGGAAAAAGCCCGGATACACCGGCAGCTGTGATCGAAGATGGCTCTCTTGCCAGTCAGCGCACAGTCAGAGGTACACTGGAAACCATTTATGAGAAAAGCCTTAAGGCAGGTCTTAAAACACCTGCGATCATTGTTGTAGGGGAGACCGCAGCTTTTGACCTGCGATCAGAAGAAATGACAGGTGATAAGATTGATGACAAGCCATTATCCGGGCTTACAGTCGGGATCACCGGTACCTCTTCTTTTACAGCCCGTTTAGAAACTGCTTTAAAATCCCAGGGCGCCAAAACACTTCCTGTAATGAAAATGGAAGTGGTGCCGGAGGCATTTTCAGAAGAGTTTTCAGAAGATCCAGACTCTTCAAATCCGAACTCTTCACTTACAGCTATTTTAAAACAAAACTTCACCTGGCTGGTCTTTACCAGTGTAAACGGAGTGGAAATTTTCTTTGACCGGTTTTTAAACCAGGAAAACGGGGATCTGCGGCTTTTATGCAGTCTTCATTTTGCCGTGATCGGAGAAGCCACCAGACAGGCTTTAAAAGCCCATGGCTTTCAGGCGGATCTGATGCCAAAAGAGTACTGCAGCCAAAGCCTGGCAGAAGCTCTTATTAATGTTCTGACTCCTTCAGATCATGTGCTTTTGGCACGTTCCAAAGACGGCAGTGTAAATTTGAGCAAAGAATTGGAAAAACAAGATATTTTTTATAAAGACCTGGCGTTGTATCATGTAAAAGGGAAGCCTCTTGCTGACGGAACACTCCTTTCACAGTGCAGCCACCTGGTCTTTGGCAGTGCCTCAGGCGCGAAAGCATTTTTAAAGCATTTCCAGATACCTGCAGGTGTCAAAGTGATCGCCATTGGCCCGGTAACCGGCAAAGCCTTACGTGAAGCCGGAGTGATCCCGTATATGACCGGAAATTCTTATGATATCCCTGGTATATTAAAGGGGCTGACCGAAGAAAAAACGCGATAAATGTACAGCAGTACAAGAAGGAGGGCATTTTTATGGCATTTTTAAGTGATTTAAGGAGATTTTATGGTACAGGTGAGAAAAACCCGGCTGGACAGTCTTTAGAGGAGTTTTTAGAGCATTATAATCCAGCCAAGTATGAAAGCCTGTGCAACACAGCTGATATTGTAGTAGTCAGATGTGAAGAAAAACTGACCCACTGGGGACAGCCATTAAAGGTTCTTATGGTAAAGCGCAGCAATCATCCAAGTATCGGTTTCTGGGCGACTCCAGGAGGCTTTGTAGAGTTGAAAGAGGACATCAGTGAAGGTGCTGCCAGAGAACTGGAAGAAGAGACCTGTGTAAAGGGACTGCCACTGCGCCAGATGCGTACCTGGGGAGAATGGCAGCGTGATCCAAGATGGCGTATCATTACTACCTCCTATCTGGCTTTGGTAGAAGGAGATCTGAAAGTACAGGCTGCAGATGACGCAAAAGATGCCCAGTGGCTGGATGTGGATCTGAAACGTTTAAGCACAGAGGAAAAGGAAGACCAGTCATCTGTAGAGGTGTGGGAGCTGTCTTTAACCAATAAGGAGCAGGGCATTGATGTTTCTGCAAAGGTGGAGATCACTTATTCCGGTCATCCTCTGATCAAGGAAGAGACCTATCACTTATTAGAGTCAAAGGGCATTGCCGTTGACCATGGCTGCATCGTTACCAATGCGCTTCTTTATCTGAAAAACCAGCTGGAAGGGAAGTAATACAGATTGAAAACAAATTTAATGCATGAGATACCGGAACGTTTCTGGAGCCTGTTCCGTTCCGTCAACCGCGCCACCTACATAGAAGCACTTTTAAAGATCAATGAGGAATATGAATACAGCAATTACTTTCTCAGCCGAGAAATGTGCATCCAGCTTTTAAGCAGTTACTTTGCCCAGAAGCGGTATGTGATCTGGCAGGATGAACTGGAGGAAGAGGAGGACCAGTTAGAACCTCCGGCAACCCGTGTGTTAAACTGGCTGTTAAAAACAGGGTGGCTGCGGAAAGTAGATGATTATTCTACTATGACTGTGAACATTGTCATTCCGGACTACGCGGCTGTGATGATCGAGGCCTTTCACCGTCTTTCCAATGAACAGGAAGATGAGACCCAGATCTATATCCAGAACGTATATGCCATCCTGTTTTCCCTGAAAAATGACAGCCGTGCCGGGATCGGCCTGTTGGATACAGCGATCATCAATACGCGGAAATTAAACAAATCCCTTCAGGATCTGCTCCACAATATGGATACCTTTTTTGGAAGCCTTCTGGAGCAGAAGGATTATTCCCAGCTTTTAAAAGACCATTTAGAGGGATATGTACAGGAAGTAGTGAATAAAAAGTACCACATCTTAAAGACTTCTGACAATTTTTATCTTTATAAGACGGATATTAAGACCTGGATCCGCTCCATGCGGGAAGATGAACAGTGGCAGAAACGTATGGCAGAGGGAATGGCCCCTTCTATGATCCTTCAAAAACTGGATCAGTTAGAACGGGGCTTTGATGACATTGAGCACAGGATCACCAACATTGACAGGGAACATTCCCGTTATGTAAAAGCTACGGTAACAAGACTGGGCTATTTATTAAATCAGGAAGACGATATGAAAGGGCTGGTGATCCAGCTCTTAAACCGTCTGTCCGCCAATAACGGAGATGAGGATATGATCCAGGCGGTAGGCAGCCGTATGAACCTTTCCCAGACAGGCCTGTTGTCAGAAGAAGCTCTTTATAAGCAGCGCCGCCCAAGAACGGACTTTGCAAAACAGCTGCCGGATGAAAAGGAACTGCCGGAACTTTCGGAAGAAGAGATCTTAAATTACAACAAAGTAAATAACCGTTACAGCAGGCGGGAGATTGAAGATTTCATCCAGGATCATATGGAAAATGGCACTATGAAAGTAGATCAGAATACCGTATCTTCGGACGAAGATTTTGAAAAACTGACCCTTGCCTATGACTATTCCACACGGACCAAAAGCCGTTATAAAGCAGTGGAAAGTGATGCAAAGCCCATAAAGAATGGTCCTTATACTTATCCTGAATTCCAATTTGTAAGGAGGAATACCCGTGAATGATACATCTGATCTGATCCCGGAGAATGAAACTAACTGGCAGAATGACTGGCAGATCCCCTATTTTGACAATCTGACAGAAGAACAGCAAAAGGAGATCACCGACTCCATCCGTCTGCTTTTGCGCCAGACTTTTGTATTGGAGCGCAAATACGATAAAAAGACAGAGCGGCTTCAGTATACGGCAGCTTACCGCACCATCAGTAAACATTTTCCTTTTATCTGCCATTATCTGGCTGTTGCCGGGATCGAGCTGACAGAAAACAGCCATTTAGGGATTATTTATGTACAGGGAGAGGATCTGCTTGGAGAAAAACTTCCAAAACTGGCCACTCTTTATCTTCTGGCATTAAAGCTGATCTATGACGAACAGATGGAAAATGTTTCCACCAGTGTAAATGTTTATACGACTCTGGGAGAAATCCAGGAGAAGTTAGGAGGTTACCGTCTGTTTAAACGTCAGCCTGCACCTACGGATATCCGGCGCACCATAGCATTGTTAAGAAAATATCAGATCATAGAGCCTTTGGAACTGTTAGATGATCTGAACAGCTCCAGTCCTTTTATGATTTATCCCTGTATTAATGTAGTCCTTTTAGGGGATGATGTACGGGCCCTTTTAGAGGATTTTGATAATGGGGATACAGAGCGTATAGAGCCTGATCTGGCAGAGGAAGGAGGAAACGAAGATGGAACAGAAGAATAATTCTCCTTTTCTAGCATTTACCAGGATCTGTTTAAACAACTGGCATTATATTTCCAGAAAGATCCTTTCCCTGAATAAGGAGATCAATTTCTTTACCGGTCACTCAGGAAGCGGAAAGTCTACGGTTATTGACGCATTGCAGCTGGTCCTTTATGCCAATACAGACGGCCGCGGCTTCTTTAACAAGGCTGCTGCTGATGACTCGGACCGTAGCCTGATCGAATATCTGCGCGGTATGGTAAATATCGGGGAAAATAATGAATTTTCCTATCTGCGCAACCAGAATTTCAGTTCTACCATTGTACTGGAAATGCAGCAGACCTGCACAGAAGAATATCAGTGTATCGGTGTTGTCTTTGATGTAAACACAGCTTCCAATGAAGTTTCCAGACGTTTCTTCTGGCACAAAGGTCCTTTATGGGAAAATGAATACAGGACACCTTCAAGGCCTATGTCCATCAGCGAAGTAGAACAGTATTTAAGGGAACATTACAGCAAGGAAGATTATTTTTCCACTTCCCATAATGAGAGATTTCGCAGGATCCTTTATGACAGCTATTTAGGAGGTCTTGACAGCGAAAAGTTCCCATTGCTTTTTAAGCGGGCCATTCCTTTCCGTATGAACATCCGCCTGGAAGATTTTGTAAAGGAATATATCTGTACGGAACAGAACATCCATATTGAGGACATGCAGGAAAGTGTTATGCAGTATGGACGGATGCAGCGAAAGATCGATGATACCTGCCAGGAGATCGATAAGCTGACTGCGATCCATGATGCATATGGGGAATATCGCCTGATCCATGACAAGTTAGAGAAATATCACTGGTTTGTAAAGAAACTGGATCTTCTGGATACCAGGTCCAAGATCCGTATGCTCCACGAAAAGACAGAACACGGCAAAGAAGATCTGCTCCAGTTAGATGAGGCCAAAAAGTCAGTGGAACAGCAGATCGGGGAGCTGACTGCAAATAGTGATGAACTTCTTAAAAGGATCGCTTCTACCGGATATGAGGAATTAAAGCAGCAGCTTACCTCTTTAAATGCCCTTTGCGAGCAGTTAGGCCACAGTGAAGCCAAGTGGCAGAAGACGCTGCTGGCTTTAAAGAAGTGGGAAGAGGAAGAAATCGTTTCTAATCAGACATTATGGGATTTGGAAGAATTTGAAACACGGACGATTACCAGACCGGTTTTGGAACGTTTAAAAGCTTCCCTGGCATCCATGGCTGCTGATACGGAAAAACTGCGTCAGGAGACAGTAAGCCAGATCAATGAATTAAAGAAGTCTGAGAAGCTGAAAAAATTGGAACTGGAACAGTTAAAGGCAGGTAATAAAGCCTATCCTTCTTATCTGGAAGAGGCAAGGTCTTATCTGCAAAGACGTCTTTTAGAGGAAACAGGCAAAGGCGTAGATGTGTATATCCTGGCAGACCTTCTGGAAGTGAAAAACGACCAGTGGCGCAATGCCATTGAAGGTTATCTTGGGGGAAATAAGTTAAACCTGGTGGTTGCTCCCAAATACGCGAAAACAGCCCTTTCTATTTACAGGGAACTGGATAAGAAGAAATTCTGGAATATTGCTGTGCTGGATACGGAGAAAGCAGCCGAATATGACAATGATGCCTTGAACGGATCCCTGGCAGAGGAAGTAAGTGTACGGGAGGCTTATTTAAAGCCTTATATGAACCTGCTTCTTGGCAAGGTGATCAAATGTAATACCATTGAGGAATTACAGGCCAATGCCATTGGTATTACCCCGGACTGTCTTTTATATCATACTTTCCGTCTCCAGTATATCAATCCGGAAAATTATACCCGTCTTGCCTATATTGGAAAAGACAGTATGCGCAAGAGGGTCCGTCTTCTTGAAAAGGAACTGGAGGAGGTTTCAGAAAAGAGAAATCCGTTAGAGGAAACGTTAAAGGACTGCAAGCGGATCCTTGCTTTGGAAACCTTAAAAGAGGATACAGAGGAGTATTTCCAGTGGTTAAAGGATATAGACACCCGCAAAGAACAGTTAAAGGAAAAGCAAAAACTGTCTGAACGGCTGGAAAAGCTTCGCCAGAAGGATGTAAAGC
>ENA-OWOU01001130-OWOU01001130.1-gut-metagenome-genome-assembly--contig:-NODE-1130-length-12172-cov-17.859611_pt1 | contig 12172 bp, 7 predicted proteins | sample MGYA00248248_ERZ651801 | MGnify/ENA primary metagenome ERZ651801 (study PRJEB26908, sample SAMEA4031710) | gut metagenome | biome: gut; feature: normal infant; material: stool | place: China | collected... | reverse complement strand
CGAACTCCCGACACCCGGTTTTGGAGACCGGTGCTCTACCAACTGAGCTACTCCCGTGTTTGCGGCTGCAAAGGTAGTGTAATATTTGGAATATACAAACCTATTTATGAAAAAATATTGTTCATTATTCGTTTAATAGGCCTAACTCATTGAACATGACCCGGTATATTGCTGATTTTTTTTCAATGGGCAACGGGTAGGCACGGCTGGACGAAGGCATTCTGTATAATCGCATTGTCCGGTCTTCGAATTCGAAAGGTTCACTGGTTCCTACAACGGGTTCTTTTACCTTTATTTGTTCACGAATAATATCCGTTGCTTTTTGTCCTGTGGTTACAATGGCCTTGCACATTGGAATTTGCTTCAGTAGCAAACTGATATCTGTCTGTTCTACAACTTCCAGAAATTTGTCTGAGGCATTGTCCTGTAAACGGCGAACAGCTGAAGCGGTATCATAAAGTGCGATGCCTTTTTTGTTCAAAAGATCAATAATACGTTCCTTGTCAAATACTTTTTTGTCAGGATTCAGAAAGTGGTCTTTGTTTTGGAAAAATATTATTCCAAAAATACGCCACATATCATTTTGCAGATTGGGATAAAAGAATTCCATGCTCCATCGTTTCTTTTGTGGGGGAAAACTGCCTAACATCAGTAGTTTGGCGTTAACCGGTAAAAAAGGCTCTAATGGATGTTCTTCTATATTTAATAAGGATTTCATAAAATCTTTAATGATTATTCTTTTGGCTTTGGTTCTTTTTTAGCCAGTAATACAATGTTATACACATATTCCGTCATCCAGTTTTCAGAATATCCTAAGGCTTGTTTGTATTTACGGATGGCAATACAGGTCTTGTGCACGCTTTCGTCTTTCCAGTCGGTCTTGGTCATGATATCATGAATTGTTTTCTCGGTCATGTTACGTAACATTTTTTTCATTACGCTGGGCATACGGAATTTCCATTGCATCAAATTACCTATCAGCATCATCAAGTCATTGCTGAATCCTTGGAACATAAAAAGATAAGTCTTGACATCATTTACATTCTTGCAATTCTTTTTTATAGAACCGTCAATTTCTTTAAAGAAATCATCACTTAGACCATAAAGTTCTACTAACATCTTTTTGCAGCGTGACTTCTCAGCAATTCCCAACTTGTTGTTTTGGGTCGGTATTTTAAGGGTGCGTTTGAAAACTGCCATGTCTGGCAAAAAATTAATATTTGTGATACCTATGTTGCAGGCCATTACAGACTGATAATATACACGGATTAGTGTCATGAAGTCTTCCATACCACCTATGCGGCTTGTTTCTTCTCCTTCTGTCTGTTTTTTACCAAATAATTTTGAAAATATGCTCATTGTGTTCTTAAATTATATTGTTTTCCTGTCTGCAAAGATAGCGATAAAAACTGAAACATTTTTGATTAAAATCCTTTTGTTTTACTATTTATCATTTTTATTGAATGGTTGATACCGGGGGTATTGCTTTGTGTTACCAGCATTCCAAATCATTTTCAATATCTTTCATTCTGTCTTTGGTGAAAACTGGATTTTTGACCCCGTTACGTTTCTGAATTCGATAGTCTTCCAATAGACGGAATGCATATTTCCCTAGTAAAGTAATGGCTATCAAGTTACAGATAGTCATAAATCCCATTGCCATATCGGCCAGACTCCATGCCAGTTCCAGACTGGCCAATGCCCCAAACATAACCATTCCTCCCACTGCTATACGATAAATGGGGATAGCCCATTTCCGATGAGTTATGTAACGTACATTGGCTTCACCGTAATAATAATTTCCCAAAATGCTGCTATAGGCGAAAAACAGAATTGCCACCGCCACATAAATAGTCCCGATGTTACCTATTTCATTATTCAGTGCCATTTGAGTAAGTTTTATTCCATTGGCTTCTTTTGTGGAGGCCATTCCGCTGAAAAGAATGATGAAAGCAGTGCAGGTACATATGACAAGTGTATCGGTAAAAACTCCCAATGTCTGAATTAATCCTTGTTTTACAGGATGGGTAACATCGGCACTTGCCGCTACATTGGGTGCGGAACCCATACCGGCCTCATTGCTGAATAATCCACGTTTGATTCCTTGCATTAATGCCATGCCTATACCTCCGCTTAATGCCTGTTCCCAGCCAAAGGCATTCGCTATAATCAATTCAATAACTTCTGGCAAATGCTTTGCATTTACAATTACGATGAAAAGGGATAAAAAGATGTATCCCAATGCCATGACAGGAACAATAATGCTACTTACTTTAGCAATACGCTGAATGCCTCCGAAGATGATAATTAATGTGAGCGAGGTAAGTATCACTCCCATTAGGCTGGGAGGAATATTGAATGCTTCTTCGAAAGCGGCACAAATGGTATTGCTTTGTACTGAATTAAAAGCAAATCCAAAAGTAAAGATAAGCAGAAAGGCAAACAAAACTCCCATCCACGGCTGTTTTAATCCTTTTTTCATGTAATAAGCTGGCCCGCCAACGAAAGAATTATGTCCGTGTACTTTATATAATTGGGCCAATGTGGACTCAATAAAAGCGCTGCTGGCCCCCAAAAGAGCAATTACCCACATCCAGAAAACTGCACCCGGACCACCCAAAGTAATGGCGGTGGCGACTCCTGCCAAATTGCCTGTTCCTACGCGGCTAGCTATGGAAACGGCAAAAGCTTGAAAAGAGGAAATATGGTGTTCGCGACCTTCTGTCTTGCCTGTAGAATCACCTAATAGACGTATCATTTCTCTTATCATGCGGAATTGTACGAAATTTGTTTTAAAAGTAAACCAAAATGCACATCCTAACAGCATGATGATCAAAATATAAGTCCAAAGCACATCATTCACTCTGCTGATTAATAGGGTCAGTATATCCATTTTACTTATTCCTTGTTTAATTTAAAATAGAACTTATGTCCATGGAAAACAAGTTCCACTAGACCAAAACGGATAAAGTCAGCTAATAGTTCACAAGTTGTCTTGTGGTTTAACCTGCAAAGTTTGCAACATTGATTTAATGAAAGTTTTTCTTTTTCTTTCAAGACATCCAGTAACCGTTGCTCTCTTTCGGTAAATGTTACAAGTGCTCCTTCAGGTTTCTTGCTGTGTTGCCACATCTTTAGATGGACGGGAGTGGCCAGTATGTTTTCGTCTTTGATGCGGATATAGGCCCATGGCTTATTCGTTTCATCTAGGGCATATACAGGTTTAGAAACCGTTTCGTTAATACGTATTTCCAATACAGTCTTTCCTTCTACCTTGTAAGTCTGCGTTTCCAGTTCTACTTTGGGCTTGCAATACATGGTTGCTGCTGCTTCTATCATATATATTTCTTCGTCGGAGCGGACTCCTGCTATTTTGCCATTGTCCTTTACTCCTATTAATAGCCTGCCGCCCTCGGTATTGGCGAATGCGGAAAGGCTACGGGCTATTTTGCGTGCGTCCGAAATCTCGAATTTAAAATCTTGATGACAGTGTTCTCCCTCCGAGACAAGCTGTCGTATGTATTGTGTATCTGTTAATGCTTTCATTTCAGTTGCAAAAATAGGAAAAATGAAACATATTGTGGGTATCGAATGATAAAAAAGCCGATATTAGTTTGTCTGTTATCAAGCTTTTTGCTTCATTTGCAGTGGAATAAAAATAATTAGCCTTTAAAATCTATGGGAATAAGAAAAAAATGTTTGATCATTACATTATTATGCTTTTCTAGTCTGATGCATGCAAGTGAATTCATGTTTAAACATTTGGAGGTGAAAGATGGTCTGTCAAACAATCAAGTCCTTGATATATTTAAAGATTCCGAAGGTTTTATGTGGTTTGCCACAGCTTCCGGTTTAAATCGGTATGACGGGTGCCAGATGACTTTGTTTCGTAGTAATAATGCTGATCTGGCTTCTTTACCTGATAATTATATCAAAAGCATACAAGAAGATTATAAAGGAAATTTATGGATTCTTACCGGTGTGGGTTATGTCATTTACAACTCGGAATCAGAAACATTTGATAGGGAGGTGCATGCATGGCTATGTGAAGTCGGTATTGACGGAACTCCAGCATTAGTATATATAGACCATAATAAAAATATGTGGTTTTATATAAAAGGAAAAGGCTGTTATTTGTACATTCCGGAATCTCAATTACTGTATCCGCTTTTGTTTGATACTCATCAGTTGCCAGAAGGTGATATTACGGACATTGTAGAATGTAGCAAGGGAATCTTGTTGGTATATAATACCGGAAGACTTGTTTGTTTGGATACTCGGACAAATGAGATTAAATGGCAGCAGGATGATTTGGTTGGGGAATTGGGAACTGACAAGCAGGGAATTTTCACTCTGTTTGTAGATCGTGATAATGATATATGGATGTACAGTCCGCTTGGAATATGGGTTTATAATCCGGAACAGGAAAAGTGGCTGTCTTGGCTGACAAATATTATCAAGCGTCGGTCTCATAACATGGTCCGTGCTGTATCACAGGATAAGCAGGGGCGTATATGGATAGGAACAGATCAGGATGGCATTGATATATTGGATAAGAAGACAGGAGAAGTGAGAACGTTGCGGAACAAGGCAGGTGATGAACGTAGTTTGCAAAATAATACAGTAATGGTTCTATACGAGGATTCCTGTGAAACTATGTGGGTGGGGACTTATAAAAAAGGAATTTCCTATTTTAATGAGTGTGCTTTTAAATTTGGTGCAGAGTATATAGGAGATATTAGTTGCATTGAAGAAGACAAAGAGGGGTATGTGTGGCTGGGTACCAACGATGTCGGTATCATATATTGGAATTCCGTGACTGGTAACCGGGCTGCTTTTCCACAGAAAGGTACGGATAAACTCACTACTGATACCATTGTTTGCATTTTGAAAGCCAGTGATGGGAAACTTTGGATTGGTACTTTGGGGGGAGGCCTGATTTGTTATGATAACGGTCGTATTATTCATTATAAAAAAAACATACCGGAACGGCAAAATTCTTTGGCTCATAATAATGTATTGGCTTTGGCTGAAGATAAGCAGGGGGTTATATGGATAGGTACATTGGGTGGGGGAGTGCAGAGTTTGAATCCCAAGACGGGTTTGTTCACCACTTATAATACAACTTCGGCCGGTTTGATATCCGATTATGTTTCCTCTTTGTGTATGGGAAAAGAGGGCTCTTTGTGGATTGGTACCGCTCAGGGACTTTCGGAATTGGATATTGAAACTAAAAAAGTGGTTAATCTGGAAGGTACTAAATCTGGTAAGGAATATTTTTCTGATCAGAATATAAGTCAGGTGTATGAGGATAGCCGTGGATTGATATGGATTGGTACATGTGAGGGGCTGAATGTTTATAATCCCAAAACGGATGAACTGATTATATTAGGAGTGGAGCAAGGAGTTTCCAGCCCTATCATTTCTGGAATAGTAGAAGATGGTAATGAAAATATATGGGTGACTACAGCACGTGGAATAACTAATGTTATACCGGCAGTAGATTTAAAAACAGGGCGCTATATTTTTCATAGTTGTGTTTATGATGACAAAGATGGTTTGCAAAATAGTGGGTTCAACCTGCGTTCCATTAAAAAATTGTCTTCTGGAGAAATTCTTATGGGAGGGCTGTATGGTATTAACCGCTTCCGTCCGGATGATATAAAATACAATAAAAAACGTCCCGGCGTGATGTTTACCCGTTTGTTCTTGTTCAATGAAGAAGTAGGGGTGGGTGAGGAATATGAAGGTAGGGTGATTTTGGATAAGGCGTTGAACAAGGTAGATCAGATAAAATTGAGTTGTGAGCAGAATATGTTCAGCGTACAATTTGCTTCTGATAACTATATTTTGCCGGAAAAAACGGAGTATGCTTATAAACTGGAAGGTTTCAATGAGGATTGGATGACTACTGCCTTTGGAAAAGTGACTTATACTAATCTAGCCCCCGGAACTTATATGCTGAAGGTGAAAGCAGTCAACAGTGACGGATATGGTGGAGATGAAGAAGCTTCATTGAAAATTGTTATTTATCCTCCTTTTTGGCGTTCCGTTTGGGCATATGTTGTTTATAGCCTTTTGTTGGTTGCTGTATTGGTATTGGGACGCTATTGGGTTCTGCGTGGAGAACGGGATAAATTTAAAAAACAGCAAATAAAGCAAGAAATAGAGAGGAATCAGGAGAAGGCAGATATGAAATTAAAGTTCTTCACTCATGTCAGCCATGAACTACGTACTCCGTTCACTCTTATTATCTCACCGTTGGAAACGCTGATGAAGGAATATCAATCGGATGCTGTTCTGATAGATAAATTAAATATAGTGCAACGCAATGCATTAAGGTTGTTGAATCTTGTAAATCAGTTGTTGGATTTTAGGAAAATTGATGTGAATGGATATTATTTAAGTCTGTCTGATGATGATATCATCTCTTGTATTCATACGATTTGTGATTCTTTTATCTCTTTGTCTGAAAAGAAAGATGTTTCTCTCATTTTTCATTCAGCAGTTCCTTCGTTGAATATGTTGTTTGATGGGGATAAAATGAGGGAAGTAATGATGAATCTGCTTTCCAATGCTTTTAAATTTACTTGCAGTGGTGGAAGAGTTGATGTGTCTGTCGGTTTAGTGGAAGGACAGGACTCTCGGGAAATGCTGGAAATCAGAGTGGCTGATACGGGTATCGGCATTAAAAAAGAAGACAGAGAACGCATTTTCGGACATTTTTATCAAATGGATAATCCGGATATGAACTTCTCAGGTGACGGAGGTGGTTTGAGTATTGTACGTGATTTTGTCACGCTTCACGATGGTACGGTGAACGTGATGGATAATACCCCTGTCGGTTGTGTTTTTGTTATTCATATTCCAGTAAAACGTTCTGGAGGTGAACCGACGAAGAAGATAGAACAGGTGCAAGTTGCGGATAAGTCGGTAGAAGACATTTCCACTCTTCAAGTTCCGGAGTCTTATGTGGCGTCTAATGTCGGGGAGGAATCGAAAGAAGAACCGAACCATATAATAACGATAGAAGGACTGGAGGAGGATATCCGAAGATTAGAATCTGGTAATACGGAAGATATTGCAGAAGAAAAAAATATAGAAACAATCTCAGCCGTTGCTCCACAAAGAGCAACGGTGATTCAATTGGTTGAGGGTGAGGATAATGAGATGATAACTCATATTATTCCACCGGAGGAGTTACCGGAAATGGTGACTGCTGTTCCTGAAGAAAAAAGTGAACTGGAGTTGAAAACGGTCTGGAATCATGCTTATATTGATCTCAAACTCAGTGGGACTGCCATAACTTCGATGGATGAAAAATTGATAAATCATGCTGTGAAATATGTAGAAGACAATATTGCACGCAGTGATTTGTCTGTAGAAGAGCTAAGCAGGGAATTAGGGATAAGCCGCGTTCATTTATATAAAAAGTTATTGGCTATTACCGGTAAGACTCCTATCGAGTTTATTCGTATAATTCGTTTAAAGCGGGCAGCCCAATTACTCCGTGGAAGTCAACAGAATATTTCAGAAATAGCCTATCAGGTGGGCTTTAACAATCCGAAATATTTCAGTCGATATTTTAAGGAAGAATTTGGTATACTACCTTCGGCTTTTCAATATAAACAAGACAGATAGTTTTCAATATTTTATAATGCCATTTAAGGTTTGTATCGGAGTTTTGTCAACAGACATACGTTCTGTAACAGATTTCATCCATGAGTAAAAACAATTCCATTTTATTATTGTTTTTATTAATAATAGTAATACATTAAAATCAATATAGAATGGAACATACAGTTATACATGACGAGAAAGTAGACCGTTTCGAAGTATTTGAATCGGGACAAATCGCCTATTTGCAATATGATGAAAAGAACGGAGTTTTGGATATCCTTCATACCATAGTTCCCCCACAGTTGGAAGGGCAGGGAATAGCTCAGGCTTTGACCGAGGCCGCTGTGAGATATGCTTCGGTTGTAGGGCTTAAAATACGTCCTACTTGTTCTTTTGCAAAAATGTTTTTTACCCGGCATACCCAATATAAAGACATGTTGGTGGAGTGAGAAATAAAATCAGACACGGATTGTATAAATGCCGTGTCTGATTCGTTTTTAACTCTCTTATCTTTATATATATTTAATCACATTGTTTGTGGGTCATAATATCCAATACTAGTTTGTCGGTTTCATTCATGCCTTGTGAACCGATTCTGGTCAGGTTGCGGATGCTGCGGTCCACATCATTGTCAATGATACCTTCTACAGAAGATACACATTTATGTTCCATCGCTAATATGGCTGAAAATACAGCAGTAGAAACACCGCTGCTTAATTTCAGAGCACAACTGGGCTTGGCTCCGTCACAAATCATACCTGTCAGGTTAGCGATCATATTCTGTACGGCAAAAGTGATTTGCTCATAAGTGCCTCCCATCAAATAAGTGATACCACAACTGGAGCCTGTTGCAGCTACTACACAACCGCATAGTGCAGACAGACGCCCCAAGCTTTGTTTGATGTAAATCACTGTCAGGTGACTGAGTGTCAGTGCGCGGATCAATTCTTCTTCTGATTTATGGTTGTCTTCGGCATAGATTACTACCGGTAAAGTAGCTGTAATTCCTTGGTTTCCACTCCCTGAATTGCTCATGACAGGAATCATGGCTCCCGCCATACGTGCATCGCAAGCTGCCGAGGTATAAGAAAGGATGTGGGTAAATGTATTACTTCCCAATATTTGTTCTTCGCTTTTGCTGCTTTTCAGAATCTTGCCTAATTCGTGACCGTAGTTTCCTTTGAAAGAACGTTCTGCCGCTGCTTTGTTCAAACGTTTGGTCTCAAGAATAAAACGAATTTCATCCAATGGTGTGGTGGTGGCAAAATCGTACACTTTCCGCAAGTTCAACTCCGGCTCTTTTGCATCCTCATTGCAGGTGGAGGTAATTTGTTTGTTTAGTAAAACTTGGTTGTTTAGGGCCACATATATAAAATTGGTATGTCCGCAAGCAATAATGGCCGTCGCTGTATCACCGTCAGCTTCACAGATAATTTCGATATATAACTTTTCTTCTATATTCTCTTTCAGCCCGATAGAGATAGCTTGTGAGTCAATTAGTTTTTTACCCTCTGCTACGGCGTCAGGAGTGCTGTCTTTTAAGACTTCCAATTGATATTCGGATTTTCCGATTAATGCCCCTAAGGCGATAGCGATAGGTAGCCCAATCATTCCTGTCCCCGGGATGCCTACTCCCATGGCGTTCTTAAGAATATTGGCGCTGAGTAAAGCTTTAATCCTTTCAGGTCTTTTACCTAGTGTTTCTGTTGCTTTTGCTACACAAAGGGCTACGGCTATGGGTTCTGTGCACCCGATAGCCGGAACGACCTCGCGATTTATAAGGGCAATGATTTGCTCTCTTTCTGGTTTGGCGATCATAGTAGATAATTATTAAGGGGTCTTGCAAAAATCTTTTTGAAAGTGTGTCAAAACTCGAATAAAACTATCGTTTCGTTTGTCTTTTTCTTTTCGTTGATTTTCAGAATATGCTTTAATGAAGAAATATTCTGAAAGAATAAAATGATAGGTTTATTTAGTTTTGACACTCCTTCGACTTTTGACACACTTTGGTTATTTTTTATAGTTTTGTAATCCGGTCTGGAGGAAATCAACATATTTGTCTATATCCTCATCATATGAATATGATTTATTCAACGGTTTTCCCTCATTGTCAATCAATACATAGAAAGGTTGTGCATTGGCACCGAATTTAGAGCGTTGCAGGTAACTCCATTTATCACCGATCGTGCGTAGTGTACGTTCCTTACCGTTCTCCATCACTTTGATATGTTCGGGCAATGGAGTTTTGTTATCAACGAACAATGTAATCAGTACATAGTCCTCAGTCATCAACTTGTTTACTTTCGGATCAGTCCATACAGCAGCTTCCATTTTACGGCAATTTACACATCCGTAACCTGTAAAGTCAAGCATTACCGGTTTTCCGGTACGTTTTGCATATTCCATACCGGCATCGTAGTCATCAAACTGCGCATGTACTTCATTGGTGTATAAGTTGAAGTCTTGTGTATTCATGGGAGGAGCAAATGCGCTGACAGCTTTCAAAGGAGCACCCCATAAGCCCGGTACCATATATACAGCAAATGCAAGTGAGATAAGAGCCATAAAAAAACGGGCAACACCTACTTTATCATCATCATCATCGTGAGGGAATTTGATCTTACCCAGCAGATAGAAGCCTAGTAAAGCGAAAATCACAATCCACAAAGCAAGGAATGTTTCACGGTCTAGAATTCCCCATCCATAAGCCAAGTCAGCAACCGACAGGAATTTCAAAGCAAATGCGAGCTCAAGGAAACCTAATACTACTTTAATTACATTCATCCAACCACCGGATTTAGGCATGGATTTCAGCCAAGACGGGAACATGGCAAACAGTGTGAATGGCAACGCTAATGCAAGAGCAAACCCTAACATGCCGATAGCAGGGGCAACCACACTACCTGTAGTGGAAACTTCTACCAACAAAAAGCCGATGATAGGGCCTGTACATGAGAATGAAACCAAAGATAGGGTGAATGCCATCAAGAAGATACTTAACAAACCGCTGGTCTGTTCCGCTTTACTGTCTACTGCATTGCTCCATTTTGAAGGAAGAGTAAGTTCGAATGCTCCAAAGAAAGAGGCTGCGAATACAATTAGCATCAAGCAGAAGAATATGTTAAAAATTGCATTTGTGGAAAGTGCATTCAAGGCACTGGCACCGAATATCAAGGTTATGGCAAGACCTAATAATACATAGATCACTACGATAGAAGCACCATATGTCCATGCATCACGGATTCCTTTCTTTTTGTCTTTGCTACGTTTTAAAAAGAAACTTACAGTCATTGGGATGATAGGCCATACACAGGGAGTAAATAAGGCAAGTAATCCACCGATAAACCCGGCAAAGAAGATGTAAATCCATGAACGGTCTTGTTGTGATGTCGTTTCGCCAAATGCGTTCAACTCTTGGATAACCGGAGTCCAATAATCTTGGACAGCAGTGTCATTGCCGATCAGGGCGGCAGTTGTAGCACTATCTGTTGCAGTAGTTGCAGTGGCTGTTTCCGCTACAGGAATTTCCGTTATGGCTGTTTCTGTTTTTGCGGGTTCAGTAGTCTTGCTTGTAGTGGCAGCGGCAACTCCTTTTCCGGAGAAAGAGAAAGAAACTTCAGTAGGAGGCAGACAGTTTTCATCGTTGCAGGCACCGAATTCCATATAACCTTCTATCATATAGGCAGCGCCAGTTATTTTTAATTTCTGAATGAAAATGGCAGTGTTCTCAAAGTAACGTAATTTCATTTCAAACACCTTGTCAAAGTTTTCAATTTCTTTACCTTGTGGAGTGAGCTTTCCTACTAATTCTACTCCTTCTATTTTGTCTACGTTAAAAGTAGCGGAGATAGGACCTCCCGAAGGAAGATCAGTGGAATAAACGTGCCATCCGGCATCAATCTTACCAGTGAATACTATTTGTGCTTCCGTATCGGAAATCGTCTTTAACTCGGTTTTGAATTGTACCGGATCTTGAATCTGGGCAACTGCCGGAAGCAATGCCATAACGATTAAGAGGCAACTTAAAAAAAACTTCTTTTTCATTACGTATTATTTAAATTTGGATTAATGTTCATACCGCAAAGTAAGGGATAATATCTTAGATATGCCTCTCTGTACCTATATAAATATCGGCAATTGCTGTTTTCAGAATAAAAAAGAGCAAAAAGATAACCTATTGCTCTTTTTGGATTTCCATAACTTTGTTTCTATATTGGGAGGGAGTCATTCCCACTGAGGATTGGAAAAGGTTATAAAAGGTGGAAATGGAGTTAAATCCCAACTCTGCAGAAATGGCTTTCAGCGGAGTTTCGTTATTGGGGTCAGATAATAGACGGATAGCTTCTTCAATACGGAAACGGTTTACATAATGAGTGAAGGATAATTTGGATTGCTCATTGATGATACGTGATAGATAAGTACGGTTAGTTCCTAGTATTTCCGCTACTTTGTCTTTTGTTATAAAATTGTCTTTATAAATTTTTTCTTCTCTCATAATACGCTCTAATGTACGGAAAAGTTCTAAACTTTTCTCATCGGTGAGTGAGGAGGA
>ENA-OWOU01001110-OWOU01001110.1-gut-metagenome-genome-assembly--contig:-NODE-1110-length-12335-cov-4.964105_pt1 | contig 12335 bp, 10 predicted proteins | sample MGYA00248248_ERZ651801 | MGnify/ENA primary metagenome ERZ651801 (study PRJEB26908, sample SAMEA4031710) | gut metagenome | biome: gut; feature: normal infant; material: stool | place: China | collected... | reverse complement strand
AAAGGGTATAATATGAATATATGAACATATGACCGAAAAGAGGAGAAGATAAATGGATAAATGCAGTACCTGTCAATATAATCCGCAGATTTTAGATAGATTGAAAAATCAACTTCCGGACGAAGATGTAACGGATAAATTGTCGGAAATGTTTAAGGTGTTCGGCGACAGTACAAGAATAAGAATTTTATGGACGTTGTTTGATAAGGAATTGTGTGTGTATGATATAGCGAACGCACTCGGTATGAGTCAATCGGCTATCAGTCATCAGCTTAAAACTTTAAAACAGGCAAGACTTATAAAGTCACGCCGTGACGGTAAAAATGCCTTTTATTCGATTGATGACGACCACGTTAAAAAGATTATAGAACAAATGCTTATTCATATTGAGGAAAACTAAAAAACGGTGCAATTAATTTGCACCGTTTTTGATTGTTGTTTTATAATAAATAAAATAGAATACTGCCGAAATAACTGCGGCGATAGTCCAGCCGACAGGCCAAGAAAGCCATATTCCGACTTCCGAATTAAGTGCGTATGAGAAAACATACGCAAGAATAACTCTTAAAAGCAAGTCGGTAAACGTGCTTGCCATAAACGCCCTCATACGTCCCGCACCGCGAAGAATACCGTCAAATGTAAGCTTTGCGGAAATTACAAAATAGAACGGTGTGACGATTTTTAAAAATATTCTTCCGACGTCTATAATACCTGCTTCACTGCTTTTTACGAATATATTCATCATAGTATTCGGGAATACGAAATACGCAATGAAAAACGGCAGAGAAACAACGATAAGCATAACAATACCTGCTTTAAGTCCTTCAGGTATGCGGAGAAGCTTTCGCGCACCTGTGTTTTGTGCCGTATAGCTTGACATTGCATTTCCGAGCGTTGAAAAACTTGTTATAGCGAATGTATTCAGCTTTATAGCCGCACTGTAACCGGCGATAACGTCAGAGCCGAAACTGTTTACACGGCTTTGTATAAATAAATTTCCGACCGATACAAAACTTTGCTGCAAGATACTCGGTATTGCAATTCTTGAAATATGTCCGAGCATACGGAACGAAAATTTTTTATATGTCCCCGATTTTATACCGTGAACGCGTTTTAAAAGTACGGCGAATGCAAGCAGGGAAGATATACCCTGTGCAATAAATGTTGCCCAGCCGACTCCCGCCACGCCCATATTAAATACAATTACGAAAACAAGGTCAAGAATTATATTTCCGACTGACGACATAATCAAAAAATACAACGGAGTTTTACTGTCCCCCATAGCGGTAAAAATACCTGTGCATATGTTGTACAAAAACAGAAAAATCAATCCGCCTATGTAAATATTAAGATATGTCATTGAGTCGGAAAAAATATTTTCGGGAGTGGATAACATTTTTAACATTCCCGAACAGAAAACAATTCCGAAGATTGTAAGAATTGCGGCAAGTACGGTCATTGAAATTATTGAAGTGAAAACGGAAGTTTTGAGCTTTTCAAAATTTTTCGCACCGAACAACTGCGAAATAATAACAGCCGCACCGACGTTTGCACCTGTGGCTATTGCCATAAAAATCATCGTAATCGGATAAGAGGCGCCCACAGCAGCTAATGCCTGGGCGCCTACAAATTTTCCGGCTACGATACTGTCTACTATATTATAGAGTTGCTGAAATACCACGCTCAAAAGCATAGGTATCGAAAAGCTCCATAATATTTTTGAGGGTTTGCCCTCTGTCAAGTCAGTAATCATTTACCTCATTCTTTCTTATTAAATTTTATCAGTCAACATCAACAGGATATTTACCAGAGAAACATCCGTCACAGAATTGACAGTTTGCGTTAGGAATAATCTTTTCCAAAGAATTAACGCTTAAAAATCCGATACTGTCCGCACCGATAAGTTCTTTAATTCCGTCCATGGTGTAGTTACAGGCTACAAGCTGATCCTTTGACGGTACATCTGTACCGAAGTAGCAAGGGAACATAAACGGCGGAGCAGATGAACGAACATGAACTTCTGTTGCACCGAAGTGACGTAAAAGGCTTACAATTCTCTTTGAAGTCGTACCTCTTACGATTGAGTCGTCAACCATAACGACACGTTTTCCATCAACTGTACTTTTCAGTACGTTAAGTTTAATTCTTACGGAATTTTCACGCATTGCCTGTGACGGCTGAATGAAAGTTCTGCCGATATATTTATTCTTTACAAAACCGATGTCGTAAGGAATTCCCGATTCCTTTGCATAACCCATTGCGGCACTTAGTCCCGAATCCGGTACACCGATTACAACGTCAGCCTCAACAGGAAATTCCTGTGCCAAGTATTTGCCTGCAAGCATACGCGAATCGTGTGCAGACTGTCCTTCGATAATACTGTCAGGACGTGCAAAATATAAGTATTCAAAGATACACATTGTATGTGGCTGTTTGCCGACGTGAGTTCTGATAGTGGAAATTTTACCGTCTTGAACGACAACAATTTCACCCGGCTCAATGTCGCGGACAAATTCAGCACCAACACTGTCAAGTGCACAAGTTTCCGAGGCGAAAACAATAGCATCGCCCTTCTTACCCATACAGAGCGGTCTGAAACCCCAAGGGTCACGAGCGGCAATAAGTTTTTGCGGACTCATAACGATAAGCGAAAACGCACCTACAAGGTGATTTATTGTCTTTTCAACTGCCTCTTCAACGCTCTTTGAATTAAGACGTTCTTTGGCGATTGTGTAAGCAATCATTTCTGTGTCGGTTGTTGTTTGGAAGATAGCACCTGTAACGCTTAGTTCTTGTGCCAATTCGTCCTTGTTTACGAGGTTGCCGTTGTGGGCAATGGCGATATTACCTTTTACATATCTAAGTACAAGCGGTTGAGCATTTTCACGCATACTTTCGCCTGTTGTCGAATAGCGAACGTGACCGACAGCCATTTTACCGTCAAGTTTTGTCAATATTTCGTCATTAAATACATCGTTGACAAGTCCCATATCCTTGTAATGAGTAATGTCACGATTGTTATTTACCGCGATACCGCAGCTTTCCTGTCCTCTGTGCTGAAGTGCATAAAGTCCGTAATAGGTCGTTCTTGCACAATCACCGTCAGGATCATAAATGGCGAATACACCACATTCTTCACCGATTCTGTTGTCATTTTGCATAATCTTTATCCTCTCTTAAAATACGCTTTGTATTAAAATTTTGATACATATTATATTATATACTGTTTTTCGATAAAATTCAACAGTTTTTATAAGTGAATTTATAAGCCAAGATTAAATATTGCTTTTTCGACAAAATAAAAAATCTCAAGAATATAGCTCTTGAGATTTTTCAGGTCATTTTGTGAATGTTTTTGTCAATAATTTACAACAATATTCGAATTAAAATTATTCTCCGAACAATTTTTTGTTTTCGTTATCAATTTCAATCTGTTTTTGCTTTTGTTCATCCGAATAGTTAGGGTGCATATTATGTTCTTTTTCAATCTTGTCTTTTAACTCATCTATAACTTCGGTATCTCTTTCGTTATCGACTTCCATAGAACTTATATAAGTATTGATAGTATTACTCAAACGTGAGTTTTCTGATTCTGATAGGTCGTATTTTCCTTGTCGCATACCTGTTAAAACATAATAGTCTTCATCGGTTGCAATGTCGCTGTCATCTCTTGAAAGGAATAATAAAACTTTTTCATTAACTTCAAAGTCAGGATAACCGTCGGAAGAAACGATTGTGTTTTCATCTTCGCCTTTATCTATTCTTACTATAGCTTGATTATCGTCACGTTCGCCGAAAAGGTAATTATCAATGTTTACAACTATGTCTGTCTGAAGAATATTTCTGAAATTTTCACCTTTTTCATTATTGGGATTACTCCATTTACTGTCCATAATTTCTGAAACAGTACCCTCTATTATTAAGTCTGAACGTAAAATAAGCTCACTTTCAGATATTAACGGTATAATACCGTCAACGACTATTTCTTCTTTTTTTGCATTATTTCCGCAAGATGTTGCAGTGAGCATTATTGTGAGACAACACATTAAACTGATTATATTTAAAATAGATTTTTTCATAATAAACCTTTTTCAATAGTGCTATAAAAGTGACAGATTATCTGCCGCTTTTGTCGCTTTTTTTATTAATTATCTGCAAGCATTCTGTTTACTGCCGAAATAAGTGCATAGATTGATGCGGTATTTATATTTGCGTCAACGCCTGCACCCCAATAAGTTTTTTGGTGGTTGTGGTCGTTGATTTCAATATATGTTGCCGCTCTTGAATTTGATGAACGTGTTAGGGCGTGTTCTGTGTAGTTGCAGATTTCAAACTGCTGACCCAAGAATTGTCTTAAACCGTTGCAAAGTGCATCCAAAGGACCGTTACCTTTACCCTCGATAGAGGTAACTTTTCCGTCCTTTTCGATAGTAGCCGAAAGAATTGTACAGTCATCTTCCTCCGTTGAACGATAGAAACGGGTTTTAATAGGCTCTGCCACATTCACATATGTATCCTTGAATGCTTGATGTATTTCGTGATTTGTAAGTACGGTTTTCTTTTCGTCAGACATATCTGTGATAAGTGAAGAAAATTCCGCAAGCATTGGCTTTGGTAGGGTGTAGCCGTACTTGTTTTCCATAATATAGCTTACACCGCCTTTACCTGACTGACTGTTGATAAGAATAGGCTCATATTTTCTGCCGATGTCGGTAGGGTCGATTGTAAGGTATGGGTTAGCCCATTTATTTGATGGACTTGAACCGAATTTATCCATACTCTTTTTGATTGCGTCCTGGTGAGAACCCGAGAATGCAACGTATGCCATTTCACCTGCGTATGGGTGTCTTGGGTTAATCGGCAAACGATTATACTTTTCGTATACTTCGATGATTTCATCAATATTTTCAAGATGAAGTTCAGGGTCGATACCTTGACAGAACATATTAAGTGCAACAGTGATAACGTCCGTGTTACCTGTTCTTTCACCGTTACCGAATATTGTACCCTCAACTCTGTCCGCACCTGCAAGCAATGCAAGTTCGCTTGACGCAACGCCTGTACCTCTGTCGTTATGTGCGTGAACGCTGATAACAAGATGTTCACGATTGTTAAGGTGCTTGCACATATATTCGATTTGGTCGGCATATACGTTTGCTGTTGCAACTTCGATAGTTGACGGAAGATTTACGATAACTTTGTTTGTTTCGGACGGCTTGAATACATCAAGTACGGCATTTGTAACTTCTGCCGCGTAGTCCGGCTCTGTACAAGTGAAACTTTCAGGTGAATATTCAAAACGAATATTTCCGTCAAGCTGACCGTCAACAAGGCTCATTACAAGCTTTGCACCGTCAACGGCAAGCTGTTTGATTTCTTCCTTGCTCTTTCTGAAAACAACTTCACGTTGAAGTGTTGAAGTTGAATTGTAAAGGTGGATAATTGCGTTTTTAGCACCCTTCAGAGCCTCAACGGTTTTCTTTATAATATGTTCTCTTGCCTGTGTAAGCACTTGAATTGTGACATCATCGGGAATAAGATTTTCGTCAATAAGACGGCGAACAAATTCAAATTCAGTATGCGACGCTGCCGGAAAACCTACTTCGATTTCCTTAAAACCAAGCTTTACAAGGAATTTGAAAAATTCTATTTTTTCTTCTGTCGTCATAGGTGAGTAAAGTGCCTGATTACCGTCACGAAGGTCAACACTGCACCAAATCGGAGCATGAGTTATTTCATTGTTCGGCCATTGACGATTCTCAAGCGGAATCGGATGGTACATTTTTTGATATTTTTTATAATTCATAATGAACACTGCCTTTCCGGCGAATACGCCTAAAATAATATATGAAATTTCTAACTAAAAAAGCTGAGCCACAATGTGACCCAGCATAATTTCAATACAGTTCAGTACAGAAAAACAAAACTGAAGACCACATTGTCGATTCAGCTTAGGAGTAGGAGGTTATTCAAATTTGCCTTTGAAAATTTATCCATAATTCCGTACCTCTTTCTATACTATATGGCTATTCTACAATAAAATAGAGGCTTTGTCAATATTTTTTTGAAAATTAATATATAGAATTTATAGGGTGAAATTGCGGATTATATAGTGATTTTTAATACATTAAAGGAATAGACGGAGCATATATTGGACGTAGGAGGATTGATTTATGGATATACTGTCTTTATTGTTCCTTGCTGTTGCACTTGCGATGGACGCATTTTCGGCGGCGGTTACGGACGGAATGATTGTGAAAAAAATACGGTTTTATGACGCGATTAAAGTGGGATTGTTTTTCGGTGTGTTTCAGTTTCTGATGCCTTGTATCGGAAATTTGGTGTCGGGGGTTGCGACTGATATTGTGGAACGTTTTGACCATTGGATTGCGTTTGTGCTTTTGGGATTTTTGGGACTGCATATGATATGGGAGTCACGCACCGAACAGGAAATACCGAAAAATCCTTTAAAAAATTCATCGCTTTTGCTTGCGGCAATCGCAACAAGTATTGATGCACTTGCGGCGGGGGTTACGCTTGCGGCGGTTGATACGCCGATTTTGTTTTCTTCCGCGGTTATCGGAATTACAGCATTTTTGTTTTCGTTCGGCGGTGTTTTTATCGGTAAGAAGTTCGGCGGTTTTCTCGGCTCAAAGGCAGAATGTATCGGCGGAATTATTCTTATATTAATAGGCGTAAAAACACTTGTCGAGCATTTATATTGACTAAATTTGCAAAGTGGGATATAATGATATTCAGAGCTGTTGAAATTTTGTCGGCAGGCTCAATGATATGTACTTAATATGTATGAAGGGATATTATAATATGGATTTAACTTCACCACGCACGATAAGAAATATTCAGGAACAATTCGGATTTACGTTTAAAAAAGGTCTTGGACAGAATTTCCTGACTGCACGAAACATACTTGAAGAAATAGTTGACGCCGCAGAGATTGAAAGCGGTGTTATAGAGGTCGGACCGGGATTCGGTGTGCTTACGAGCGAGCTTGCGCAAAACAGCGATAAGGTCGTTACGATAGAAATAGACGAACGTTTGATTGATGTGCTTGACTACACACTTGCGGAATATGACAATGTAAAAATCATAAACGAAGATATTTTAAAACTTGATTTAAAAAAAGTTATTGACGATGAATTTAACGGCGAAAAAGTCAGTATAGCGGCAAATTTGCCGTATTACATCACTACACCGATTATCACTAAATTGCTTGAGGAAAAATTACCGATTAAAAATATAGTGGTTATGGTGCAGAAAGAGGTTGCCGAGCGTATGTCGGCAAAGCCGTCAACAAAGGATTACGGTGCGATAACGGTGCTTTGTCAGTATTATACGGAGCCGTCAATCGTGGCAAATGTTCCTGCGTCACTGTTCGTTCCGCCGCCAAAGGTGGACAGTGCTGTGTTAAAATTAAAGGTACTTGATAAACCGTCGGTGGAAGTAAAGGACGAGGGTGTATTTTTCAGAGTGGTGAAAGCGGCATTTTCACAGCGAAGAAAAACTCTTTTGAATTGCCTTTCGGCAAATTTTCCTATTCCGAAAGATGAAATATCAACACTTCTTGAAAGTATAGGAATTGCACCGTCAAGACGCGGTGAAACACTTTCGCTTAAAGAATTTGCAAATATTGCCGATACATTATTACAAAAGATAAAATAGGAGGATTTTCAATGGAAATCTTTTCATTTGGTGAACGACTTATGATTTACCGTAAAAGAGCGGGATTTTCCAAAAAAGAACTTGCTAAAAGAGTAGGGATAAGTGTTTCGACACTTACCAAGTATGAAAATGACGAATCACAACCGAATGTTGATATGCTTACCGATTTGGCTATTGCACTTGACATATCTGTTATGAAATTGCTTTCAGGTTTCGGTGATCCGATTCGTGAAAAATACAGACAAGGACTTTTAAATATTTCGCTTGAAAAAATGAATGCTTTGCAAGAAAGGCATTTGCTATAAAAAAATAGGATTGCGATTAATGCAATCCTATTTTTATGTCATGTTTTTTATTTCTTCTTGTTGCCTGCTTTTGCTCGAAGGCTTGTGCTTAGAATTTTCTTTCTCATTCTAAGATGGTTTGGAGTTACTTCCAACAATTCATCATCAGCGATAAAGTCAAGACACTGTTCAAGACTCATTTCTCTTGGAGGAACAAGTCTTAATGCATCATCAGAACCTGATGAACGGGTATTTGTTGCGTGCTTTTTCTTGCATACGTTAACAACAACGTCCTCAAGTCTTGCGTTTTCGCCGACAATCATACCTTCGTAAACCTTAACGCCCGCACCTACGAACAAAGTACCTCTTTCCTGTGCGTTGTAAAGACCGTAAGTAATAGTTGTACCGTCCTCCCAAGCGATAAGAGTACCACGGGTTCTGCCGTTAAAGTCACCTTTGTACGGCTCGTATTTTTCAAGAATACTGTTTATGATACCAGTACCCTTTGTTGCGGTAAGAAGTTCACTTCTGTAACCGATAAGACCTCTTGACGGAATTAAAAATTCAAGTCTTGTGTATCCCTGTGCAGTCGGTGCCATATTTGTCATTTCACCTTTACGGTTTATAACACCGTCCATTACAGTACCTGTGTATTCATCCGGAACGTCAACTGTAAGTCTTTCGATAGGCTCACATTTAACGCCGTCAATTTCTTTATAAATAACAACAGGATTTGAAACTTGGAATTCATAACCCTCACGGCGCATATTTTCGATAAGTACTGAAAGGTGAAGTTCACCACGTCCCGAAACGATAAAGCTTTCTGTCGAATCTGTTTCGTCAACTCTAAGACTTACGTTTGAATCAAGTTCTCTGAACAATCTGTCACGAAGATGACGGGAAGTAACGAATTTACCGTCTTGACCTGCAAACGGACTGTCATTAACGCTGAAAGTCATTGAAAGTACAGGGTCATCGATTTTTACGAACGGAAGTGCTTCGGGATTGTCAACGTCACAAACCGTTTCACCGATATTAATATCAGCGATACCCGAAATTGCGACAACGTCACCGGCACCGACTTCGTCTGTAGGAACCTTTTTAAGTCCTTCAAAAGTAAATAGCTTTGTAGCTTTTCCTCTTGTTACTTTACCGTCATGACGGCAGATCGAAAGCGGCATATTAACCTTTATACTGCCTCTTTCGATTTTACCTACTGCGATACGGCCTGTATAATCATCATAGTCAATGTTTGAAACAAGCATTTGGAACGGTGCGTCGTCCTCGCATTTAGGGCAAGGAATTGAATTTACGATAAGTTCAAACAATTCTGTAAGGTCATTGTTCGGTTGTTCCGGATTGTATTCTGCGGTTGCCCAACCGTCACGTCCCGACGCATATATAACAGGAGTGTCAAGCTGTTCTTCTGTTGCACCCAAATCGATAAACAGGTCAAGCACTTCATCAACAACTTCGTAAGGTCTTGCGTTCGGTCTGTCAACCTTGTTTACAACGATAACGGGCTTTAGGTCAAGTGCCAATGCCTTTGACAATACGAAACGTGTCTGTGGCATACAACCCTCAAATGCGTCAACAAGTAAAAGTACGCCGTCAACCATTTCAAGACCGCGTTCAACTTCACCGCCGAAATCGGCGTGTCCCGGTGTATCAATAATATTTATTTTAACACCCTTGTAGTAAAGAGAAGTATTCTTTGCAAGGATTGTGATACCTCTTTCTCTTTCAAGGTCGTTTGAGTCCATAACTCTTTCGTCCACTTGTTCGTTTTCTCTGAATGTACCGCTCTGTGCAAGCATTGCGTCAACAAGCGTTGTCTTACCGTGGTCAACGTGGGCGATAATTGCGATATTTCTTATATTTTCACGTTTTATCATAATTAATCTCCTAATCTCCTCATTTTATTACTCTAACCTCTTTATTATATACCCGTTTTGCAATTATTACAATATTTTTGCCGAAAAAACAGAATAATGTACAAAACCGACCTTGCATAAACACTGTTTAAATGTTATAATAACAAGTGATTTAATAAATGAGGAGTAAAGATAATGGATTTTAAAGAACATATAATTGAAAAAATTGTTGATATAACAGGACTTGAAAGAGAAGTTGTGGAAAAATCCGTCGAAGTTCCGCCTGATGAAAAAATGGGTGACATCGCATTTCCGTGCTTTCCGCTTGCAAAGGTTATGAGAAAAGCACCTCCTATTATTGCGCAGGAGCTTGCTGAAAAAATGTCGGGTGACGATATGATTGAAAAAGCACAGGCTGCCGGCGGTTATTTAAACTTCTTTTTAAACCGTGAAAAGTTTATTTCCGAAACAGTTTCTTCTGCACTTGACGCAGGCGAGGATTGGGGCAAGTCGGATATGGGTAAGGGCAAGACTGTACTTGTCGAATATTCGTCACCGAATATAGCAAAGCCGTTCCATATCGGTCATCTTTTCTCAACGGCTGTCGGAAATTCACTTTCAAAGATTTACAAGCACCTTGGATATGACGTTCAGTCGCTTAATCACCTTGGCGACTGGGGTACGCAGTTCGGTAAGCTTATATGTGCTTACAAGAGATGGGGTGTTAAAGAGGTTATCGAGAAAGACCCTATAAACGAGCTTTTAAAGATATATGTAAAATTCCACGAAGAAGCTGAAAAGCACCCTGAACTTGACGATGAAGCAAGAGGATATTTCAAAAAGCTTGAGGACGGTGACGAGGAAACAACGGCTCTGTGGACATATTTCAGAGATATAAGCCTTGTTGAGTTCAAGCGAGTATATGATATGCTTGGCGTTAAGTTTGATTCGTACAACGGCGAGGCATTCTATTCGGATAAAATGGACGAGGTTGTCAATATACTTCGTGACAAAGGATTGCTTACCGAAAGCGACGGCGCACAGGTTGTTGACTTGTCAGAGCTTAACATACCGCCTTGTATCGTACTTAAATCGGACGGTGCGACAATTTATGCAACACGTGATATTGCGGCGGCTCTATACCGTCACAGAATATATGATTTCTATAAAAATATATACGTTGTCGGTATTCCGCAGTCACTTCACTTTAAGCAGATATTTGCCGTAATGAAAAAAGCAGGCTGGGATTGGGCAGATGATTGTGTTCACGTTGGCTTCGGTCTTGTAAAACTTCCGGGTAAGAATATGTCAACACGTCACGGTGACGTTGTATTCCTTGAGGACGTTTTAAATGAATCAATCGAAAAAACTAAGGAAATTATCGAGAAAAACGGCTCAAATGTTGAGGATATCGAGGACGCGTCAAAGAAAATCGGTATCGGCGCAATACTTTATACATTCCTTAAAAATTCGCGTGAAAAGGATATTATATTCAGTTGGGATACTATGCTTGACTTTGAGGGCGAGTCTGCTCCGTATTGTCAGTACGGTTATGCACGAGGCAGAAGTATTTTGAGAAAAGCAGAGGGTATTGATTACTCAAACGCAGACTTCTCAAAAGCGGCATCTGATGAGGCATATTCGCTTGTAAAGCAAATTAACGGATTCGGTGACGCGGTAAAAGATGCGGCAGACAAGAACGAGCCGTTCTATATAAACAGATACGTTACAAATCTTACAAAGTCATTCAACAAGTTCTATAACACAAATCCTATTATGAAAGACGATGTGGATGAAGAAACAAAGAAAGCACGTCTTGCAATAGTTGACGCAACAACAAAAGTTATAAAGACAGCATTGGGATTGCTTGGAATTGAAACTGTTGAAAGTATGTAATTTATAAAAGGGTGTTGTATGTGCAATGATATATTCGCAAAATATAAATAAAGTGTGTGCCGTCTGTCAGATGGCACATAAAAAAAGCGAAGATGAAATGTATTGTGATATAAAAAAACAAGCGGTGTCCGTTACAGATACCGCTTGTGATAAATTCAAATACGATATTTTAAAACGTCATGTAAGACGTATGCGTAAATTAAAAACGAATTTTAATCCTGAGGATTTTTCACTGTAACAGTGCTTGACATGACATTTGTTAAGTGTTATAATTCAAATAGAGAGTAGGAGCAGTAAAACGATTGTTTCTACTCATGTAGTTTGGTTTTAGTAGAAGAAATCTACATTCAACCGCCCTATGCCAGTAGGGCGGTTATTTCTTTATTACCCATACAATAAGCAAAATCAACAATAATTGTACCGTTGTTTCACTCATAGCTGAATCCTTTCCGAAACAACCGCCTACCGCTCAAACTCAATATCCGAGCCGTTAGGCTGTTTATAATATATCATATTTTTCGGTTATGTGCAAGCAAACCGCTTTTTTAAAATTCTTTTCCGTTTAAAATTTCAACGTAATCTTTGTAATTTTCCTCCAAAA
>ENA-OWOU01001095-OWOU01001095.1-gut-metagenome-genome-assembly--contig:-NODE-1095-length-12542-cov-5.139912_pt1 | contig 12542 bp, 9 predicted proteins | sample MGYA00248248_ERZ651801 | MGnify/ENA primary metagenome ERZ651801 (study PRJEB26908, sample SAMEA4031710) | gut metagenome | biome: gut; feature: normal infant; material: stool | place: China | collected 2015... | reverse complement strand
CTATCAATGGCACATTATGCATTCGACAAGGGTATCACCCATTTTGACCTTGCCAACAATTACGGTCCTTCCTGCGGCTCTGCAGAAGAAACATTCGGTATGATTATGAAGAAATCATTTATACCCTACCGGGATGAATTATTCATTTCTACCAAAGCAGGACATGAAATGTGGCCGGGTCCTTACGGTGATTGGGGTTCCCGAAAATCACTGATGAGCAGCCTCAACCAAAGTTTAAAGCGGATGAACCTCGAATATGTAGACATCTTCTATACCCACCGTTACGACCCCAACACCCCTCTTGAAGAGACACTTCAAACACTCGTTGACATCGTACGGCAAGGTAAAGCGCTATACATCGGTATTTCCAAATACCCTAAAGACAAAGCAGAATTAGCATATAAATACTTGGAAGAACGGGATGTGCACTGCCTACTCCATCAAGGTAAATACAATCTGTTTAACCGCGAACCGGAAGAAGAAGGTATCCTGAGGCAAGCCAAAGAAAACGGTACAGGATTCATCGCTTTCTCCCCTTTGGCACAAGGATTGCTTACCAACCGCTACCTGAACGGTATTCCCGATGATTCACGCATCGCCAAAGGCGGCTTCCTTAAAAAAGAAGCGCTGACAGATGAAGTCTTGAAAAAGATAAAAGCACTGAATGAACTCGCCATCCGTCGCGGTCAGACTCTTGCCGAAATGGCGCTTGCATGGATACTGAAAGACGACTTGGTGACCTCGGTGATTATCGGAGCCAGTTCTGTTGGACAATTAGCAGATAATCTGAAAGCGATTGATAATACCGCTTTCTCTGCAGAAGAATTAAAAAACATTTATCAGATTGTAAAATAAGTTGCCAATACCCTTGTATGCTATGAAAGAGACTATCTCAAAATGAAAATTGAGATAGTCTTTTTGATATAACCAGTCCCAAAGCGGTAACGGTTATTTAAAACCAATCAATTCCACTGCCTTGAATTATTATTGTGCCACTTAATTGGCACAATAATGCCTATTCATTGGCACAATAATGCCATACCTATGGCACAGTTATGCCAACGAACTGGCAATGATAGTCTGAAAAGCCATTCATACCCATCTGAATAAAAAGAAAACAGACCAGTTTCTTTGATAGCCCACCGCACATTTAACACATCTATTTTTGAACCTTTTATTTTTTATCTTGTTCTTTCTCCAAAAGCCTAAGGTACCAATAGGGCAGGAATTTATATTTAACCTAAACATTATAGAAGTATGAAGAAATTTATTCCCTTATTATTAGCGGTCTTCGCAATAGCATTCGTATCTTGCGAAAAAGACCCCGACATGGATAAGCTGGACAGCAAGTATCTGGTTTATACCAATTATGACACGAAAGCAGACTTCAAAGCTTTCGAAACCTATTACTTACCGGATAGCATCCTTGTTATCGGCAACAGTAAAGACGCCGAATATTGGAAAGACGAAAGTGCACAGGAAATCCTCAGCGCATACGTTGCCAATATGGACAACCGCGGTTATGTCCGTACAGACAATCGCGAAGACGCCGACCTCGGTTTGCAAGTGAGTTACGTAAAGAGCACTTACTACTTTACGGACTACGGACGCCCCGAATGGTGGTGGAACTACCCGGGCTATTGGGATGCTCCTTACTGGGGTAACTGGGGCGGATGGTACTATCCGTATGCCGTAAACTATGCTTATAGTACCGGTTCCTTCATCACCGAATTGCTGAACCTCGACGCTCCCCAAGGCGAAAAGGAAAAACTTCCCGTGCTGTGGACCAGCTACATGAGCGGGTTATTGAGCGGCTCGACCTCTTTCAACACCAAGATGGCAGTGGAAGGCGTGAACCAGGCTTTTACACAATCTGCCTATCTTAACAGAATGAGTGCCCAGCCGAGATAAACTACCGGCTTCTTCTATCCCGATAGAAAGCTATTGTTGAATTTATAAAACAAGAACAAGTATGAAAACATTGAAATATATATCCTTGAGGGCATTCGCAATCGCCGCCCTCGCCCTTGTCTTCGCCATGCCGGCAAAGGCACAGATGACCGATAACGGTTATGCCAACATCGACTGGCAGTTCAATTTCCCCTTAAACAACCACTTTGCCGACAAAGGCAGCGGATGGGGCATGAACTTTGAAGGCGGTTACTTCCTGACGTCCAACTTTGCTTTGGGAGGCTTCCTGGCTTATCATAGCAACCATGAATATTTCAGCCGTCAGACCTTGCCGGTCGGTACGAGCGGCAGTTTGAATACCGACCAGCAGCATACCGTATTCCAGTTGCCTTTCGGTCTTGCCACACGTTATGCGTGGAACCGTGGCGGTGCATTCCAACCGTATGTGGGCGTAAAACTCGGTACCCAGTATGCACAGTTGAAGTCCACTTTCAATGTATTTGAAGCCAATAAAGATACATGGGGATTCTACGTATCTCCGGAAATCGGTTTCAACGTTTACCCGTGGGCTTACGGTCCGGGCCTGCACTTCGCAGCCTATTACAGCTACGGGACCAACAAAGGCGACCTCTTCACTTACAGTGTGGACGGTATGAACAACTTAGGTCTGCGTATCGGTATTGCATTCTGACATACACACCTAAAACTTAACAGAATAAATTAATTGTTTCAAAAAAAAGAGATGCTGCCTAACGATTTCAAGTTAGCCGGCATCTCCTTTTTTTATTCTGATGCGATTACCTTACTTCAACACAGCCCGATATATCGCTTCCTGTATTCTTTCCCGAATATCCGATTTCAGCAATTTTGCATTCCACACCTCCGGATAAATACGGTTGCTGAGGAATACATACACCAAGCCGTTATCCGGGTCTACCCATGCACAAGTTCCGGTAAAGCCCGTATGTCCATACACCGATGCCGGAGCGGAAAGGGCGCAGGGACTTTTCGCAGGATTCTGCACATCCGGCTTATCGAAGCCCAGGCCACGGCGGCATCCCTTGGCAACCGTAGTGGTAAAGAGCCTGCACGTCTCCTTGCTTAAATAACGTTTTCCGTTCAACTCACCGCCATTCAGCAGCATCTGATAAATCTGCGCCACTTCCTCAGCCGTGGAGAACAATCCCGCATTGCCGGAAACACCGCCTTGAAAAGCGGCCGATTCATCGTGTACAAATCCTTGCAAAACTGTTTTCCGCAGGAAAGGGTCAACGGACGAAGGCACAATCTCCTCTTTAGACAAGAACCGTAACGGAAGATACCCGGTACGCTTCAGCCCCATCGGAGTATAAAACTCTTGAGCAAGAAACTCATCCATAGGCATTCCCGCACGCGCCTCAACCACCTGCTGCAGCAGAATGAAGCCCACACAGCTATAACGATACCGTTTATCCCTCAAAGGCGCATCCGCTATCTTTTGGAGATACTCCTTTTTAAAGGACTTATTCAACCAAAGACTGTCACAGACCTGTAAAGTACATTCGGCTGTACGTACTTTCGACGTCAGCCCCGGACGGAAACGGAAATTCGGGTTAGCCCACGTCTGCCGCCCGATACGGGCAGGATGCAACTTATCCGGTCGTGCCTTAAATAATGTACCCTCGTAACTATCCTCATCAATGGCATCCTGATAGAACAGCAAGGTGGAAGGCAATCCCGACTGGTGGAACAGCAGTTCCCTGACCGTTATATTGCGTTTATCCGTATCCTGCAGGTAGGGAAGATAATCAGACACACGGTCTGTCAGGCTTAAACGGCCTTTATCATAAAGCTTCATTACGGCCAATAAGGTAGCTGTCGTCTTCGTCAAAGATGCAACGTCATATACGGATGCCGGTGTCACCGGAACTGCTTCCTTATTTCCGGTTGTATATGTATAAGTACCGAAAGCCTTATTATACATCTCTTTCCCGTCCTTCAAAACCACTACCTGACATCCCGGATAGGCTCCTTCCCGTATGCCTTCCCGGGCAATCGTATCAATCCGTGCCAATAAACGGGAATCCAGGCCATGCTCTTCGGGAATGAAATGAGACTTTGTCTGCGGACTTAAGGTTATCCCTTCTCCGGCGGTAAACAAACTGCCGATACTTGCCGAAAGCCGGCCGTCAGCCACGGCATCCGCATAAAGTATCCCGGCCACCTGCCGCTGTACGTCATCATTCGAAGAATGCGCCAATACCACCGCTTCGGCTGCCGATATACCCTGACGTATCTGTGGCAGTTGCTTGCCGGGAATAAAGCACACATACACCACCGGAACGTCCGGAGCAAGCTCCGCAAAGAAAGACTGATAAGCCGCCAGACGATGCTCGGTAACACATACCAGAATACGTTTATATCCGGACAGTTTATCTCTCAAAGCCTTACGTCCTGCCGCCGGTAAATCTTTTCCCAATTGGAACTCTACCGGATGCGTATATTCGGAAAGCTGCTTGATAAAAGGCCGTATCTCCGCTGCTTCCCCGACATTCAACACCGCAACATCTTTAATCGCCGGATCCAATGGCAGCACTTTCGTCGCATTGCCCAGCACGGTAACAGCCGCCAGATTCAAACGACGAATCAAATCCCGCGTATAGGGCGTATTAATTCGGGTTCCCAATCCGGAAAGACGAATAAGAGGCTTCTTATTCAGCCCAAGTGCATATTTATAAGTCAATACCTTTCTGCATTTCTCCTCCACCGCCTGCTCCGTCAACTCACCGCGCTTTACGGCAGCCAGTATGGCATCCACTTCTTCTTTTATACGCCGGGGAACGAGCAGTAAGTCATGCCCCGCCTGCAATGCTTTCAAGCAGAGCGACTCATGTTTGGAAACTCCCTTCATAGCCAAAGCATCTGTGAAGACAAGTCCCCGGAACTGCAATTCGCGTGTCAGCAAGTCATAAACCACATTGCGGGAAAGGGAAGAAGGCAATCCGCGCTGCGCCTCAAAAGCAGGCACTTCCAAATGCCCCACCATAATGCCGCCTACCCCTGCCTGAACAGCTTTTCTAAAAGGATACAACTCGACACTGTCCAAACGCTCGCGCGTGAACGGTAAAACCGGAAGCGATTTATGCGAATCCACGTCCGTATCCCCATGCCCCGGAAAATGTTTGGATACCGAGAGTACTCCGCCGTCTTCCAAACCTCTGGCATAGGCGATAACCTTATTGGCAACGTTCACCGGATTTTCACCGAAAGAGCGGGTGTTGATAACCGGATTCTTCGAATTGATGTTAACATCCGCCACCGGAGCAAAATTCACCTGTACACCAAGTTCCCGGCACTGCCTTGCCATTTCCCTGCCATACTCATAGAGCAGGGTATCGTTCTGTATACATCCCAGTACCATATTCTTCGGAAAGACGGGTGTACCCCGCAGACGCATGGAAAGTCCCCACTCACCATCGAACGTAATCAGCAGAGGAATATCCGCCATGCGTTGCGCTTCATTCGTCAGCATGGCCTGGTTTTGCATCAGTCCGCCGGAAAACAGCAAACCGCCGACTTTATAATCCTCGACAACCTTGCGCAGCAACTCCTTGTTGCCCTTGTCCTGATAGGGGGCGATTGTATAGATAAAAAGCTGTCCTATCCGCTCTTTCAGGCTGAGTGTGCCCAAAACCGAATCCACCCACTGCCTGCATCGCACATCATCCACTGCCGACCTCACCAGCAACGGCTCCACGGGGGGAACAACAGCAGGTGTCGCCGGACAACGTTTCGCATCCGAAGCAAAACGCCCGCAACATCCCATTATAACCAGTATAAACAGTAACAGCCTTTTCATCCGCTATTCCTTCGTCAGTGTCAAATCCAATTCTCCTACAAAAATGCCGCTTCTCCCGGTGTGCAATACCGGAATACTCTTCCCCTCCGCATTCAGGCAGAAAGCCGGTTTCTCCATAAAAGTATGGGAATGACCGCCCAATATTACATCAATTCCCCTGGTTGCCGCTGCCAGCTTCTCATCGCAAACTTCATTCTTAAGACGGAAGCCGAGATGGGAAAGACAGATAACGACATCACACCCTTCCTTGGTCCGCAAAAGGTCGGTTACTTCCTGCGCCGCAACAATAGGGTCGTTGTATACAATGCCTTCACACTTATCGGCCTGTACCAGCCCTTCCATCTTGGGACTCACCCCGAACACTCCGATTTTCATACCTCCGCGTTCCAGGACTACATAAGGTTTCACCAGTCCCTCAAGAACTGTTCCGGTGACATCGTAATTGGCACATACCACCGGAAAGTGGGCCATACGGAACAAACGCGCCATATTATCCAGCCCGAAGTCAAACTCATGATTACCGATAGTCATGGCATCATAGCCCATAAGGTTCATCATCCGGACTTCCACCTCGCCCCGGAAAAGATTGTAATAGGGAGTACCTTGCGAAATGTCGCCGCAGTCAAAGAGCAGTACATCCGGATTCTTGGTACGGAAATCTTTCAGAAAAGTGGCGCGGCGTACCACACCGCCCGCCCCTGCATACGGGTCGGCAGCGTGCAGGTCAATCGGTTCGATACGGCTGTGAGTGTCACTTGTGTGCAGAATGACCAATTGCTTGGTCTGCTGTGCCGATGCTGTCAGCAATGCGCAGAACATCAGCAGGCAATATATAGATATACGTTTCATCGAATTCTCTTTTTTAGTTTTCTGTTCTTAATCTTCCACGGTGATTCGTCCTTCCATGCGCGAAGTAATCTTCTTGCCTGCTGCCGTCTGTTGCTCTACATAGTCCATAAACAGACCGCGCAAGGTCGCACCCGGCGGACAATCTCTCTTTTCGGCCTGAATCAGGGCGGTCATATCGCTATTGCCGTCGGCCAGATAATCGATAGTGGCAACCGTGTATAGTTTGTCGTCGACAACCGGCTTGCCGGCTACAGTAGCCCCGAGCAACTTTCCGCTTTTGGTAATCCGCAAGTTCACGCCGCTGACTCCTTCGCCGCCGCGTGCCGCAATGCTCTCAAACAGTTGCTTCAGATAAACACCTTTCAAAGTCACGACACAAAGTGAGTTCTCGAACGGCAGTATTTCGTAGATGTTGCCGCAAGTAATGGGGCCTTCCGTCAGCACGTTCCGCAATCCGCCCATATTCACAAGCCCCATATCGGCAGGTTTTCCAAGCACCTGCGCAGCCGCTCCGCGCAGCACATCGGCCACCAGATTGGAAAGGAGGCTTTCGGGAGCTCCTTTATCCATAGACATCTCGGCAGTGCCCACTACCCGGTACATCATACTGTCTATCTTCGCCTTGTAGGGGGCAAGCAACGCCATGGCTTCCGCATCGGGAGCAACATCATAGGTAGAGTCTATCGGCTGCATGCGCCCTTCAGCTTTTGTCACTTCGTAGGCCGAATGGCAAGATGCAAATAAAAACATCACTGCCAACGCTGTTCCTGAGACGATTTTCAAATAACATTTCTTCATATTCATCCATTTTTAAATTGCTACAAATATACTTTTCTTTTGCTGTAATCCCAAAGAGGAACGGCATTTCTTTCCATCCGGCAAAAAAGAAAAAGAGTACATCTCTTTGTCAATCAAAAGAAAAACTCTACCTTTGCACCGCTTTCGCGCAATCGCTGTCAGGACACCGAGTGAGAAGCCTGGTATGTTGCGTTGTAACGATCAAACAATTTAATAATAAGAACAATGGATTTAATTAAAATTGCAGAAGAAGCATTTGCTACCGGCAAACAACACCCGAGCTTCAAGGCAGGTGACACTGTTACAGTAGCATATCGTATCGTCGAAGGTAACAAAGAACGTGTACAGTTGTACCGTGGTGTTGTTATCAAGATTGCCGGACATGGAGAGAAGAAGCGTTTTACTGTACGTAAGATGTCTGGTACTGTAGGTGTAGAACGTATTTTCCCGATTGAATCACCGGCTATCGACAGCATCGAAGTGAACAAAGTGGGTAAAGTTCGTCGCGCTAAATTGTACTACCTGCGTGCTCTTACCGGTAAGAAAGCAAGAATTAAAGAAAAAAGAGTTAACGGTTAATCCCAAACTCCTATTTCTAAATAAAAAAGGGAAGCCGATTGATTCGGTTTCCCTTTTTTAATGCCTCAAATACCTCACCCCACGAAATGGAATTATTCGTCTTACGGAACGGATAAATGTACCTTCGCCCGCTATCCCGTATAAATAAAAAATGCGAAAAGCAAAGGGAGTACAAGCAAACCTGTATTTTCTACAAGCATTTTCTTTTTTCGTGGGATTAACAAAGATTTTTCATTATAGTGAAAAAAACGTTTGATACGGTTGAAAACTTTGTTTGATGTATATCAAAAAAATACCGCCCAGCCGAGAAATCATATTCCGGCAGGGCGGCTATATTTTCAATCAAAGACTGAGCTTATTTAATATCTCTCAACTCCCAGCCCAATGCACTGGCTCCCAGCACAGCAGCATCAGAGTCTTTCAGTTCGGACATCATCAATTTGGCCTTGCCCTTGTAAATCATCAGGATATTGTCATCGATAGCTTTCTGGATAGGCTTGAAGATGTAATCTCCGGACTTAGCCAACCCACCGAACAGAATAATTGCTTCGGGACTGGAGAAAGCAATGAAGTCTGCAATAGCCTCTCCCAGAATAGTACCGGTAAAGTCAAAAATATCCTGTGCCAGCTTGTCACCCTGAACGGCTGCATCGTACACATCCTTAGAGGTGATGTTTTCGGCCGGAATGGAACGCAACAAACTCGGTTCGGTACGTGCAGTGAGGAACTCACGTGCTGTACGCGCCACACCGGTAGCCGAACAGTAAGTTTCCAGACAGCCGTGGCGACCGCATCCGCAGAGACGACCGTTTTCGCGACGTATGATAGTATGTCCCAACTCTCCGGCAAAACCGTCGTGTCCGTATACCATTTGTCCGTTGATAACGATACCGCTGCCTACGCCCGTACCCAGCGTTATCATGATGAAGTCTTTCATACCGCGTGCAGCGCCATAGGTCATTTCACCGATAGCAGCGGCATTGGCGTCATTGGTCAGTGCCGTAGGGATGCCCAAACGTTCTTCAAACATGGCTGCCAAAGGAATTACTCCTTTCCACGGAAGATTCGGGGCAAACTCGATTGTACCGCTATAATAGTTGCCGTTAGGAGCACCGATACCGATACCTTTTATTTTATCAACACCGCCATTCGCGATAATCAGCGGAAGAAGATTCTTGCATACTTCGTCTACGTAATTGTCCGCCTCATCATAAGCTCCCGTCTTGATGGAACCACTTGCAAGAATAGTGCCACGTGCATCTACGATACCAAAGACGGTGTTCGTTCCGCCTATGTCAATCCCCACTACATAGGGTTTTTCCATGTTTGAATTCATGATATTTACTTTTTTGTTTAAAGGGTTAGTTATAACATTAATGGTTACAAATTACACAAAGAAAAACGACACTGCAAAATCTTTTTTTAAAAAACTTCACGTCAATTGCAACTTTTCGTCACATAGCTGCGTCTAATAGTTGAAATCAATAAGAACAAAGCTATAAACAGGAAAAACGTGATACAACTGAAAGACATCAACAAGACCTATAACAACGGAGCACCGTTACACGTACTCAAAGGCATCGACCTTGATATCCGAAAAGGAGAGTTCGTCTCTATTATGGGAGCGTCAGGCTCCGGAAAATCCACGCTCCTCAACATCTTAGGCATTTTGGACAACTACGATACAGGAGAATATTACCTGAACGGTACGCTTATCAAGAACCTGAGCGAAAACAAAGCCGCCGAATACCGCAACCGTATGATTGGCTTTATCTTCCAGTCATTCAATCTGATTTCCTTCAAGGATGCGGTAGAGAATGTGGCTCTTCCTCTCTTCTATCAAGGAGTAAGCCGCCGGAAGCGTAACGCTATGGCGTTGGAATATCTGGAACGCCTGGGACTGAAAGAGTGGGCTCACCACATGCCCAACGAAATGTCCGGCGGACAGAAGCAGCGTGTAGCCATTGCCCGTGCATTGATTACCCGCCCCCAGATTATCCTTGCCGACGAACCGACCGGTGCTCTCGACAGCAAGACTTCCGTAGAGGTCATGCAAATTCTGAAAGACTTGCATGAAACGGGCATGACCATCGTGGTCGTAACCCACGAGAGCGGCGTTGCCAATCAGACAGACAAGATTATCCACATTAAAGACGGTGTGATAGGCAGCATTGAAGAGAACCTGAATCACGACGCATCGCCATTCGGCAAGGACGGTTTCATGAAATAACGGACACTGCCGCGTCATTACATTAATCTCCTATCGCTTTATAACATCACTTACAGTAATCATGATAGACCTTTGGCAAGAAATATACGGTACAATCAAGCGTAACAAGTTGCGCACGTTCCTCACCGGTTTTGCAGTGGCGTGGGGCATCTTTATGCTTATCGTACTGCTGGGAGCAGGCAACGGCATTATCCATGCTTTCGAACAAAACGCATCCGAACGCGCATTGAACTCCATCCGCCTGGGCGGTGGCTGGACCACCCAATCGTACGAAGGCTTGAAAGAAGGACGGCGTATCCAACTGGAAAACAAAGACCTCGCCGCAACCGAGAAATACTTTCCCGACAATATTATCACTGCCGGCGCCACCCTGCGGCAGGGAGATGTAAACATCAGCTTCGGACAAGAATACATCAATATCTCGCTGATGGGCGTACACCCAAACTACGTAGAGTCCGAAGCCATCAAGACCGCAAGCGGACGCTTTATCAACCGGAACGATGTGAAAGAACGGCGGAAAGTTATCATTCTTCATAAAAAGTCGGCAGAAATTCTTTTCGGAAAGTCACGTACGGAACCTGTCGGCCGGTTTGTCAATGCAGGCGGCGTAGCCTACCGGGTAGTCGGATTGTACGAAGACCAGGGAGACCAAAGCAGCCTGGCCTTTATCCCCTTCTCCACCATGCAAACCATCTATAACAAAGGCGATAAACTCAACAACATCATCTTCACCACCAAAAATCTGACGAGCGAAACGGCCAACGAAACCTTTGAGAAAGAGTACCGTAAAGTCATTGCCGCCAACCACCGTTTCGATCCGGAAGATGAAGGCGCAATATGGATATGGAACCGCTTTACACAATACATACAGACACAGAACGTAGCCGGCTTGTTGCGTACCGCCATTTGGGTGATAGGTATTTTTACCCTGCTGAGCGGCATCGTAGGCGTATCGAACATCATGCTGATTACCGTCAAGGAACACACACGCGAGTTCGGCATACGCAAAGCGCTGGGTGCAAAGCCTTTTTCTATCCTTCGGCTGATTATTGTGGAAAGCGTTACGATTACCACCTTTTTCGGCTACATCGGCATGGTGGCAGGTATCGGAGTAACGGAATGGATGAATTCCGCCTTCGGTACACAAACAGCAGATGCGGGTATGTTTCAAGCCAGAATGTTCTCAGACCCTACAGTGGATATCGGCATTGCCATACAGGCTACATTGACCCTGATTGTCGCAGGTACGCTTGCCGGATTCTTCCCGGCTAAAAAGGCGGTAAGCATCAGTCCCATCGAAGCACTTAGAGCAGATTAAACGATTATGAGAATAGACATGGATACATGCGAGGAAATCCTCGTTACGATAACAAGAAACAAGACACGCAGTCTGCTGACGGCATTCGGTGTATTCTGGGGCATCTTCATGCTTGTGGCACTTATTGGCGGCGGACAAGGCATGCAGGAACAAATGAAAGCGCAATTTGAAGGTTTCGCTACAAACTCCGGATTTATTGCAGCGCAAAAGACAAGCGAGGCCTACAAAGGATTTCGTAAAGGACGCTGGTGGGACCTGGAAATGGAAGATGTGGAACGGGTACGCAGCATCGACGGAATAAAAACGGCCACTCCTTCATTTGCCTTATGGGGACAGACAGCCGTTTACGGAGAAAACAAATACGAATGCAGCGTCAAAGGTCTATACCCCGAATATGAACAGATAGAACATCAGGAAATGACGTACGGCCGCTTTATCAATGACGTGGATATACGTGAGGCGCGCAAGGTATGCGTCATTGGCAAACGCGTGTACGAAAGCCTCTTCAAGCCGGGCGAGGACCCTTGCGGAAAATATATCAGGGTAAACGGCATTTATTACCGTGTTATCGGCATGTGCTCTTCCGAGGGTAATGTGAACATACAGGGACAGGCTTCGGAAGCGGTTACCCTACCCTTCACAACGATGCAGCAGACATATAATCTGGGACAAAGGATAGATGTAGTCTGTTTTATCATGAAACCGGGAGTAAAGGTTAAGGACGTAGAACCGGAAATAGAAGATCGCATCAAAGCCGCCCATTACATCTCGCCGGACGACAAACAGGCAATCATGTTCCTCAATGCAGAAGCCATGTTTTCCATGATGGACACACTGATGACAGGTACCCGCATCCTTATCTGGATGGTGGGCTTGGGAACCTTGTTTGCCGGAGCTATCGGCGTATCCAATATCATGATGGTAACGGTAAAGGAACGCACTACGGAAATAGGCATACGGCGTGCCATCGGTGCCCGTCCGAAAGATATTCTGCAACAGATCCTTTCGGAAAGTATGGT
>ENA-OWOU01001094-OWOU01001094.1-gut-metagenome-genome-assembly--contig:-NODE-1094-length-12554-cov-5.508696_pt1 | contig 12554 bp, 10 predicted proteins | sample MGYA00248248_ERZ651801 | MGnify/ENA primary metagenome ERZ651801 (study PRJEB26908, sample SAMEA4031710) | gut metagenome | biome: gut; feature: normal infant; material: stool | place: China | collected... | reverse complement strand
CATCCTTATCCCTTTCTTCAATTAACATTGTTAACGCCTTTTGCAGGTTGTCAGATTCTTGTGCGCAAATAACAAGTCTTTTGCATTTAAAGAACTTGTTATTCACATCCAAAGAACAAGCTTTAACTCTGTGTTAAAACAAAGCTTTTGAAGATAGAAATCATACTTTTTAAAGATATTGATTTTCAGATGGTTTATCCTAAAATTCGCTTTTTCACCTCGCGGATGGACTCTTCGGGGGAAAGCCGGGATACTTGCTTTTTTGTCAACTATAAACGAGGGCTTACACTTCCGAAAACGGAATTAGATTCCATGAGTAAAAGAAAACTTACCACCTAATTTGAAGAAGAACCCTTCTGGCTATTGAAATCAGTATGATAGATGTTACAGAAGAGCCTATTTCATGTCCTGATGCTTTGGAAATAGCTTCTTTACGTATATCTGACCTCGCTACTATATTGTTTCATTGTATCTTATTTAAGGTTGTAGATAAAATTATTTATTTTTTATCTTTTTTATTTAACGTCTTTGGGTTTAGTATGATCTTCATTTCAAATGTTTTTATGGTATAAAGGACGTGAATTTTTTAGAATATTCGGATCCCGGAAACAGATCTTTAATTATTTATTTAAAAAACAATTGAGTATGAAAATTATTTTAAATTTCTCTAAGTGTATTATGATCCTTTCATTGCTTAGTCTGACATGTACTGTTCTTTCTTGTGATGAAATGGACATTGACCAAGGGCCTCCAATCTCTTCTACCCGTAATTTGATGATTAGTTTCAAAATCGATACAATTACGTATGGTCAAATTCCGGCCGAACACGCTCGAAGAATACTGTCTCTTGACGAGTCTACTTCAGTTGTAACTGATAAGAGTAAACGTTCTTTTAGAGTTAATGAATTATTCCAAATTAGAAAAGCAAGCGATCAATTGCTTTCAATTACTAGTTACTCCGCTAAGACGGTCTATAATCTCACACTTGAGGCCTATGTGGAAGGTGGCTCCCAGTATATTCCTATTGCCTATTTAGACTCTATACCGGGGTTTTCACAGTTTGAATTTAAGCCTTCGTTAATAAATGGGAATTTCATATATAAAAATGGAGACGGTATAGATACATTATCTCTTTCAAGCCTGAACGAGAAACAAATGAAATTCCGTTTACTTAGTGATGACAAGCATTTTAAAATGCTTTCTAAAATAGATGCACAGTGGGGTGTTTCCTTTTCAAATTATGATTGGAAGCCAGGTTATGAAAACGGTTCGTGGCGCGAGTTAAGGGCCATCTATGCCCGTGAGTGGGTTGTTATCATCACCAACTATGCCTATATGATGACTACACCCGAGTATTCTTTTATAATGAGAAATTTTAGTAAAGTATTTGGGGGTGAACTTTATGATAATAATCGTGTTAAATTCACACCGGAAAAGTATTTGTCGGAAGAAAAACGTTTTAAACAGTCACATAACTTTGTTTGTGGACGATCTAAACCATCTGTTGGAGGTTTAGGCGGAGGAAGTGTATGGGGGGTAAGTCACTGGAATTATTATGGTCATTATGCCTCTTTTAGCGGCTGGGAGTCAATTACACATGAATTCATGCACTGTATGGGATATGGGCATTCTAGTAATATGACTTATTCTTCAGGGGGAGTAGGATGGACTGAGTTTATGTGGCAACTACATACCTATTTGAGAGGTAATAATTTGCTGCCATATACAGATCGAGATCTATTAGGCTTTCATAAACCTGAAAATGCGAAATATCGTGATGGTGGAATAGACTCTGATAAACTAAATGATAATAAGATTTTGCAGTTTTATAATAAAAGCAAAGTTACAAAGTATTTTTTAGCTAATCCATTAACTAAATAAGTAATAACCATGAATAACAATTAAAGGTCTGTTTCCAATTATTATTCATTTATTTAACCCTTATTGGTTTTATTAACAGATAAATAGAAAACTACAGAACTCTTCTCGTAGTTTTCTATTCTCTTTTAGGCTACTTTCGATCTTTTTCATAATCCTACAAGTTTTTCGAATAAGGTCTGTCCATTTGTATGTTCTCTGACATTTGACCGGTTGAGAATATTTATCTGGACCCTATATCAATACAGGAAATGCCTAAAAGTTCTTTCCAAGTTCTTTCTCCGACTACAGTTATGCTTTTACGCACCTGAGATCCGGGCAACTTGGTAGAATCATAGGCTGTTTTGACCCCTTGTTTTTCTAACTTGGCAATTTGTCGGCGACCGATCCCCCATATATCACCAATTTCAGTAAGCTGCAGGGCCTTGATGCGCTTTTCTTCTGTGCCAATGATACATAGCGTACTTGTTCTGCCAGTATGGACATCACGCGTCCGGACATGTCGGCATATAGCGTATAGTTCGATGAAAAGACAGATATACCATATTTCTGAATATCATCTTTAATCTGATATGTCGGAATCCCCATTTTATTCCCTGTGCTTTCGCTTCGTTACTTCGGGCAATAACACATCCGTTGTTATTACTTAAAACAACGATAGGTTTACGTTTAAAGCCGGATTGAACATTCTCTCGCAACTTGCGTAGAAGTTATTGCAGTCCATTAGTCCAAATTTGATCTTTTTCTTCTGTTCTTTTTTATTGTATAGGTCACTATTCCCCAGACGATAGATTTATTCTCCTTTGTTATTTTGATTAAAGAGTATTTCGGATTCGTCGGTACTAACCAGACGGCATTAGGTTCAATTCGTACCCGCTTTACAGTAAAATTTCCATCAATAAAACACACGGCAAGGTCGTCATCCTGTAATTCCAGTGATTTGTCGATGACCAGAATGTCTCCTTCTTCTATGCCTTCATTCCGCATCGAATCGCCTACTACACGTCCAAAGAATGTATCGGCAGGATGTTTGATTAGCTCTTTGTTCAGATCTATGGCTTGCTCCATATAGTCTTGAGCCGGTGACGGGAAACCAGCCCGTATACCTTCATCTGCGTATGGGATCGGCAAACTGCTGGATACGTCAATCTTATGTATTTCAAGTTTTCTTTTCATCATTCTATTTCATTTGAGTTGTACCTTAACAAAGCATTGCGGCATTTGATTTGTCGACTTAGATATTTGAGGTGTTTTCTTTATAAATTGTTTTTAGGCTTGGTAAATTTGATTCGTTGAGTTTTTAGGGTAAGATGTTCAAAAAAAATCTTCCCATCAGTGAAAGATCAATCAACCTATCTAAAATTTATAATTGTTCTTGGTCCTCTATCCCTATATCTTTGCAATGTAAGCTTACAGAGATAGTTAATTTATAGGCGGGTTCCGAAAAGCCGAAAAGAGAGTAGGAAGAATTTGAAACAAATATTATTATGCCTGATTTTAATTTAATTGTAGGAGGAAATCCACTTCCTTGTGATCTTGTGCAAGAAACTGATGACTGTTGCGTCATTCTTCAAATGACTAATTTAAACGATTTTAATGCTGTTCAAGCTGCTGTTAATCCCCATGCTAATTTAATTCGCATAGCAGATGCTGTAGTTGATAGAGAGGTGACTATTCCTGGAGTGACTCTTAATGATGAAGTGTTTAGAATAAAATGTAAAGCCGTTATCAAATAAAATATTGACTACGAGTAGAAAATGAAAAACTGCAGGATTCTGGTTTTATACTTGAATCCTGTTTTATTTCTTTGCCTATCATTGTAGATGTATATCCACTTTTATTAGTAGATATTTTATGGCATTAAATCAGATGTACCGCGTTCGCGATCATTATCCTGATCCGTTTTACGCCTCGGCGATTAATCGGCTGTATCAGATTAGAACGATGACAGAAGAAGAATAAAGGCATCGCTAAAAACAATGCCTTATACAGTTCTCCACGCTCAATAACATATACTCAACTACACTGTAAAGGTTGTATATAATGTATTACTGATTAATTAGAAATAAGTTCGGTACCGGCATAAAAAAAGTGAGGGGAACACCCCCTCACTAAAGTCAAACCAAAATAATTCGAATTATGTCCGTATTATCTTGATTCTGCAAATATACAGTATTATTTTAGATTATCTAATATTTCCCTAATAGCTTTGTCTGCGTGTTTTTTCATGATTGTAACGTAATTGAAGATCGGTCTGTCTTCTTTCATTGATTGTCCGATGCAGTACTCTAAAGTACTGAGTGGGATACCAAGATCAAATCCATGCTGGACGAAACTTTTTCGTGCTGAATATAATGTGAAGTCATGTTTGATATCGGCAATTTTTTTTAGCGTATCCAGTTTCCGTGTAAGTGTATTATAGCATGATACATAGGTTTTGTACTTTTCCGAACACTATTCGCCCGGTATTCTTATTCATGTATTTTTTGATGATAGGTCTGGCTTCCTCCGGGATTGTGAATGATGTAATATGATCCCCGTCTTTTGTGTTTCTGGTCTTAGTTCTTATATAGTTTATTTCATCCGTACGGAAATCGTAAGCGAGCATATCAACGAGGTTCATACCTGCGAGATAGTATGTGAGCATGAAAATATTACGTACTACCGATTCGTTGTATTTTCTTGGCTCCATGTCTCTGATCTTTTTTAGCTGTTCGACCGTGATATATGTATCTCTCTTCCGAGAAGATGGGATCTTAGCGGTAACGAAAGGATCTACTTTGTATTCTACATACCTCATTTTGATTGCGTAGTTGATTATGACCTTTAAAAGAGTTGTGTAGATATTGATAGTTGTTCCTGACAGTTTTTCTCTTTTCAAACTATTGAGATAGTTATTGATCCGGACTGGAGTTATATGTTCCATTAGAGAGCTTGGTCCAGTAAACTGTAGAAAACGATTTGCTGCTAACTTGTAGAGCTTGTATGTTTTTGTCCGGTCTTCCTCGTCTATTTGTGATAAGAACTCTTCAACTATATCTTCAAATTTGCGGTTACGTTCGCCGGTAATAGGTTTGGTGATCATTTTGATCAATTGTGTGCAAGTTAACGTATTGGCTTTTTGTCGGCACTATAGTTATGAATAGATTAGCCATAATTTCTTTGTAATTAGATTATTTTTGTTTTTGTTTTATTGCCACGGCAATGTAACGGCAATAAAACGGCAATAAAATAGCGTCAAAAGTGACGTTTTTAACTCTCTAATACAGGTACTAATGAAAATGAATATAGTTTGATTTTGTTTATAAGTAATTGATAATCAATTAATAGAAAGGGCTTCTAAATCCTCCTCTGAGGTAGAAGCCCTTCAACACAAAAACTAAACTAGACTTAACTAAACTATTCTATTCTTGGAAGTTTCACAACTTCCGTTCTGTTTGTTACAAAGATAGAGATTTTTTTGTTTATATATAAATAATAATCGACAAATGCTCACATTTTACCGATAAATCAGCTGCAAATCCTTTCAACTTCGCTCGTCAAGGAAAGCTTGGAAAGCTTGTTTGTAGCTATCGCTGACGGGGATGTAGGTCTTATCGAATACGATGCGGCCGCGGTCGATGATGCGTATTTTGTCCTTCTGGACAATGAAAGAGCGGTGTACACGCATAAAGCGGGTGGGGGGAAGCAGCTCTTCCATGGACTTCATACTCATAAGTGATAGGATGGGCTTGGGAGCATCTTCGGTATAGATTTTGATATAGTCCTTCAGACCTTCTATGTACAATATCTTTTTGAGCTCTACCTGTACCAGTTTGTAGTCGCTCTTCACGAAAATACTGTCTATTTCCTCGGGTTTCTGAACGAGTTCGAACCACTGCAATGCCTTGTTGGCCGCCTGCAGGAAGTCAACATACGAGATGGGCTTGAGCAGGTAGTCCAGTGCGTTGACCCGGTATCCGTCGATGGCGTATTGACCGAAGGCAGTAGTAAAGACAATACGGGTACGGGCATCTACCATTTTAGAGAATTCCAGACCGTTAAGCTCCGGCATCTGGATATCCAAAAACAGCAGGTCAATCTGATGTCCCGGAAGTTCTTTCATAGCTTGTACGGCGCTGGAATACTTTCCTGCCAGTTCAAGGAAAGGGGTTTTGTTGACGTAACTCTCCAGCAGGCTGAGTGCCAGAGGCTCGTCGTCTACTATGGCGCAATGTAGTTTCACGGCTGTAGATGATTAAATATTAATAATTTCGATATATATTCTTTGCCATCTTCAGAGATGGCTTTGTCCCATCGGTAGCGTCCGGGGTAAGACAGTTCGAGGCGCTTGCTCACCTGTTCGAGGCCGATGCCCGATCCGCTTTTATCCATATTGGTTTTGGGATGGCAGCTGTTGCGTATTTCACACCGAATCTCTTCTTTATTCTCAGAAATAAGGATGTGGATGAAGCTCAGTTCGGTAGGGGAGATGCCGTGTTTAAAGGCGTTCTCAATAAGGGAGATGAAGATCAGCGGGGCGATCTTCGTCTGGCTGTCCGGTTGTATGTCGAGTTGCGTAATGACCTCTACGTTTCCGGAGAGGCGGATACGCATTAGTTCGATGTAGTTGCGGATAAAGTCGACCTCTTTGCAGAGGGGGACGTAGTTCTGCTGGTTGTCATAAAGCACATAGCGGAGCAGCTTGCTGAGCTCCTGTACAGCCTGCTGCGCTTTGTCGCTGTCGAAGGCAATCAGTGCGTAGATGTTGTTCAGCGTATTGAGCAGGAAGTGCGGGTTGAGCTGATTGCGCAAGTTTTTCAGTTCGGCTTCGGTGCGGCTTTTTTCCGCTTCGCGGCGGGCGGCTTCGGCTTCTCCCCAGCGGGCGCTCATGCGAATGGCGGCACTCAGGCCGATGGTGAAGATAAGGCTCAGGATGTCCCGTACAAAGAAGATCCATCCGGGAGGCATGTGAGGTTTCTTTATGGGGGGGATCGGGGCATTCAGGCTTTGCCAGATGTGCAGCAGGAGGCCGATTATGCAGACCAGCAGGATGTTATAGATGATGTACTTGTTCTTCTGTTCCCGGAACAAGAGGGAGGGGACCAGCAGGAAGTAGTTCAGATAGAATACGGTGACAAAGGAGATGGGTACGACAGAGTGGCGCAGATAGGCACTCCAATTGATGCTGCTTCCCGCACGATCGATAAAGAAGAAAGGGAAACCGAACACGATCCCCCAGCTGATAATATGTATCAGTATTTCCAGAGGGCGGCGGGCTGATGTCAGAGACTGTTTCATGGGGACAAAGATACTAATTTTAGTTTACGTTTGGGACGTTTTGAACGATGAACGATAAACGGGATCACCACAGAGGACACAGAGTTTACTATATATAATGTATAAAGAATATATAATAGGCAATGAAAGCAATCAGCGTTATAGGCTTTACTGATAGAATATCGGGCTTTCGTCGTTCTTTATACTTTTTTTACTTTACGTTCTCAGTGTCCTCTGTGATAGATTACTCGTATCGGATTGCCTCGATCGGGTCGAGGTCGGCTGCTTTCTTGGCCGGATACCATCCGAAGAAGACCCCGGTGACGGTGCACACAGCAAACGACAGGAATACACTCCAGGGCTGGATGAAGATGGGCCAATGGGCAACGCTTTTCACGAGCCAGCTGGCACCACAGCCAATGATTACTCCGATAAGGCCGCCGGTGATACTGATCAGGATGGCTTCTATCAGGAATTGGCTCAGGATGTCGATTCCCCGTGCACCGACTGACATGCGCAGGCCGATTTCCCGGGTACGTTCGGTGACGCTGACGTACATGATGTTCATGATTCCGATTCCGCCTACCACAAGCGAGATGCCGGCGATGCAGGCAAGCAGGGTGGTCATCAGGTCGGTGGTGGAGTTGAGCATGCTGCTCAGTTCCTGCTGGCTGCGGATGGTGAAGTCATCATCGTCCCCTTCCTTGAGTTTATGATTGCGGCGGAGGAGTTCTGTGATTTCTTCCGTGGCATTGTCCGTCATATCCTCGGTGAGGGCAGAAGCGTAAATGCCTTGCAGATAGGTCTGTGCCAGCAGGCGCTTCATCACGGTGGTGTAGGGGGCCAGTACGATGTCATCCTGGTCCATACCCATGGAGTTGTAGCCTTTGGACTTCAGTACGCCCACTACGCGAAACGGGATTTTATTGAACCGGACAATGCGTCCCACGGGGTCTTCTCCACCGGGGAAAAGATTGTCTACAATGGTTTTTCCTATCACGCACACCTTGGCGCTGGACTGGATATCGGCTTCGCTGAACATCTCGCCGTTGTCGACCGAGAGCTGGCGTATCTCCAGATAGTCCGTACCCACGCCACTGACGGATGACGGATAGTTATTGTTACCGGCTATCAGTTGCCCGGAGCTGGAAACATTCGGGCTGACGGCAGCTAAAAAACTGGTTTCGTCCCGCAATGATTCGTAGTCGGTCAGTTTCAGTGTCTGCATGGCACTGGGGTCCTGACGGACTCCTCCGCGCATATCTGCTCCCGGATGGATCATGATCATATTGGAGCCCATTTCGGAGATTTGTGCCTGAATGCTTTTCTTTGATCCCTGTCCGATGGCGAGCATGGTGATGACAGATGCCACACCGATAATGATTCCAAGCATCGTAAGGAATGCGCGCAGCTTGTTGTTGTTCAGGGCACGCAGGGCTATTTTAAATAAATTGGTTCCATTCATAATGGTAAGGTTTTTGAGTATTATTCACCACAGAGGACACAGAGGACACAGAGAATATATTTCTCTTAAACATCCTGATAAACAAAAGATTAAAACTCTGTGTCCTCTGTGGTGAATCGTATTCGTTTCTAAACTGTATTATTCTTCCTGCACAGGCAGTGCGGCCAGTGCCTCGGCTGCCGAAAGAATGTTCGGGTTGACACTATCATCCTTGACCTGCCCATCGCGCAGCACAATGTTGCGGCTGCTGTATTGGGCTATTTCCGGGTTATGCGTCACAAAGATGATGGTACGCCCCTCGGCATGCAGTTTCTGAAACAGTACCAGAATCTCAAAAGAGGTGCGTGTATCGAGGTTACCCGTCGCTTCATCCGCGAGGATGACTGCCGGATTGTTGACCAACGCGCGGGCGATGGCTACACGCTGCATTTGTCCGCCGGACATTTGGTTGGATTTATGTTCCAACCGGTCGCCCAACCCTACCGCGCGGAGGGCTTCGATGGCCCGCCGGCGCCGTTCGGAGGCGCTGACTCCCGAGTTGTACATCAGCGGGAGCTCCACATTCTCCACGGCGGTCGTCTTCGGCAGCAGGTTGTAGCTCTGAAAGACAAAGCCTATCTTGCGGTTGCGCAATACGGCGCGTTGCGGCTTGCTCATGGTACGCACCGAGATACCGTCCAGCAGATATTCTCCACTGGTGGGTGTGTCGAGGCAACCCAACGTGTTCAGCAACGTCGACTTTCCCGAACCGGAAGTACCCATGATGGTGACAAACTCCCCTTCGGTGATGGTGAACGAAACTCCGCGCAGCGCATGTACCGTTTCGTCTCCCACCCGGAAGTTGCGTTTGATGTTCTGAAGTTCGATGACTGTTTTGCTCATACTTATTTTCCTTTCTTCTTACTGCCCGGGTGGCTTGGCATGAACGGGCTTTGCTCTCCGCCACCGTCCGGTCCGGCTTCGGGTGCTACGTTTCCACCGGGCATGCTTCCGATGGTTGCTTCGGTCACTACTACCATTCCTTCGGAGGCTCCTCCGGTGATTTCGGTATTGATACCGTTGGTGATACCTGTCTGTACGGGATGTGCCGTGAATGTATTTCCTTCACGTGTCCACAGTTTATGTTCGCCCTCACAGTCTTTTACCACATCCTTGTCGCTTATCAGCGGCTTTTCCGGGGTGAAGCGCAGTGCGCGTGCGGGCACGGAGAGCACGTCTTTGCGGTCCAGGGTATAAATGGTGACATTGGCTGTCAGGCGGGGTTTCAACTTCAAGTCCGGATTGTGGGCGGAGATCACTACTTCGTAAGTGACTACGGTGGTCGACGTACTGCTCGTGCTGGTGCTGCTTGCGTCTCCCAGTCGGATTTGCGTGACCGTTCCTTCGAATACGTCGTTCGGGTAGGCATCTACGGTGAATGTAGCCCGTTGTCCTTCTTCCACACCGCCTATGTCGGCTTCATCCACATCGGCCACAACCTGCATCTGAGTCAGGTCGGCGGCAATGGTGAATAGGGTCGGTGTTTCAAATCCCGAAGCTACGGTCTGTCCTTCTTCCACATCGCGGCTGATGACCACGCCGTCGATCGGTGAAGTGATGGTGGCATACGACAGGTTGCGTTCCGCTTTGGCCAACGAAGCCTGGCTGCTCTCGAACGAGCTTTTTGCCTTTTCATAGTTGTAGAGCGACTGCTCGTAGTCGGTATCGCTGATCAGCGCCTTTTCGTGCAGTCCCCGGCTGCGTTCATAGTTCTTCTTCTGATATTCGTATTCCGCTTTCGCTCCATTGTAAGTGGCGCGTTGTGAAGCGAGTTCACTCTGCAATGTCACGCGGTCCATCTCGGCAATCAGCTGTCCTTTGGTCACTGCCGCGTTATAGTCCACATAGATTTTGTCGATGATTCCGGATACCTGTGTACCGACTTCCACTTCTATTACCGGTTCGATGGTTCCTGTGGCGGTCACCGATTCGGATATCTCGCCTTTGCTCACGGTCGCCGTGGTATAGGTCACTTTGTGCTTGGCCGTCGGGCTTCCGAAGAGCCAAAGCCCTCCGCCTGCCAGTACGACGATGCCTGCGGCGATAAGGATGATCTTTTTCTTATTCATATCGTTTATACGTATTAAATGTTTTTGTTCTCTGCGGTGAGTCCTGTCAACTCGTCTCCCTGATAGAACTTCAGCAGTTGAGTGTTCAGAATGGCCATATACTTAGACTGTAGTAACTCCTGCTGTGCTTGCAGCAGATTGTTCTTCTCCGTAAGCAGTTCTACCGTATTTTTCATGCCGGCATTAAACTGTTCGCTGATCAGTTCATAGCTGGTCTGCGTGCTGCGCAACTTTTCTACAGCTGCCGCATAGCGTTGTTGTGCGCTGTTGGCATCGAGCCACAACCCTTCGATGGTCTTATACAGCGTTTTCTGTTCATCGAGCAGCGTCAGTTGGCTGGTCTGATACTGAAGTTTGGCCTTTTCTACGGCGCTTTTCGTCTGCCGGTTGTTGAAGATAGGTACGCTGATGCTGAGTCCGATGGAGTTATTCCATCCGTTTTTCACCTGTTCCCCGAAGGTGAAGTCGCTTCCGCTCGTATGGTTTGTCCCTATTCCGGCTGTCAGGCTGACGCTGGGCAGATATCCCGACCGGGCTATTCCGATGCCCAGTTCCGAAGCCTCCACACTGAGTTTGCTTGCCTCGATCTCCGGCCGTAGGGCCACGGCAGCCTGAAACACGTCCGCTTTGGTGGGCAGGGGCGACAGTACATTTTCGTCACCCAGCACAGGCAGATATATCTGCATCTCCTGTTCGCCGTCCAGTTCGAGCAGTTGTTTCAGTTGCAGTTTATAATCCTGAAGCGTGGCCTGTGCCGTGACCAGTTGATAGCGGTCGGTGCTGACTTGTGCTTCCAGTTGGGCATAGTCGCTCCGGGCGATGCTTCCCGCATCCAGCAGTTGTTTGCCACGGTCCCGCTGGGCTTCGGATACTTGCAGGGTGTTTTCGTTCACCTTCACCGACTCGGCCGCATACAGTATTTGTATGTAGGTCTGGGCGATGGACTGCCGGATGTCATTCTCCGAAGTAGCCACGTCGAGGTCCGCCACTCGGTTGTTGAGTTTTTCCTGCTCGATGGTCTTCAGGCGTTTGCGGCCGTTGTATACGGTCCATTGTGCATTCAGCCCGTAGTTTCCGTTGTAGGTTGTCTTGTTGCTGCTCTTCAGCACTTCCGATCCGCTGATGATGCTGCTCGACTCTTGATAGGGACGGTTCACCAGATTCTGGCTGCTGGAGAATGAAAGGCTGGGGAAGAGGGCCGCTTTGGCTGTCTTCACGTCCACCTGTGTGCTTTGTGCGTTGATTCTGTTGCGACGGATGCTGATGTTTTGCTGCAAAGCATAATCGATGCAGCTTTGCAGGTCCCACCTGGCAGGTATTGCCACCGAGTCGGCAACCTGCATTTGCCCGGAGGTTCCGGTTTGTTGCGCCCACAATCCGCCTTCGGGCAGGGTGGCTGCCAGGCAAAGGGCTATCAGGGTGATTCTTTTTACGTTTGTCATACGCTTGGTTCTTTGATTTTACTGAAACAAAGGTACAGCGTATAAGAAAGAGGCGCAAAAGCGATAGACGGGAGCGGAGGTTTTAACGATAAAAGATGAACTATAATCGATGAATGAAGTTTACCACGGAGTGACACAGAGTTCCACAGAGAATCTTTTTTAAGATTTCCTGAGTGGGAAATGTCCCGGTGACCGGTAACTGCCCTCACAGGTAAAAAGGAGGTGTGTTTCAGGAACTTTGATAGAAGTGTGACCTGTCAGGTCACACTTCTTAAAAGGTAAATATTTACTTTTGTAAGCCGGAACGTTTAGAACGATGAACTGTATAGAAATGAATACGATTCACCACAGAGTACACGGAGGACACAGAGTTTTAATCTCTTGTTTATTAAGATGTTTAAG
>ENA-OWOU01001093-OWOU01001093.1-gut-metagenome-genome-assembly--contig:-NODE-1093-length-12588-cov-19.137239_pt1 | contig 12588 bp, 11 predicted proteins | sample MGYA00248248_ERZ651801 | MGnify/ENA primary metagenome ERZ651801 (study PRJEB26908, sample SAMEA4031710) | gut metagenome | biome: gut; feature: normal infant; material: stool | place: China | collected... | reverse complement strand
GTTTCTCCGATGATTTCAAAATCCGCGTTCAGTACAATGACGGAGAACTCCTTTCCTTTGGGTTCGTCATAGGGGCTTTCGTTGGGAGCCAGTTTGTAAGGCATTTCAGCAAAACGGTAGTACACATTGCGGTATTTGTCATACATGATATGCCAATATTTCGGTGTTTCTCTGAGTTTTATAATGGCATTGATGCCTTCCATAGAATTTCCCAGTTTGGGTCTCATGCTTTTCAGATATCTGCTCTTGGCGTTATACCATCGGATGTGTTTCAAGTCATCTGTAACCATCAGGCTGTCATATCCGAAAAATCCGCAGACCAAACGGTTTTCTTTGTAGTTGTAATCATAACTAAAACCGTATCCTCCTGCGATATTGTCATATTCCTCTTTAAAGATGGGTGGATAGAAAATAGGAATCCATTTAATTTCTCCTGTTCTCAAATCCAGTGAGGCGAACATATGTGTCTCGGACCAGTCTTTTTTCTTCATGTTGGGCTTGTGGGCACTCATTTCCATGAACAGACATGAGTCTTTGACAAAAGCAGGCGTGTTGTAATAGCTGCCAAAATGTAACGGAGCGAATTTGCCTTCAGGAGTTTGGAAATCATAGTTTCGTATCACTTCTCCCTTGTCGTTTATGGAGCTGAGCCGACTGATATCATTTTGTGCGATCAATATGTATTTAGAGTCGGGGGAAGGCCTGCTTCCATATACTGCCGGCAATCCGTTGGGACCTGTCTTGTGAAGAGGTATTCGTTTGGCTATCTGTTTGTTTTCGATATCAAAAATGACGATGTCATATAATGATTTTCGTGTATTTTCAAAATGAAGGTATTCCTTCCCGTTTTCTTCAAATTGATATATGGATATGCTTAAATAATAGGTTTGTTCATCTAAAGGGAAGACCAGCTGTTTTTCTGCTACCAGTTCTATTTCGTTCTGTTTTTCCGCATTGTTTTTCTTTCTGGACTGGCAAGACATGAAAATCAGAACAAAAAGTGCTGTTATAAAAAGATATGTTTTGTTCATAGTATTTCCGGTTTTTATCATGGTTGCAAACTGTTTTCTTTTGGCATTGCTTGTTAAGGTACATTTTTAATTTTAAAGCAGGTAAACACCAACTTGTTCTCGTCGAATTGCGGATTTTCCAGATTGTTCTCGGATATATACAGTCCTTCCCTTCCCACAAAACTCATTTTATAGAAATATTTCTTTCCGGGGAATTTTGTTTCTCCGATGATTTCAAAATCCGCGTTCAGTACAATGACGGAGAACTCCTTTCCTTTGGGCGTTTCATAGGGGCTTTCGTTGGGAGCCAGTTTGTAAGGCATTTCGGCAAAACGGTAGTACACATTGCGGTATTTGTCATACATGATATGCCAATATCTAGGATTTTCATTGAGTTTTATAATAGCATTAATGCCTTCCATAGAATTACCCAGTTTGGGCTTCATGCTTTTCAGATATCTGCTTTTGGCGTTATACCATCGGATATGTTTCAAGTCATCTGTAACCATCAGGCTGTCATATCCGAAAAATCCACAGACCAAACGGCTCTCTTTGTAGTTGTAATCATAACTAAAACCGTATCCTCCTGCGATATTGTCATATTCCTCTTTAAAGATGGGTGGATAGAAAATAGGAATCCATTTAACTTCTCCTGTTCTCAGATCCTGTGAGGCGAACATATGGGTTCTAGGCCAGTCTTCCTTTTTCATATCGGGTTTTAAAATTTCTTGGCGTAGAAATATGCATGAGTCTTTGATAAAAGCAGGTGCATTGTAGTAACTGCCAAAAGACAAGGGTGTAAATCTGCCTTCAGGAGTTTGGAAATTATAGTTTCGTATTATTTCCCCTTGAGAGTTTATGGAACTGAGCCGACTGATATTATTCTGTGCAACTAATATATATTGAGAATCGGGGGAAGGTCTACTGCCGAATACAGCTGGTAGCCCGTTGGGACCTGTCTTGTGAAGAGGTATCCGTTTGGCTATCTGTTGATTCTCTATATCAAAAATGACAATGTCATATAATGATTTTTGTGTATTCTCAAAGTGAAGGTATTCTTTCCCGTTTTCTTCGAATTGGAACATGGATTTGCTTAAGTAATAGGTCTGTTCGTCTAAAGGGAAAGCCAGCTGTTTTTCTGCTACCAGTTCTACTTCGTTCTGTTTGCCAGTTTCGTTTTTTGGGGAGGACTGGCAAGATACGAGGGTAAATATAGAAAAGAGTGATATAAAAAGGAGTGTTCGATTCATAATATTTTCGGTTTTATGATATTTGTAATTTATGTGGCCGGATTTCTAACCGGCCACATAAATTGTTGGTTGTTAATTGGTAGGAGCACCATGATTCCCACCTTCTCCTGAACCTTCACCGGGGGCACCTACCTCTACTCCGGTGCCGCATTTACCATCTTCACTGATACACACTGTGCCTGTAGCAGCCATTTTGCAATTTTCCCATTCAGCTTCGAAAGCACAGTACTTTGGACCCCCTCGTGGCATTTGCACGGCAGGTGCTCCAAACACTACTTCCTCATTAGAAGAGTGGAGGTTCAAGCTTATTGCAAATGTTGCAATAACAGCCATAATCATTGTGAATTTTGTTTTCATAGGCATTCGTTTTTAATGGTTAGATTTATTGTACTTTTCCTTTTACGGAAATTTCTATCGGAGATTCCGGTACATTGCAATGAACATGGATAAATCTTTCAAATTCCCCCTTTTCTTCCGCTCGAAAATGAATTGTCAGCGTAGTACACTCGCCGGGTGTAACAGGAGAATCCACCCATTGTACAGTGGTACATTCACAAGATGACTCTATGGCACTGATGTATAAAGTATCTGTTCCGATATTGGTCAATATCACTTTCTCTTCCTGTATTTCTGCTTGTCTGAAACTTCCCCAGTCGATATACTGTTTGTCAGCAGTCAGAGTGCTCATTCGTTTCCTGCTCTCTGCCGAAGGTCTTTGATAAGGCCGACGTTCTACATATTTCCCGTCTTTTAAGAAGTATACCATAGGAAAAGTGGTTACCATTTTTAGTCTGGCTGATACTTTGTCTTTATCTAGGTAAAGATTGTTGAAATCCGTTGATTTTTTGCCACCGCTCAGCAAGAAGAAATCTTTTTCCGTATCACACATAAAGACATACACAGTGTCTGTTGCTTCCCTGATATGGTCCATCGCCCCTTGAATGCAACTGCCGCAACCGTTGCCGGGAATAATAATTAGGAAACATGAGTCTGATGCGTTTGGAAGGCAGATACCTGTCTCCTGTACCAGCTGACGGATACATTTGTCTTCATCGGAAAGACATCCATAGCTTGTGAGAACTATAAGGTATAGCACGATCTGTTGCCAGCCTGTCTTCATAGGTGTCAGATTTATAATTGTCTAAATATAAGATATTTAATAGATGTTGACAACTATAAATGGACTTATTGTTCTTGCTGTTATGGATATTTAACAGAAGGACTTGCTTCATTGATACTTACTTGCCATCAGTGTCGCTTTCAACTTGATAAATTCTGTTCCATTACAAATGCCTTCTGCCTGCAACTTGAAAAGATGCTCTTCCGTTTCTTCTAGTCGGATAAATAGTTGCAGTAGTGGAGTTTCAAGCGGATTGATGGCAGACAGGAATTTGGAAGAAGCAATCTGTACATACTGCAAAGGTTGGCTGACGATCTGTTCGGCACTTTCTTTTATCATCTGTAAGGTACAGACGCCCGGAACCACCGGCTGTCCGGGGAAATGACCTTGATAGAGCACATGGCCGGGATTCAGCTCTATCTCTATTTCCTGTTTCCCGTCTTCTCTTTCCTTTATATGAATGATTTTATAAAAGTTCTCCAGCAGCATTTCAAGGGTTGTTTATGTTCAGTTTGTCCAATTGGATTCTTAGCCGTATCAGCGGATGCTTGATTTGTACTTTCTCCGCCTGTCCGTTTACAAAGCCGGACAAGGTGAATACCGTCTTTCCAAATCCTTTGCCACTGATTCTTTGCTCAAAAGTACTACTTTTCTTTTTAATACGTGCTTTTTCACTCTTTAGAAATAGATTTTTGAAATCAGTTTCCAGTATTTTCAGCATCTTTTTCTTCCTCATCGGTTCCATGCAACTGTTCACTATGAAGGTGTCGCAGTGCAGGGAGAAGTCAAAAAGGCTGAGGCCAAAGTAAGTGGATCCCAGGATACGGATTTCGTTATCAGGCATTTGGCGGACAATGAGCATTCCGCTGAAATGATGTTTCATGAAATCCAGTTGCAAGTTGTATTTTTGCGACTGTGCTTCTGCCTGCAGGATGGGAGGAAGTGCCGTAGCTTCCCCTGTCACCCGGTGTGAGCAAGAGAGCAGAATAAACAGCAACAGCAGCCAGCTAGCGTATCGTAAACTTTGTCTCATCGTTCTCATCTATTAGGATACCAATACCTCTTTCCACTCTTTTACGGTCATGGTTTCCGATGAGAAGTCCACTCCAATGCAGAATACCTTTCGCGGATCGTCCAGATAAGGCTCGGCATAGTGTTTCTCTTCTATCTGCCGTAAGGCTTCGGAGGCAGAGCCATCCAACTTAAATTCAAAGATATAAACATAGTCCTTAAATTCCAGTACCGCATCCACCCGGCCCACAGCCTGTGTCTTTTCGGTGAGTAGGGTGCATCCACTTCCGCCCAGCAGACGCAGTATGAGATAGAAAGTGTACTGAAAATGTTTCTCAGTGGCTTCTTCCGCTTTCAGCGAAGGATGCACGTCATAGGGAATGCCGGACAGGAAGGCCGTAAGGCTGTCACGGAAAGCGGTCGTTTCTCCCCGTTTCAACAGTTTGATGCCGGCGGAGATCCAAGTATCCACATCCATGGTGCCGGATTTCAGATATCCGGACGCTAGCATTGACAGGAATCCGCTGCGTACCTCGTTGTTAGGAAAATCTAGCAGGAACTCATTGCTTTCCATATCGTAATCCTTGATGGTGAGGTAGCCACTCTGATAAATCATAGGCAGGGGCTTTTCCACATCGGCTTTATAGTCAATGAACATCTTCGGCTCGTAGTACTTTCCGGTAAGATCGTTAATGCCCTCGTGGTTATGCCGGAGTAGGGTTTGCAGATAGGTGGGCGTGCCTGTGCGGAACCAATAGTCGTCTATCCGGTTGTTGAAAAAAGCGTTGATGAGGCTGAACGGGTTGTATATGTCTGTTAGCTCGTCACTAAAATGGTAACCGTCATATTGTTGCTTGAGCTGTAGCTTCATTTCCGCTATGGTACACTTGTATTTCTTCGCCATCCATCCGATGGGTTCGGCAAAATAATATTCCAGTTCCTCCTGCGTAATACCGCAAAGGGCTTCGTAACGCGCGCTCATGCTGATATCATTGGGTTGGTTGAATCCACTGAATACACTGACCTGCGAAAACTTGGTCACCCCTGTGAGGAACACGAAACGGGTGTAGTCGTCGGCACTTTTGAAAGTGGAGTAGAACGCTTTCAGTATGTCCCGATTCTCCTCTTCCTGCGGAGTATCCAGTACGTCCAGTATGGGTTTGTCATATTCGTCAATGAGCACTACGGCTTTGCGGCCTGTCTGTTCGCAGGCATTACGCAGAATCTGCTCGAAGCGTTTGCCTATGGGTGCTTCAGGTGAAGTGGCGCCATAGTCTTTTTCCCATAGCTCGATGTAATACAAGAGGGTGCTTGTCAGTGTTCCTTCCTGTTTATATTCCCCTCCGTTAAAGTCTATCTTGAACACCGGATATGCATACCAGTTTTTCTCCAGTCTCTCCATAGCCAGCCCTTTGAAAAGTTCTTCCCGGGCACGGAAGTAGCATTCCAGCGTACTCACCAACAGACTCTTCCCGAAGCGGCGCGGGCGGCTCAGGAAATAGACCTTACCGGTAGTTACGAGGTCATAGACCAATGCGGTTTTGTCTGCATAGACGTATCCGTCTTCTATGATCTGACTGAAACTTTGTATACCGATGGGATATTTCATCATGATGCTTTGGCGTTAAAAAAGTTACGTTGCATACAAAGATACGCTCTTTCCGCCAATGTAACAAGTGTGTGGCAGGAATGTTTGCAATAGTCGAATCACTTTTGTTCCCCTGTCACCCGGTGTGAGCAGGATAAACAGCAACAGCAGCCAGCTAGCGTATCGTAAACTTTGTCTCATCGTTCAAAGAATTGAATTTCTTGTCCGAGAATTCGTATTCGGTATAGTTGGTTGCGGTTTCCGATAAACGTAGTTTGTGGACAGACATATCTTTTTTGTCTAAATAAATTTGAATCTGGTTGATATATGCCTTTACCGCTTTGCTGACAGGCTTGATTTGAATGAGATAGTAATGGGCGTCTTCAAAATATTCCAAGGCATAGCCGGGGGACATGTTGGACAGGTCGCCCACCATGCAGGCGGTAAGCATATCCTGCATTTGGTTCATCATCTTGTTGGAGTGAAGGTCCATGATGCTTTTCTTTCCGTCCGATACTATTTTCAGTTGGTTGTTGTTGATCACGATAAGGTAATTCATGGGCTGTGCGTAGTCCATGCAAATCTTATTACTCTTTTTATAATAGAACTTTCCTTTCGAGGTTATTTTCTCATCGAACACATCCAGATACTTTATCTGAGTGAAATTACTTTCGATGGACTCTATATTTTTAGCCTCTTGCAGCAGACGGGCTTCAAAATCTTTCAAATCAGTAAGTTTCTTCATCTGTTGGGCTTGCATCGGCAGCACTACACAGAACAGTAAGAGCAAAAGTATTTTCATGTAGTTCATACTTTATAGTGGTTTATCCGTTTGTAATGGGAGGCAAAGATAGTATATTTTGGGAAACCATTCATACCTTTACCGGCTATTTACGATTTTTACTTGTTTTCTGCTACCTGTCTCTACAATCGTTAACATGGTCAATTATAATGAATAAAAAAGTTATATTTCTGCGTTGCAATACTTTTTTGTTCCATCACCGCATGTCGCTGTGGATCAACAGTCTATAGTGACGAAACTTCCTATATCCCCTCGAAATGGTTTATCTGTTTTTCCTGCCGGAGTCAGTTTGGCAGAAAGCATTATTACACAGGATGAAGGTCTGTTGGAATCCTTGCAGGAGAACGGTAGGATATGGTATTTCACTTGAGTGAAGATGGATTTTCACCTGTGTGAAGAGCTGTTGTCACCTGTGTGAAACCACCGTTTCACATAGGTGAAGCAACAGTATATATCGGATGTTTACACACTGACATCCTATTAAGTTGAACGAAAGTACAGCATATCCTGTCAGATTTAATCTGATATCTACGCTTCTCTTGCAAATAACGGGTGAATGTTCCACTCCATCGCTTACATACCGGTTTGGGGGTATTGCAGACTTTTTTACGCAGCAAATTGCTGGTAATGAGTGGAATGAGGTGGCGGAAGAATTTTATGTTTTACGTAAGACGAAGTTATCTTTTTATCAGTTTGACCATGAGGTGTGAATCGGGTTTCGTTTCTGGAACTTGGTGATGTCGCTGTTGAAGATATAGAAGAGATTTATTTTTTCATGTGTTTTTATCAGCCTGTCTAATGCTACCGCCGTATACCCCTCTTTTTCTATAAAGTCCAGAACTTGTACCAGCAGCCTGTCACTATCGGGCATCCGGTCATGCAGCAGAAGGATGGAGCCCGGAACGAGTCGTTTCTTGATGCGTTTTATTATTTTTTCAGGAGTGGGTTGCTGAGTGTCCAGTGTGCGGATGTTCCAACCAATGGGGATGTATCCCAGCCTGCGCACTGCTTTGGGCAGGGTAGGATTGTAAATCATGGCACATCCGTTTGAAGGTATAGAGAGGGAAATAGCCGGAATGGGAGAAGGAATGATTCCCGATACGATGTCCTTCCTGAACTTCTTTTCGGTATCAGAATAAGATTATAAATAAAAATCCATGAATCATGGTATGTTGATTGGATTATTTTAGCTATATTTGTTGAAATACGTGCCCGGAAAATAAACCTTAATCTGTATATTATGAAAAAGAGATCGATTCTTTATGTCGTTTTGGGTATTCTGGTATCCTGTCTTGTCGGTTGTGTGAATGAACAGGAAGATGGAAGTACTTTGGAAGATAGAGAGCTGGAGCAGTTCTTTTCTTATCGTTCTAAAGGGGAAACTAGAGAGGGAGTTGCTGATTTGCCGGAAAGGGGAGTACTATGTGTGATCAATACCTTGTGTAACTGGGATGAGATTCTTCCATTTATAAGAATGTTTAAAACGGACTATGGTCAACCGCTATGGGATCATAGTATCTTTATATCTTGTGAGGATAGATATGTGTTATATGTTCCGGTTGTCAATAAGACTGTTGATTCAGAAATTGAAACAATTTGGACTTTTTATATAAAGGGAGATACTTTATATCATTTTCCATTCGTGCGGACTTGTGATGCCCAATATGTGGAAGAATATTGGAAATTTGATTACTTTACTACTTACGCCTTGGGTAAAGAGCCAGCCAGTGGATTGAAATTTTATCATAATTCCCGGTGGACTACTCCACCGGCACCTGAACTTAATTGTACGCATGCTTATGTAGTGATTGGTGGAGTCAGTTATGATAAAGGAATACATTGTTGGTGGGATGAGGGAAGTGGCGGGGACTATACGCCAAGTCCTGAATTCCCGCCGCAACCTATACTTCCTGGAGATGCGCCTGGGGGTGGCGGCTTCGGTGGGGTGGGGCCTGTTTATGATCCGGTAATAAATAAAATAGCTTCGGCTTCTACCTTGACAGAAACGCAATTTGAGAAGTTAAGGGAAGCCATAGAGGTGATGGAAGATATTTGTATGGTGGACGCTTTAATGGGAGAGATGAAAAGCCAAGGGAAAACAATCAGTATCGTAAATATAGATTCCCAATTAAGTGCTAAGGGTGCTGAGGCAAGTTATAAACCTAATAGTAATACTTTATCATTCGCCAGTGAGGATAACATTACACCCCAGGCTTTACTTCATGAATATTTTCATTTCTACCAAACTAAGAAGAATAAAGAGATTGTGGCCGGAAAAAATGGAGTAATGGAAATAGAACGGAATATCTATTATGATGTCGTTTTTACCTGTATGTATTATCAAAGTAATAAAACGGATTATGGGGTTTGGACATATCAGCCGGACGCTACTTTGAATAATTGCATGACTGGTGAAAATTATAAGAAGTATCAAGATTGGCTTGAGAGTATCTATAATACATTAAAAAATGGCGGGACTGTTACGATAACCCGGAAGGATCTGGAAGATTGGGGGAATCTGTACAAAGAGAATACCGCCAATTCCGTTTATAGAACTTATGATTATTCTGCGGCTAACTATGTGATTGCGATTAACGACGCTTTGAAATTAAACTTAAGTAATAACTGTATTAAATAAAGAAACTATGAAACAACGAATTCTTACAATTATCCTTTTCTGCACTTTTGCTGTGTTGGCTTTTGCGCAAAATACGAATGATACTTTGATTGTTAAAGGTAAGCATTATACTTATGCAGTTACCAAGAATGGTGTTTTCAGGCCTGAACATCAGAATAGGAAACGCTTGTATCCTATTCCCAGCGAGCTTTACATGCGCGAATGGTTTAAGGTTTATAAATCGAATAAGTCAATATCATATGAAGTGCAGAAAATGCTTCAACCTTATGCTAAAGAATTAGGGAATATCATACTCAATGTTCAAATTGATTTTAAAGGATATATCTATGATGTAGATTATTATTTCAAAAACAAGCGATCGCCTCAATATTATCTTCCTTTTGTAGAAATTCTTGAAGGTGTCACGCTTTCTTTAGAAAAGGATATTTATACTGAAGTCACTATTTCCCCTGAGGGTAAGAAGCATCTTTCTGAGTTTGACGCCATCCTGTTGCCTTTTATGGGTGTCGATTTCAATGATGATTTATAGCTGTTCTCTTACTATTATTTTATCAGTCTATCTAACGCTACCACCGTATATCCCTCTTTTTCTATAAAGTCCAGAACTTGTACCAGCAGCCTGTCACTATCGGGCATCCGGTCATGTAGCAGAAGGATGGAGCCCGGAACGAGCCGTTTCTTGATGCGTTTGATAATTTTTTCAGGAGTGGGTTGCTGAGTGTCCAGTGTGCGGATGTTCCAACCAATGGGGATGTATCCCAGCCTGCGCACTGCTTGGGCCAGGGTAGGATTAGTCACTCCGAAAGGCGGCCGGAACCATCGGACCGGTTGGCCGGTCACTTTTTCCAATTCTTGCTGGCAGGTAATTAAATCATGGCACATCCGTTTGAAGGTATAGAGAGGAAAATAGCCGGAATGGGAGAAGGAATGATTCCCGATGCGATGTCCTTCTTTGATGATTTGCCGGAGCAGCTCTTCATTGCCTTTTATCTTGTTTCCGATGCAAAAAAAGCAGGCCGGTATGTGTTTTTCTCTTAACACTTTCAGCACTTTGGGAGTCTGTATCGGATCGGGCCCGTCATCAAAAGTGATGGCTATGATTTTCTCTTCGGTTTTCTTGCAACAGAAGACACGCATGTAAATACAGGCACGGATGCTGTAAGAAGCGTAAAAGAAAAAGGCCATGACGCTTACTATGATGATTACGGAAACTAGGATGTGCATCGCTTGATTAAGATGATTGAGTGATACTTTAATAAATGATCTTGTAGAGATTATTCTAATTGTTTGTCATTATCTGTCAGTATTCTGAACTTTTTTTCGGTATCAATCGTATTCAAGTGTGCTAATTGCTCTTTGGCCATCTGCCGAAGATGAGTAAACCTTTTAGACTTGTCCACCTTACGCTTGATTAACTCTGCATTGAAGGATTCCATATTCGATAATACGACTAATTCATTTATGCTTGCTACATCTCTGATATTGATATTCTTATCTGCGTATTGTGGATTTGCTTCACGCCATTGTCTTGCGGTACATCCCCATAATGCGAGATTTAACAAATCAGCTTCATCGGCATAAACAAGTTTTTGATTGAAATCTTCTACTTTAGGTATAATAAAGTCTTTGATTGCATCCGTATGTATGGAATAATTTACTTTACTAAGTATTCTTTTTACGTTCCATTCACTTAATAAAGGGTGTGATTCTGCTTCTTTAAGTCTTTGGTATTCTTTGATGAGATATAGTTTAAATTCAGGGCTGAGCCAAGTCCCGAATTCAAAAGCTATGTCTTTATGGGCAAAAGTTCCCCCATATCGCCCGGGCTTGGATATAATCCCTATTGCTTTAGTTTTTTCTATCCATTGTTTGGGGGTTAGGGTGAAACTGTTTGTTCCACTCTCCATTTTAAAAGCATCGAATTCGATGCCTTTAAAATTTGGATTATTTAGTTTTTCCCATAACCCTAGAAAATCAATCGTACTACGTAGACGCATCCAGTTTTGTATAATGTAGTTAGTACGTTCTCTGTCTTTGAAATGTGCCATGTCTGTCAGGCAGATATAATCATTATTATCAGGTCTTACAGATATGGATATATCAATATTCGTAACAGTTATTTTCTTCATTATTTCTACTACTTTTATTTTATGAGGGATAAAGTTAAGCATTATTCCTGTTTTCAGTATCTTAAAAGCATCTTTTTAATAGGCCATGACGCTTACTATGATGATTACAAAAACGAGGATGTGCATCGCTTGATTAAGATGATTGAGTGATTGATACCTTGATATTGGTTATAAATCAATGCGTAACGGGATGAAGCTTCTTCTTTCAAGGCTTTTGCCGCCATCCAGAGAGCATAGGATGAAGCAGTCTGATATTCTCCGCATTGTTCTTTAAAACTGCTATGCAGGGCATGAGGTAACAGGCTGTGTTCCAGATCCGTATAAACGGCATCTGTTGCTTCCTGCCTGTTCTTGCCACTGATAAACCAGTCAATGTCTTCGGGTGCAAGCCCGTGAGATTTTAGAAAATGATGCATCCTGTTACTGATTTCCGGAGCACTCATCCGGGTGATAAAAGTATCCACCCCTTTCAGTTCAGCAAAAGTCTGTTCCTCTTTTTGTGCGCTTAACAGGAAAAATTGTGCTCCCTCACCGGCTGCCGTTCCTTTCAACAGTCCTAAACGCTGTTGGATGATGTAGCTGGTAGGGGTTATTTCATCCATAGCACCTACCAGTACATGTTGTTTGCCTTCGGCAATGCTCATGATGCCATCTATCAGAGCACTTTCAAAACTTAAGCCACGGTGTACATACGTCACATTATAAGCATGTATTTTGAGTAGCAAAGCTAGCTGTGCACCCACCGTATTAAAAGTGGACTGAATGAAAGCGGTGGGATTGAGCATCTGTTCCCGGTTGTCCATCAAGGCGTTCATAAACTTTTCCGTATCGGCCAGACAACCCAGTCCCGTAGCAGTGATAATGGCATCTACCTTTTCCGACGGGATATCTTTCAGACATTCCAGTCCGCAGGCTACTCCCATCTTGATCATGCGGCTCATGCGCCTCCGCAGATTGGCGTTGGTGATCATTTCTTTATAATCAGGTTCCTGTGCGGAGAAATAAGGCTTTTCATTTCTGCTTTCCGCATGGATAGAGGC
>ENA-OWOU01001090-OWOU01001090.1-gut-metagenome-genome-assembly--contig:-NODE-1090-length-12604-cov-4.512972_pt1 | contig 12604 bp, 9 predicted proteins | sample MGYA00248248_ERZ651801 | MGnify/ENA primary metagenome ERZ651801 (study PRJEB26908, sample SAMEA4031710) | gut metagenome | biome: gut; feature: normal infant; material: stool | place: China | collected 2015... | reverse complement strand
CATATAGGTGATAAACAGAAATTTCAGTGATGCGCTGCATCCGCTGATAAACGGCAGCTGTTCGCCTTTAAATGCAGGCCATGTGTTGGCTTGTCCTTCCCAAAGGTCGGCATCGATAATGTATTGTATGCCTTCGATGGGAGATTCGGGCAGTTGACGGCCCACGTATACATAGTCGGGCATAAACTGCGGATTGAAATCCATATTGCCGTCCAAGCGTGCGGCAACGACAACGGGAAGGTTTTCTCCGCCTATATTGCGCACGGCTGTCGTGGCTCTGCGTTCAGGAGACAGGTACTGGAATTCGGGAGCTACAGCACCCGGTATGTAAGGGTGGTTACGGCGTTGTACAATATAGTCCGCCAATTTTCGGGCAACAGGAATTTCTGCTTCGGGAGCTTCGCTTAAAGATACGCGGATGGTATCGCCCAACCCGTCTGCCAGCAAAGCACCTATGCCTAAGGCCGATTTGATACGTCCGTCCTCACCGTCCCCGGCTTCCGTCACACCGAGGTGCAAGGGGAAGTGCATCCCTTCTTTCTCCATGATGTGGGCAAGCAAACGTACGGTTTTCACCATGATTACCGTATTGGATGCTTTGATGGAAATGACTACGTCCATGAATTGCTCCGCAACGCAGATCCTCAGAAACTCCATGCACGATTCTACCATGCCTTCGGGAGTGTCTCCGTAACGCGACATGATACGGTCGGATAACGAGCCGTGGTTCACACCGATACGGATAGCCGTATGATTGGCCTTGCAGATATTCAGAAACGGGACGAAACGGTCGCGTATCTTCCGGAGTTCCTGCGCATATTCTTCATCGGTATACTCCAGATGCTTGAAAGTACGTGCGGAGTCTACGTAGTTGCCCGGGTTGATACGGACTTTTTCCGCATACTGCGCTGCCACATCTGCTACTTTCGGGTTGAAATGTACGTCGGCTACCAATGGTGTCATGTAGCCGTCCTGACGTAAGGCAGCGTTGATATTCATCAGGTTTTCTGCTTCTTTGACACCCTGAGTGGTAAGACGTACGTATTCTCCACCGGCATCCACAATACGTTTGGCCTGTGCTACACACGCATCGGTATCTTGCGTGGAAGTGTTGGTCATACTTTGTATGCGGATAGGATTGGAGCCGCCCATAGGGGTGGCTCCGATATTCACTTCTGATGTTTCCCGTCGGGAATAATTGAATATATCCACGTTATTAGTGATTAATGGTCAGTGATTATCAATCACTTCTTTCAGTTTGTTTTATACTCGTATTTAACTTCTTTCAGGTCTTCGTTTGCTTTCACGATTTTCTTTTTCAGACCTTCTTTATAAGCAGTAAAGGCTTCTGCCAATTCCTTGTCGCTCAATGCGAGCATTTGCACGGCAAGAATAGCTGCGTTCATTGCTCCGTTGATGGCTACGGTGGCCACAGGGATGCCCGGAGGCATCTGAATGATGGAATAAAGCGCATCTACTCCATCGAGTACGGAGCCTTTTATGGGCACGCCGATTACAGGCAGTGTGGTATTGGCTGCAATAACACCGGGCAGGGCTGCTGCCATGCCGGCTGCCGCGATAATAACTTTAATTCCGCGTTTACGTGCCCCTTTGGCAAATTCTTCTACTGCTTCCGGAGTACGGTGGGCGGAGAGGGCGTTCATTTCGAACGGTACATGCAAATCGTTGAGCAACTGTGCGGCCTTTTCCATGACAGGAAGGTCGGAAGTACTGCCCATGATGATACTAACAATTGGAGACATATTATTTAAATTAGTGATTAGCGTTTAGGGATTAGTGTTTAGTGATTAGCGTTTAGGGATTAGTGTTTAGTGATTAGTGTTTAGGGATTAGGGATTGATGAGGAAAGATTTTAAAACAAATTAAATTATTAATACTAATCATTACCCCTAATCCCTAAACACTAATCCCTAAACGCTAATTATTAATCAGTGCTTTGTATGCTTCTGCGTCCAGCAGTCTGCCGAAATCTGCATCGGCAGCGGGTTTGATTTTGATGAGCCAGCCTTCGCCATACGGATCTTTGTTAACCAGTTCGGGCTGCTCTTCCAATGCTTCGTTTTGTTCCAGCACTTCTCCGGCAACGGGCAGGAAAAGGTCGGAAATGGTTTTTACTACTTCGATGGTGCCGAATACTTCATCGGCTGCCAATGTTTCGCCTACGGTTTGGATGTCGACAAATACGATATCTCCCAATTGTTCTTGGGCGTAATCGGTAATTCCTACATAAGCTACATCTCCTTCGAGACGAATCCATTCATGTTCTTTCGTGTACTTTACATCATTAGGAAAATTCATAATCGTTAGTTTTAAGAGTTAATATTTGATATTTAAAATAAGAATATGCTGAATAGACGGAATACCAGTTTGCTGAGCGGATGAAGTACCAGCAAGGTACAAATCAGTCCTACGGCAAATCCGCCCATTACCTCACCGAGCGTATGGTGTTGCAGGATAATCCGTGCCGTGCCCAATACGCCTGCTACGAGAATGAATATACACAGCCAGCCCACCGGATTGTATCCGAACAGGGCACTGAAAGCAACCAGCCCACCTATTATGGCACCGGCTCCCGCCATGTGTTCGCTGAGCTTCCATTTCAGGTTGACAATGACACAGATAATCATCACGATAAGAGAGGCAAAGATAATTCCTGTCATATACCAGGGGATGTTCAGCCGGTGCATCATGATCAGGCAGAACACATAGGAAGTGATGGTCAGGATGAAAGGTACATATCTCCGTTTCCGTTCCGTTAAATCCTCAGGAGTGAATCCGTTGATTTTGCGAAAGAGGAAAATAGTCAGTGTGGGCATAAGGATTGTAAAACAATATACTACGCCCAATACAATCAACTTGTATTGCAGGGGCATGATTCGCAGGTACGAGAATACGAACAGAATCAGAAATGCCATGAAAGGTATGGAGAATGGTGTAAATATCATCGAAATTACCCTGGCTGTCCTGATAAGGTTTTTATCTGCTATAATATGTTGTTCTATTGCCATTTTTTTATTTTTGCATTATCACTCTACCGTTTGGATTGCCTTGTGCCGTTTCTATTTTCTCAGCCTTGCTACCGGAATGTTTAATTGCTGGCGGTATTTGGCTACGGTACGGCGGGCAATGGGGTATCCTTTCTCTTTCAATATCTCGGTCAGCTCGTCATCGGTATAGGGCTTTTTCCTGTCCTCGTTGTCGATGCATTCCTTGAGTATTTTCCGTATCTCCCGGACTGACATTTCTTCGCCGTCTTCCGTAACATATCCATCGTTAAAGAAGAACTTCAGCGGGTAGATGCCGTAGTTGGTCTGTACATATTTGCTGTTGCTGACGCGGGAGATGGTTGAGATGTCGAGTCCTGTGCGCTCGGCAACGTCTTTCAATATCATGGGGCGAAGCAATGACTCGTCACCGTCGAGAAAGAAAGGACGTTGCAGGTCGATGATGGCCTGCATGGTAGTCATCAGGGTATTCTGCCGTTGCTTGACGGCATCGATAAATCCCTGAGCTGCATCCATTTTCTGTTTCAGGAACATCATGGCCTCTTTGGATTCCTTGGACTGGTTTGCTTTGTTCTTGGTGTGTTCCTCTACCATTTCGGTGAAATCGCGGCTCATGCGCAGTTCGGGAACATTCCGGTTGTTGAGCGACAGGTTGATAGTGCCGTCGTCATAGGTATCCACAATAAAATCGGGTACGATTTGTTGCAGGTTCTTGCCGATAGCTTCACCCAAAGACGCTCCCGGACGCGGATTCAGTTTGCAGATTTCTTTTATGGCTTGCTGGAAAGCATCTTCTTCCAGCCCGAGTTTCTGTTGTATTTTGTCCCAATGCTTACGGGTGAAATCTTCGTAGCATTCGGAAATGATTGCTTCTTCAATATAAAGAATCGGATTGGGAGTGAAGTGCTGCTGTTCTATCTTGCGCCGTATCTGGATGAGAAGGCATTCCTGCAAGTTGCGGGCTCCCAATCCGGCAGGATCGAAATCCTGAATGATTCTCAATGCTTCTTCCAGTTCTCCGGTAGTAGCTTCGATGCCGGCATAAATGGCAAGCTCATCGCTGATACTGTCCAGTGATTTGCGCAGCAGCCCGTCGTCGTCCAATGAGCCGATGAGATATTCGGCCAGTTCACGCTGGTGTTCGGTAAGGTTGCGCTCACCCAGTTGTTCTTTCAGGGTTTCATAGAAGGAAGTCGTATCGGAGAAAGGTATCTCTTCGGCTTGTTCTCCCTTGCTGTGGTTGTTTTCCTGTAATTTATAGTCGGGTATGTCATCCTCGTTGAGATAGTCGCTCAGAGAATCGTAATCGGTATCTCCACCATCTTCTGCATTGGAGTCTGCATCGGGGGTATTGGAATATTCATCGCCGGATGTATCATCTTTTCCCTCTTCCAGTGCCGGATTTTCCAGAAGTTCGGCACGTACGCGGTCTTCCAGCTTTACTACCAGAATCTGTTGTGGTGACAGCGTCTGTATCTGCTGCTGCGCTTGGGTTTGTATCTGTCGGGAGCCTTGTGCCATAAGTTACATTATTTATCCGCTGCAAAGATAAGTTTTATCTTCGCACTTTTTGCAAAAATAGTGAATAGTTCGGGAACGAAAAATCTTCTTCTGTTATATTTAACAAGAAAGCTGCGGTTCGGTTGCTTTTTCTTGTTGGGTTGTAAGTCAGTATTTCCTGATTTTCCTTATCCTTTCAAATATTCTCTTTATCTTTGTGGTATAACAACTAAAACTATGAACATTATGTTTGCTAAAGAAACGTATATACAGCGTCGGGCCCTGTTGAAGAAAAATATAGGCTCAGGAGTGTTGCTGTTTTTGGGTAATGACGAACAAGGACTGCATTATGAGGACAATACTTTCCGTTATCGTCAGGATTCTACCTTCCTGTATTATTTCGGTTTGTCGTTTGCCGGTTTGTCGGCGATTATCGATATTGATGAGGACAAGGAGATTATATTTGGCGATGAACTTACGATTGACCATATCGTATGGATGGGAACGCAGCCTACCCTGAAAGAGAAAAGCGGGCGTGTGGGCATAACGGAAGTAATGCCTTCTGCCGAAATCATGAACTATCTGCATAAAGCAGTGCGCAAGGGACAGACTGTGCATTACCTGCCTCCCTACAGGGCAGAGCATAAATTGAAACTGATGGAGTGGTTGGGCATTCCGCCTGCACGCCAGGAAGGTTCTGTTCCATTTATCCGTGCAATTGTGGCACAACGCAGTTATAAGTCTGCCGAAGAAGTAGAAGAGATAGAAAAGGCATGTAATGTGACGGCTGATATGCACATTACGGCTATGAAAGTACTTCGTTCGGGTATGTACGAATACGAAGTCGTAGCAGAAATGAACCGGGTGGCCGAATCCAATAATTGCGAGCTCTCTTTTGCAACGATTGCCACTGTCAACGGACAGACTTTGCACAATCATTATCATGGCAATAAGGTGAAGCCGGGAGATTTATTCCTGATTGATGCCGGTGCGGAAGTGGAGTCGGGTTATGCGGGCGATATGTCCTCTACCATTCCTGCCGATAAAACGTTTACCCCTCGTCAGCGGGCTGTTTATGAAATTCAGAATGCAATGCATCTGGAGGCTGTCAAAGCGCTTCGTCCGGGTATTCCTTATATGGATGTTTACGACCTTTCCGCCCGCGTAATGGTAGAGGGCATGAAAGAACTCGGTTTGATGAAAGGCAATGCCGAAGATGCTGTACGTGAAGGTGCACATGCCTTGTTCTATCCTCATGGATTGGGGCATATGATGGGGCTGGATGTGCATGATATGGAAAACCTCGGCGAGATTTGGGTCGGTTACAACGGTCAGCCTAAGAGTACGCAGTTCGGTCGTAAGAGCCAGCGTCTTGCCATTCCTCTGGAACCGGGTTTTGTACATACCGTTGAGCCGGGCATTTATTTTATCCCCGAACTGATAGACCTTTGGAAAGGAGAGAAGAAGTTTAAAGACTTCATTAATTATGATAAAGTGGAAGAATACCGTAACTTCGGAGGTATCCGCAATGAAGAAGACTATCTGATAACGGAAACCGGCGCACGCCGTTTAGGCAAAAAGATTCCGCTGACACCGGAAGAAGTGGAAGCGTTGAGATAGTTAAAGATAACTGAGAGTTGAAAATTACCGTGTAGCACAATGGCGGCACTTATTTTCAACTCTCAATTTTTTTGATTCTCAATTCTCATTTTTTTAAGCGTGCAGCTCCAATACAAACCGTGTGCCTTTCGCATAGCTACTGTCCAATGTAAGGCTGCCATTCATTTTAGCGGCAATCAGCGCGCAGATGGGTAATCCCAGACCATCGCCCTGCGTCAGATCTTTTACTTCGGTGAAAGGCTTGAATATGTTTTCGCGCTGTTCTTCGGCGATGCCGCAGCCTGTATCGCTTATGATGAACTGATGTGTATGAGCGCCGCGCTTTTTGAAGTCCAGCCCTATTTTTCCGCCGGCGGGGGTGTATTCGGCCGCATTTTCAAGCAAATGCAGTAAGATGCGTTCCAGGTGTTCCGGATTAATCTTTATGTTCAGTTTGGGAGCATTGACAATGAGGGATACATCTTCCTGTTCTTTGCCGCGTATTTTGTTCATAACGTTTTCACAGAAAGCCGAAATATTCTCTTCTTGCATTTCGTACGGTTCTGATAGGCTGTTTTCCAGTTCGGACAGCTCTTGTATGTGAGCGGAGAAAGTACGCAATGCCTGTACGCCGGGCAACTTTGGGTCGAGAGTGTCCAGTGTAGGCTCCATCTGGGCGGAGATATTTTGGATGAATTCGGTCTTCAGTTCATTGTGTTCGTTGGCAATGCCGATTGCTTTCTTTTGTTTGCGTGTCAGTAGGATGAAGCGTAGTAATATGATGGCTCCTGCCACTAATGCTGCCGCTAAAACGGTTGCCAGGACGCAAAGACCGGTGATGATATGCTGTTTGGAGGAAAGAGAGTCGTCTTTTTCCTGAATGATAGTCAGACTTTCATTATATTTCTTTTTCAATGCATTCAGTTCCTTCTGTGCAGTGAGTGCTTTAACAGAATCTGTCCAGGTAATGTATTTGTCGTAAGTACGCGCCATTAATTCTGTATCGTTTGCCCGAAGGGCAATGTTTATGAGATTTTGATAGCATTCATCCACTTTGGCGTAGTTCTTTTGTTGCTTATACTGTCCTATCAGTTTCTTGAAAGCTGTATCTCCCTGCGAATTCATGCCGAAAGTGTAGTAATAGCTGGCTTGGGTATACAGAAAGTCATTGCTTAGAGAGTCATTTTTGGTAGCTTTGGCTGTTTCTTCCAGTCTGTTTAACTGTTCTTTGGCACGGGTGGGATTTTTGAGGCTGATGTACATTTGCAGACGTTCTTTGTTGATGCGGAAACGTAAATCAGGAAAGTCCTTTTTGAGCTTTTGTTCGCCGGTTCTCACCAGCAGTTCGGCATTGCGCAGCAGTTCGAATGCTTCTTTATAATAATTTTCCCGGTGATAGAGGGCATTGGCATTTACACCACATTTTACAGCCTGAGCATAGTTTTCTTGCGTGGCGAAGGCATTGTAAGCCTGTAAAAAGAGATAGCGTGCTTTGATGTATTCTTTCTTTGCCAGATTTTCCTGTGCCTGTTTCATCAGTTCATCAGCGCGGTTTTGTGCAAATGTTTGGGTACACAGGCAAAGGAGAACCGCAAGAAGTATGGGAATGCTTTTTTTCATTATAACCGGATTTGTTTTGTTTGCCTACAAAGTTAAAGTTTTCTTTGTTTGTTGTATGCGGATGTTTGTAATTCCCTGTCAGAATTAACAGAATGTTTATGGCAGGAATTTTTGTCCGGACCGAAGCTGTTTGCCGGTTCCGGACAAAGAGATTGTTTGGGTGCCGGGTTAGTATTTGAAACTACTGCCGCCTAAGAACTCCCTGAGCAGGGATGTCGGCGGAATTTCCTTGTCCTGTACCGGAGTGAAGTATTTGATGAACTTCATAAGCCGGTAGGCTTCGGCGTATTCCGGACAGTTGCGTGGTACGCTGGTAAGGATAGGTTCTGCATGGCAACGCAGTACGGCAAATTCAAACAAGAGGGCGGAATTGAACATGACATCGGCATTTTCCTGATAGGGGAATATCCATTTGTCTTCACCGGCACGTACGCTGGGCCAGCGCGAAATGGTTTCTTGTGCTGAATATCCCCGATAGTTGAAGTCGCGGATGATGCGGCGCAACAGGCGGTTGTCCGTAGTAGGAATCCAGTTGTGATCGTCCAGTGAGATGGTGGTCAGTGCAGATACATAAATTTTGTATTTGTTTTCGGCAGGAATCTGCGGAGTGAGTTCCGGATTCAGGGCATGGATTCCTTCCAAGATAAGAATGGTGTGCTCGTCAATGCGTAGTTTATCTCCCTTGTATTCTTTTTTGCCCAATGTGAAGTTGAATCGGGGAAGTTCCACTTCTTCTCCCCGTAGCAAAGCTTGCAATTGATTGTTGAACAGCTCAAGGTCGAGGGCGTAGAGAGATTCGTAGTCATAATTGCCGTTTTCGTCCAGCGGAGTGTCTTCCCTGTCTACAAAGTAATTGTCCAGAGAAATGGGGTAGGGGCGCAGACCGTTGGTCATCAGTTGCACCGAAAGCCGTTTGCTGAAGGTCGTTTTTCCGGACGAAGAAGGGCCGGAGATCAATACGAGCTTTACGCGGTTGCCGTTTTCTCCCCGGTGATAGATTTCATCGGCAATCTGAGCAATCTTTTTTTCCTGAAGGGCTTCTGCTACATTAATGAGGTCGGTTGCATGTCCGGCTTCGCATGCCAGATTGAAGTCGCCTACATTGCTTAGTCCCATGATGTAGTTCCAATGCAGATGTTCCTTGAATACATCAAGCATCTTTTCCTGTTTTACCACTTCTTCCAGTACGGTCGGGTTTTCTTTGTTGGGGATACGCAGCAGCAGACCGTCATAATATTTTACGATGTCGAACAACTTGATAAAACCTGTGCTGGGCAACAGGTTGCCATAATAGTAATCTACCGTATCTCCCAATGTATAATAATAGGTGTATATAGAGCCGGAGGTTTCCAGCAGCTTTACCTTATCGTTCATTCCCCGTTCGCTGAATACCCGTACGGCTTCGGTGGTATGGCATTCGGTACGGCGGAAAGGGATGTCCTCAGCTATGATTTCCTGCATCCGCTTCTTGATTGCCGACACGTCTTCCAGCTCAATAGGACGTCCGATGCGGAGATTGCAGAAATAACCTTTGGATACGGGATGCTCTACAAACAGCTTTCCTTCCGGGAACAATTCGCTTACAGCCTTATATAGGATAAAACAAAGTGAGCGGACATACGTACGCATGCCGGAGGAATCCCGTACATCCAGAAATTCCACATCTTTATTATTGTATACCCGGAAATTCAGACCTTCGGAACGGTTATTTACTTTGGCGCTGACCACTTGATAGGGGAAATTAAGATTAAAACCGTAATAAATATCCAAAAGTGAGCTCCCTATAGGGAATTCTTTATAAATATTATTATTTTTGCAACAAATTTGTAACATATGTTTCATGGTGTCTTTTTTTGAGATTATTAATACGCTAAATATAGGACATTATAACAAATGGTACAATGAAACACTTTAACTAATTAAAGATGGAATATTCTTTTTATGATTTTTTAAAGCTGCTTGGCTCATTGGCATTGTTCCTCTACGGAATGAAAATTATGAGTGAGGGACTTCAAAAATTCGCCGGCGACCGCTTGCGGAAGATTTTAACCGCTATGACGACCAACCGGGTGACCGGCGTTCTGACAGGTGTGCTTATAACAGCGCTTATCCAGTCCTCTTCTGCAACTACGGTTATGGTAGTGAGTTTTGTCAACGCCGGGTTGCTGACCCTGTCACAATCTATAGGCGTTATTATGGGGGCCAATATCGGTACTACTGTTACTGCCTGGATTATTTCAGCATTAGGTTTTAAAGTTGACATAGCTGCTTTTGCCCTTCCTCTCTTAGCCTTTGGCATTCCTCTTCTCTTCTCTCAAAAAAGTAATCGCAAATCCATCGGTGAATTTATTTTCGGTTTCTCTTTCCTGTTTATGGGGCTTTCTTATTTGAAGAACAATGCACCCGATTTGAGCCAGAATCCGGAAATGTTGGCTTTTGTGCAGGATTATACCGATATGGGGTATATATCCGTACTGCTTTTTGTGCTTATAGGAACGGTACTGACCATGATTGTGCAGGCCTCTGCTGCAACGATGGCGATTACGCTTATCATGTGTGCGAATGGCTGGATTAGCTTCGAACTGGGAGCGGCACTTGTTCTGGGTGAGAATATAGGAACAACCATAACTGCCAATCTTGCGGCGCTTACCGGTAATACGCAGGCCAGGAGGGCTGCGTTGGCGCATCTGGTATTCAATGTGTTCGGTGTTATATGGGTGTTATGCCTGTTTGTTCCTTTTACGCAGGGAGTATCATGGTTTGTGGAAAATATAATGGGAACCAAAGACCCGGCCGTTGCCGTTTCCTTTAAGCTGTCGGCTTTCCATACTTGTTTTAATATCTGCAATGTATTGATATTGATATGGTTCGTGAAGTTTATAGAGCGTACGGTCTGCGCTATTATTCCGCAGAAGGAACAGGACGAGGAATACCGTCTGCGCTTTATTACGGGCGGTATGCTTTCTACGGCAGAGCTTTCCATTCTGCAGGCAAGCAAGGAGATTCATCTGTTTGCCGAACGTACGCATCGTATGTTCGGTATGGTACGCGACCTGTTGCATACCGAGAAGGATGACGATTTCAATAAGTTGTTCAGTCGGATAGAAAAGTATGAAAATATCAGCGACAGCATGGAACTGGAGATTGCCAATTATCTGAACCAGGTGTCGGAAGGCCGGTTAAGTTCTGAAAGTAAGCTGCAAATCCGGGCCATGCTGCGCGAAGTGACGGAGATAGAAAGTATCGGTGACAGTTGTTATAATCTGGCACGTACCATCAATCGCAAGCGTCAGACCAATCAGGAGTTCACAGAAAAGCAATATGAGCATATCCATTTTATGATGAAGCTGACCGATGATGCTCTTGGGCAGATGATTGTAGTGGTAGAACGTTCGGATCATCAGGGTATTGATGTGAACAAGTCGTTTAATATCGAGAATGAAATCAACAATTACCGCAACCAATTGAAGAATCAGAATATCCTTGATGTCAATAACAAGGAATATGATTACCAGATGGGAGTCTATTATATGGATATCATTGCCGAATGTGAAAAGCTGGGCGATTACGTTGTCAATGTAGTAGAAGCCAGCAGCGATATAAAAGAAAAGAAAGCGTCTTAGGACGCTTTCTCAAATTCATCTTTGCCTACTCCGCACAGGGGGCAAACCCAATCGGCAGGGAGGTCCTCAAAGGATGTTCCCGGTTCTATTCCGTTTTCTGGATCTCCTTGTTCCGGGTCATAAACATATTCGCAAATTGTGCAGATGTACTTTTCCATAATTGTCTTGTATTTAAATTTCTTCTTTAAGAACAATTGAATTTCCCTTTTTGTTTTCCGTTCAGGCAGAAAAAGATGTTTTTGTTAGTAGGTTCTTGAAGTAAGTTTCTATGGAAGTGGCTGGCAGATGTTCATAGAAAGGAAAAAGGCCGGATTTGTAAAACCTATAAAAAGATTTAATAACATTCTCTATACAAATTATTGTTGTATTTTTGCAATTCAATTTAAACCTAACGAATTGCATGACTGCAACAAAGGATGATTTTTATCACGTCGGACTTACCGACGACGAAGTACGGAAGAGCCGTACCGAGCATGGTGTAAACCTGTTGACGCCTCCGAAGCGCCCGTCTTTGTGGAAACTTTACCTGGAAAAGTTTGAAGACCCCGTAGTAAGAGTATTGCTGGTGGCTGCTTTCTTTTCTTTGATTATTTCCATAGTGGAGAACGAATATGCCGAAACAATCGGTATCATAGCTGCTATTTTACTGGCTACCGGTATTGGCTTCTTTTTTGAATACGACGCCAATAAAAAGTTTGATTTACTGAATGCAGTGAACGAGGAAACTTTGGTAAAGGTGATTCGTAACGGACATGTACAGGAGGTTCCCCGTAAGGATGTGGTAGTAGGAGATATTGTTATATTGGAAACCGGTGAGGAAATTCCCGCAGACGGTGAATTGCTGGAAGCCGTTTCTTTACAGATAAATGAATCTAATCTTACGGGTGAGCCTGTTGTAACCAAAACTACTGTAGAAGCGGATTTTGATGAAGAAGCCACTTATGCTTCCAACCGTGTGATGCGCGGTACAACAGTGGTCGACGGACACGGAGTTATGCGTGTAGAGTTTGTGGGTGACGCCACAGAGATCGGAAAAGTTGCCCGCCAGAGTACCGAGCAAACGACCGAGCCTACTCCGTTGAATATCCAGCTTACAAAACTTGCCAACCTCATAGGGAAAATCGGCTTTTCGGTAGCCGGTCTTGCATTCGCTATCTTCTTTATAAAGGATGTTGTCCTGGTTTATGATTTTGCCTCATTCCATACTTTTGAGCAATGGCTGCCTGCTTTGAAAGC
>ENA-OWOU01001076-OWOU01001076.1-gut-metagenome-genome-assembly--contig:-NODE-1076-length-12742-cov-28.560758_pt1 | contig 12742 bp, 8 predicted proteins | sample MGYA00248248_ERZ651801 | MGnify/ENA primary metagenome ERZ651801 (study PRJEB26908, sample SAMEA4031710) | gut metagenome | biome: gut; feature: normal infant; material: stool | place: China | collected... | reverse complement strand
TCGCCCACCACGGTCTCGCTATGGTACAGGCCGTAGATGGGCGCGGTGTCGATCCACTGGATGCCCTGCTCCACAGCAGTCTGGATGGCCTTGACTGAAAGGGCGTCGTCGTTGTCGCCCCACCAGGAGCCGCCGCCGATGGCCCAGGTGCCCATGCCGAGAAACGGCACCTGAATGCCGCTTTTGCCAATATTGATGTTTTGCATATATTTTCCCTCCATGCCAGCAGTGTTCCCCGCAATGGGAGCAGCGCATTCCGTAGCTGGCATTCTTCGTTGTATTTTTTGCGTTTTATGAAAAAAGAACCGCAGCTGCGGGATATTCCCGCACCGCAGCTCTCTTTCAACTCAGATATTGCCGAACTCGCTCAGTTTCAGCGTTTCGTTGTGGGTCTCAGCCCAGCGCACCGCCCAGTCGGAGGTGAACAGCAGCAGGCGGTTGCCCTTCATATCCTCCACAGCCTTGGTGTCGCTGGTCAGGTCCAGATCCCGCAGGTTGTAGGTGTCGGGGTCGTTCTGCACCCAGCGCAGCTGTTCAAAGGGCAGCTGCTGCATCCGGATCTCCACGTTGTACTCGGTGTTCAGGCGGTACTCCAGCACTTCCAGCTGCAGCACGCCAACCACGCCGACCACCACTTCTTCCATGCCGCCGCCCACTTCGCGGAAGATCTGGATGGCACCCTCCTGCGCGATCTGCTCCATGCCCTTCACGAACTGCTTGCGCTTCATGGTGTCCTTCTGCTCAATGCGGGCAAAGTGCTCCGGCGAGAAGGTGGGGATGCCTGCGAACTGGACCTTCTTTTTGCCGGTGCACAACGTGTCGCCGATGGAGAAGATGCCCGGGTCGAACAGGCCGATGATGTCGCCGGCGTAGGCCTCGTCCACGATGGCGCGGTCCTGCGCCATCAGCTGGGTGCCGGTGGCCAGCTTGATGTTCTTGCCCTCCTGCACATGGAAGGCCTCCATGCCGCGCTCGAACTTGCCGGAGCAGATGCGCATAAAGGCGATGCGGTCGCGGTGGGCCTTGTTCATGTTGGCCTGAATTTTAAAGATGAAGGCAGAGAACTCGTCGCGGCAGGGGTCCACGGTCTCGCCGGTCAGGCTGTCCACGCGGGCCAGCGGGGTGGGGGTGAGCCGCAGGAAGTTCTCCAGAAAGGGCTCCACGCCGAAGTTGGTCAGAGCGGAACCAAAGAACACAGGGCTCAGCTCGCCGCGCAGCACTTTGTCGAGGTCAAATTCCTCGGCAGCGCCGTCCAACAGCTCGATTTCATCCACCAGCTGCTGGTGCAGATACGGGGTGAGCAGCTCGTCCAGTGCGGGATCGCCCAGCTCGGCCTCGGTCTCATCCACCTTCTTCACGCCGTTGGCGCGGCCGTCGCTGGAAAATGCCAGCACCTTGCGGGTGTTGCGGTCGAACACGCCCTTGAACTCCTTGCCGCAGCCGATGGGCCAGTTCATGGGGTAGGTCTTGATGCCCAAAATCTCCTCAATGTTCTCCATCAGCTCAAAGGGGTCGCGGGCTTCGCGGTCCATCTTGTTGATGAAGGTGAAGATGGGGATGTGGCGCAGGGTGCACACTTTGAACAGCTTGATGGTCTGGGCCTCAACGCCCTTTGCGGCATCGATGACCATGACGGCAGAGTCTGCCGCCATCAGGGTGCGGTAGGTGTCCTCCGAGAAGTCCTGATGGCCCGGGGTGTCCAGAATGTTCACGCACTTGCCCGCGTAGTTGAACTGCAGGACAGAAGAGGTGACGGAAATACCGCGCTGCTTCTCAATGTCCATCCAGTCGGACACGGCGTGCTTTGCGCTCTGCTTGCCCTTGACGGAGCCTGCCTGATTGATGGCTCCGCCGTACAGCAGCAGCTTTTCGGTCAGAGTGGTCTTACCGGCGTCGGGATGGCTGATGATCGCAAACGTCCGGCGGCGCTCGATTTCTTCACGATTTGTCATAAACTAGTATTTCTCCTGAAATGGATGGAACTCCTTCAGTCACGGCTGATGCCGTGACAGCTCCCTCAATGAGGGAGCCTCTGGCGAAAAGGAAAAGCTTCTCGCCCTGCCAAAGCCTCCCTCTCAGAGGGAGGTGGCATCGCGCAGCGATGACGGAAGGAGTATATTTTTACACATACGTCCCCTATTTTATCCGAAAACGCTCCATAATGCAAGTGTTTTCGTTATTTTTTCAGGATGATGCAGGGCAGAGGGGCGGTTTCGGCCCAGTTGGCAAAATCACACACCAGAACGGTAAAACTTTTGAGCGGAAGTGCCCGGAGATATTCCAGCACCGTCTGCTTTTCATCCGTGCCGATGACCTGCCCGCTGTAGAGGATGGCGCTCACCACGCCGCCGGGGCGCACGGCTTCCAAAGCCGCCTGCAGGGCGGGGATGCTGCTCTGCGCGGTGGAGAACACTGCGTGGTCGGCCCCGGGCAGCCAGCCAAAGTTGAACATCACCGCATCTGCCGTGCCGGGCTGCACAACCTGTAAAAGGTCTGCGTGGCTTTGGCAGTGTAGCTCATACCGGGCGGCAGGCACGCCCAGCTGCTCCAGATGCTTCCGGGTGGATGCAATGGCAGCTTCCTGCACGTCAAAGCCGACTACTTTTCCTTCCGGCGCGGTGATGCCGCACAGGAAGGCCGTGTCGCCGCCGTTGCCGCAGGTAGCATCGATGCAAAGGCGCGGCTGTGCCAGTCGCGCGGCCAGAAAGTCCTGCACGAACTTGACGGCGGTCAGGTCCGGCGTGCGGCGGCGCACCAGCTGCCTGCCTTCTGCCGCAAAGCCGAACTTTGCCCAGAACGCAAGCTCTGCGGCATCGGCGGGCAGCGGGGCGGTAAATACGGTAGCCTTTTCGCGGTCGTATCCGGCGTAGGCGCGCAAGGCTTCTTTTAATAGATAGGAGCCGTAGCCTTTGCGCCGCCACTGCGGTTCGATGCCAAACGCGGTGATGGCAGCCCCCTTTGCGGCGGGCGTGAGCGCGCAGAAGCCGATCTGTGTTTTTTCCTTATAGAGGGCAAAGCCCTCGTCTGTGCGGTGCAGTTCCATGGTGTGTTCCTCCTGAATTTACGCTTTTACAATAGCAAGCGCAAAGGCCGCTGTCAAGGGCGGAAAGTGCGTCTTTATTTCACAGTTTCTTCACGGCGCGCGCGATTGATTTTCACAATTGACGGTTACAATAGGAGCAGTTCAAAGGAACAGGGCTCCTGTGGACGTATCCCTTACGGAAAGGAAGTATCAGCATGGACAATGAGAACAAATGGGAATATGATTATTCCTCTCAGGATAAAAACGAAAGCGGAGATACCGGTTATCCCAATGTGGGCAGCAGCGGCATGAACACCGCCAACCAGTACAACAACCCGCAGCCGGAACCGGAGACCGCTTACACCGCCCCGCAGACAGACAACGGCGCAGGCGGTGCAACGCCGCCGGTACATCCGGTACAGCCGCAGGACGCGCAGCCCCCTAAGCAGCCCCCTAAAAAGAAGAAAAAGTTCAACGGCAAGCGCGTTGCACGCAGCGCTGTGGCGCTGGTGCTGGCCGCAGCCATGGGCTTTGCGGGCGGCTTTGTGGGGGCAAAGTTTGGCGGCAGCGGCAAGGTGGTCATTCAGCAGGTGGCACCTTCCTCTACGGCCGACAGTGCATCCGGTTCGGATAGTTCCATCACCGCAGCATCCAGCAGCGGCAGCAGCCTGACCACTGAACAGGTGGCTGATCTGGTCAGCCCCAGCGTGGTGGTCATCACTACGGAGCAGGTGGTCTACTCTCAGTGGTCGTGGTACGGCCAGAATCAGGTGGAGAGCGGTGCCGGCAGCGGCGTGATCATCAGCTCGGACGGCTACATCCTCACCTGTGCACATGTGGTGGACGGCGCTTCCACCATCACCGTTACCATTGGTGACAAGGACTACACCGCCACCCTTGTGGGCGAAGATACCACCAGCGATATCGCGGTCATCAAGATCGATGCTGACGGCCTGACCCCCGCCACCGTGGGCAACAGCGACAGCCTGAAGGTGGGCCAGAGCGTGATGGCTGTGGGCAACCCGCTGGGTGAGCTGGGCGGCACCGTCACCGGCGGCATGATCAGCGCTTTGAACCGCAGCGTCACCATTCAGGGCAGCAGCTCTGTGAACACCATGTCCCTGATCCAGATGGATGCTTCGGTCAGCCCCGGCAACTCCGGCGGCGGCCTGTTCAATATGAACGGTGAGCTGGTCGGCATTGTGAATGCAAAATCCTCTTCCAGCGATGCAGAGGGTCTGGGCTTTGCCATCCCCATCAACGATGCCATCAAGGTGGCACAGGAACTGCTGGAGAACGGCTATGTGACCGGACGGCCTTATTTGGGCATCACCTATCTGGCCGTGACCGACGCACAGACTGCTTCTCAACTGGGCGTGAATGCCTACGGCGTCTACGTTGTGGAGGTGGTCAAGGGCGGCCCTGCCGAAAAGGCAGGCCTGCAGGCCGGTGACCGCATCGTGAGCGTGGACGGCACCGAAATCGCCTCTAAAGACGACCTTGGCACCCTGATGCAGAAGCATGCCGCAGGCGACACCCTCTCCATCACCATCGCACGTGAAGGCCAGATGCAGACGGTCAATGTGACGCTGGGCGAAAAGACGGCTTCCAACAGCTGAACAAAATAGAAAACAGGAGCGGATGAGAGTTTTCCATCCGCTCCTGTTTTTTTTTATATCTGTCCAAAGATGGTGGCACTGTAAGGCATCAGCACAGCCTCGTGCTCGTACACCCTTGCCGGGCCGCGCCACAGGCTGGAAGAAATGCCGTCGCTCAGCATCTGCCAGCGCCCAACCGGCAGCGGCACGGTCCCGCTGGCATCGGTGGGGTTGTAGAACACACACAGCGCCTGCCATGCCGCACCATCGCCCCACTGTGCCGGAAGGAGCCAGCCCACCAGCGGCTGCTCCAGCGAGAAAAAGTGCAGGGCATCCGGCGCGTGGGGGTCGGTGCTGGAAAGCCGCGGAAACCTTGCCCGCAGAGCCAGCAGGCCGCGGTAGTAGTCCACCAGCGCATGGTATTTTTCGGCCCGCTCCCAGTCCAGCCGGTTCAGCGCAGGCGAGGAACGGTAGCTGTTGCCCTTCCCTTTTTTGGTGCGGGCAAACTCCTCGCCCGCCTGCAGGAAAGGCAGGCCGAAGCTGGTCAGGTAAATGCCCGCCGCCAGCCGGTTCTGGGCAAGGGCTGTGCTGTCTGCCGCCGTGAACTCCGGCTTTTCGTACCGCACCAGCAGCAGCTTGTCCCACAGGGTGAAGTTGTCGTGGGCGGAAACATAGCTCACGATCTGGCTGGGCGCGTGGGGCGGCAGACGGTCGCTGCGGCACCATGCCGCCACCGCGCCGCCGATGTCCCAGAAGCTGCCGGGCCTGCCCTCCACATAGCCCGGCTCCCGGGCGTTGAAGCAGCCGCCCTTGATGGTGTCGCGGGTGTCGTCGCAGAAGATGCCGATGCGCTCGTTCAGCATGGCCAGATTCGCCTTGTTGGCCTCGTACCGGTGCAGCTGGCTGTCGCCGCCCTGCCACGGCTCGCCGTACATCAGGATATCCCGCCCGCCGGGCAGCGTATCCAGCGCGGCGCGCACCGCGTTGATGGTCTCCACGTCGTACAGACCCATCAGGTCGAACCGGAAGCCGTCGATGTGGTATTCCTGCGCCCAGTAGAGGATGGAATCGATCATATACCGCCGGGCCATGGGCCGCTCGCTGGCAAATTCGTTGCCGCAGCCGCTGCCGTTGGAAAAGCTGCCGTCCTCGTTCTGGCGGAAAAAGTAGCAGGGCACGGTGTCGTTCAGCGGGTTCTCATTGCGGTACATGTGGTTATACACCACATCCATCACCACACCGATGCCCGCCGCGTGCAGGGCTGCGATCATTTCCCTGCACTCCCGGATGCGCACCTCGCCGCGGGTGGGGTCGGTGGAATAGCTGCCTTCGGGCACATTGTAGTTGGTGGGGTCATAGCCCCAGTTGTACTGCCGCAGCAGCGGCTTTGCCTCGTCCACGCTGCCAAAGTCGAAAATGGGCATCAGCTGCACATACTTCACGCCAAGCCGCTTTAAATAATTCAGGCAGGTGGGGTGGATGCCGTCCCCATGCAGGGTGGTGCCCTGCTGGGTAAAGGCCATGAACTTGCCCCGCCATGCCGGGCGCACGCCGCTGGCAGCATCCTGCGAGAAGTCGCGCACGCTCACCTCCCACACTGCGCGCTGCTCCGGTGGGATGACCGGACGCACATCCCGCTCCCACCCGGAGGGGGCGGTGCGGGCAAGGTCCACGATCATGCTGAGGGTGCCGTTCACGCCTGCCGCACGGGCATAGGGGTCGCCGGTCTGGCGCGAAATGCCATCCACTGTGACCGTATAGGTATAGTATCGTCCGTGCTGGTCGCCGGGCAGATAGATGCTCCACACCCCCTGCTGCCCCCGCTCCAGCGGCAGAGTGCCTATGGTCTCACCGCCGCTGCCTTTGCGGTAAAGGCTGACCTCCACCCTCTGCGCCGTGGGTGCCCACAGGCGCAGATGGGTGCCGGAAACAGCATATTCCTGCCCCAGCGGGCCGGTGTAGGTGGTTTGAAGGTCAAAGGAGATGCTCTCGTACAGCGTTTTCAGTTCGGCGGGCGTTTTGACGGTCATAGTTTCTTCATTCCTTCTTGCAGATTTCCTATCAGATATAAGTGTAAACACCGGCGGTCTTTTTTGCAAGAGGGAATTGCAAAAGCTGTCCGGGTACACTATACTGGAAGAAAACGACAAAAACGGAGGGCAAACCATGGCATATACCGACGATTGGGAAAACCTTATGAACGGTGTGTTCGGTGCAGGGGGCAGGCCGCGCTTTGGCGGCACCGCCCAGCCGGAGGCAAAGCCACAGAAATCCGGGACCTCAGCCGTGCCGGACCTGAATGCTGCCCTGCTGGAAAACCAGAAGCAGCTGGATGCCCTGCTCAAAAAACAGAACGCCCAGCTGAAAACGCAGGACACTGCGGTGCAGTCTGCTCTGGAGGACAGCCGCCAGATGCTGCGGGATATGGAAGCGGACGGCCTGCTTGCCAAGGGCACTGCCGATGTGACCGCAGAGCACCTTGGCAGCTTTGAGGGCCTTGCCGCCGAGGTGAAAAAGACCGTCCTCGGGCAGGATGCCTTTGTGGACAGCGTGGTGCGCGCCATGCGCCGGCCCTTTGTGCTGGGCACCGAGCGCCCGGCGGCACGCAATGTGATCCTGCTGTGCGGCGGAGCCGGTACGGGGCGGCACTTTGCGCTGGCAGAGACCGCCCGCATCATGGCGGCGCGGGGCCTTTTGCAGAGCGACAAAACCGCGGTGGTGGACCTTGCCCTCTACCCCAATTCCGGTGCGGAAAAGCTGTTTTTGCAGGATCTGTATGCGGCCCTGCACGCCCCCGGGGAGATCGTGATCTTTGAGCATTACGAGAGCTGCCATGCGGCCTTCCTCAAGACCCTTGCAGACCTTGCTGTGAAGGGCAGCGCACCGCTTTCCAGCCGGTATCTTGTGAACAAGGAGGGCATCCTTGTGGATGCAGGCACGGCGCTGGCACCGGGCGCGGTGAGCAGTATCACGCCCTGCGGCAAGTACCTCATCTTCTTTTCCCGCAAGGGCCGGGACGCGCTGGCAGATAAGTTCGGTGCGCCCTTTGTGGCGGCGGTGGGCGATGTGTGCGCCACCAGCGCCTTTGCCCGCGAGGACCTTGCAGCGCTGGCGGCGCAGCGGCTGAATGCGCTGGCCCAGAAGGTGAGCACCCGCCTTGGGCTGACCCTCTGTGCCGGGGCCGATGTGCGGGACTATGTAGCCGCCCAGTGCTCTAAGGAAAAGGGTGCGGCGGGCCTTGCGGAATGCTGCGATAAAATGTTCCGTGCCCTGAGTGAATACTGCCTGCAGACTGATGCAAAGCTTACCGGCACCGTCACCCTGACTGCAAAGCCGGAGGGTGTGTGGTTCAGCCTGAACGACCAGCCCGAGCAGGAGCTGTCTGCCCTGCTGCCTGCCGAGTACACGGGCGCTGTAGATGAAATCCGCGCCGAACTCAACGGCCTTGTGGGCCTTGGGGCGGTCAAGGAGTATGTGTTCGGTCTGGCGGATAACCTGCAGGTGCAGCAGCGCCGCGCGGCGGCAGGCTTCAAGACCGCCAGCCTTTCCATGCACATGATCTTCACCGGCAACCCGGGCACCGGTAAGACCACCATTGCCCGGCTGGTGGCAAAGTACCTCAAGGCCATCGGCGCGCTGAAGGGCGGTCAGCTGGTGGAAGTGACCCGCGCCGACCTTGTGGGCCGCTACACCGGCCACACCGCCCCGCTGACAAACAGCGTCATCGAGAGTGCCCTCGGCGGTGTGCTGTTTATCGATGAAGCCTACAGCCTCTACCGCGGCGAACAGGACAGCTTTGGGCTCGAAGCCATCGACACCCTTGTGAAGGGCATGGAGGATCACCGGGACGAGCTGGTGGTCGTTCTGGCGGGCTACACCCGGGAGATGGAGGTGTTCCTTACCGCCAACAGTGGTCTTGCCAGCCGCTTCCCCAACAAGATCGAGTTCCCGGACTACACGGCAGACGAGCTGCTGGACATCACCAACGTGCTGGCAAAGGGCAAGGGCTACCGCCTTGCCGAGGGCTGTACCTTCCCGCTTTTGGGCTACTACAAGCGCCGTCAGGCGCTGGACAGCCGCACCGCCGGCAACGGCCGTCTTGCCCGCAACACGCTGGAAAAGGCCATCTTCCACCAGAGCCGCCGCCTTGTGGCAGAACCTGCCGCCGAGCTGGATCTGATCCTGCCCAGCGATTTGGAATTTGAGGAGTGAGAGATTCAGAATGGCCTCCGCTTCGCTCTGGCCATGCTCAGCGGAAGAATTATTTATAGGAACAGCAAACCCCGGCAGGCTGCGGCCTGCCGGGGTTTGCATTTTTCACGGATGGAGTCGTACCGGAAAGCAGCATCTGGCGCTCTGGCTCCACAGGGCAGGACGGTGCCGTGAAATTATTTCCTGCCGGAAACGCTGCATCTCCCGGTCCGGGCCTTCCCTGTGAAAACAGGTTCCGGAAAAATCCGCAGATTTTTCCGGAACCTGATTATAAATATCATTTCATCTGATGATGGCCAGAGCGAAGCGGAGGCCATTTTAATCGTGCTGCTTCGCAAGGGCCTGCACCATATCGTGTATCCCCTTGCGCACCTCGGCGGGGGCGGTCACTTCCACCTTGCCGTCAAAGCCGCACACCCAGCCGTAGAACTGGGGGCTGACGCATACCGGCACATCAAAGTGAAAATATGCACCGTCTTCCTCCGGCACGAACAGCGGCGTTCTGCCAAAGCGGTCGCGCATGGCGCTTTCCAGGTCGGCGGTGCAGCGCAGGGTGACCCGGTACTCCGGCCCGCCGAACATGTTGAAGTGCTTGCGCAGATAGGCGGGCAGGTCGAACTGGCGGAACTCGGCCTTGCCCCGGCGGGCATCGCCCAGCACCGTCACGGAAGACATGCGGTCCACGCGGTAGTTGCGGATGCCCGCAGGCTCTTTCTCGTCCTGATAAGCGATAAGGTAGTAGCAGCCGTTTTCCCATGCCAGCTGCCACGGGCTGACGGTGCGGGTGCCGCTGTCCTTGTAGCGGAACCGCACCATTCTGCCCGCATTGATGGCGCTGTGCAGCGCATCGATGCTGTAAAGCAGGGTGTGGCTGTCGCTTTTGGGGCGGCCATCCACGTACACCTGACGCTGCAGCTGGGTGCCCTCGTAGTCGGAGCAGAGGGCTTCCAGTTTATGGATGAGTTTACTGCTGGTGCGTGCCGACACAACTTTGCTGGCCTGTACGGCATCCACCAGCAGCTTCAGCTCAGAAAGCTCAAAGGTGCGGCTGGCCAGCCAGTAGCCGCCGCCGCGCCCGCGCCGCAGCTGGATGTCATACCCCAGACTGCGCAGGGTGTCGATATCGCTGTAGATGCTTTTGCGCTCGGCAAGAATGTCCTGCTGTTCCAGCAGCTCTACCAGCTGCGGTACATTGAGCAGGTGTTCTTCGTCGGTCTTTTGTTCCAGAATGCGCAAAAGGGTCAAAAGCTTGGATTTCTGGCCTTCCTGCTTGGGCATGGGAGCACCTCCGGTTTATTCGGGCAGTTTTTTGTCGAACGCCGCGCGGCGCTGGGTGGAAAGACGGAACATCTCTTCCAGCTTGTTCCGGTCGTCGGCCACAAGGGCAGCGCGCATCTGCTGCAGCGCAGCATCGAACTGGTCGATCTCGCTGATGAGGTTTTCCTTGTTCCACAAAAACAGCTCTGCCCACATTTTATCGTTGATGCGTGCAATGCGGGTCAGGTCACGGAAGGAGTCGCCGGTGTACTCGCACAGCGAAGAGTTATCGTTGGCGCACATCAGGCTCACGGCGATGGCGTGGCACAGCTGGCTCACATAGCCGATCATCTTGTCGTGCTCCTGCACCGTCAGGGTGCAGATGTGGTGGAAGCCCAGCACTTCGGCCAGGTCCTTTGCCCACTGAATGGCCTCTGGCGTGTTCTTTTCCGTGGGGGTGATGATGAAGTTGGCCGGGGCAAAGTTCACCTCGGCGGCGTGCTCCACGCTGGAAGTCTCACGGCCTGCCATCGGGTGGCTGGCAATGAACTCCACGCCCGCCGGGCACATGGCCTGCACCGGCTCCACAAGGCCGGTCTTTACGCCGGAAACATCGGTAAAGATGCAGCCGGGCTTGAGCAGATGGCCGTAGGTGCGGAACCACTCGATGAGGGCCGTGGGGTACAGACCAAAGATGATGTGGTCGGCGCTGCTCACAAGGTCCTCAAAATCGTGGGTCTTGCCGCTGGCGATATAGCCGTGCTCTAGCGCGTACTGCAAATGCCCTTCGCTGCGGTTGATGCCGTCCACATGGAAACCGGCTTTCGTCAGTTCCAGCGCGTATTTGCCGCCCAGCAGGCCAAGGCCCACCACGAGATAACGTTTTGTTTTATCAAGCATATTCCACCTCCGCGCCCAAGGGCTTGATGGCTTCAAAGAAATTCGGCCAGCTTTTTGTAATGGCTTCGGCATCGTCCACGGTCAGGGGGATGCCCGTACTCAGGGCCAGCACCGAAAGGCTCATGACCACACGGTGGTCATTGTGCCCATGCAGAGCACCCGCCGGAGCGTGCAGCCTGTTCGCGCAGCCGTGCACCGTAATGGTGCCGCCCTCGCTTTCCAGCACGCCGCCGCAGGCACGCAGCTCGGCCTCCATGGCAGCGATGCGGTCACTCTCCTTCAGGCGTAAACGCTCTGCGTTGCGGATGACTGTAGTGCCTTCGCACAGCAGGCCCAGCACCATAAGCACAGGGCCAAGGTCCGGGCAGTCCGCAAGGTCGATGTCCACCCCGTGCAGGGGGGCCTTTTCAAAAGAGATGCCCTCTGCCGTGCGGGTAAACACCGCGCCGCACCGGCGCAGGATGTCCAGAATGGCGGCATCGCCCTGCAGCGTTTCCGGGGCAAGGCCGGTGATGGTCACGCCGCCGCACGCGGCCCCCAGCACCGCCGGGAACGCGGCCTGACTGTAATCGCCCTCCACGGTGTAATCGCAGGGGTGATAGTGCTGCCCGCCCGGGATGGCAAGAGTGTTTTCGTCCAGCCAATGGCTCTGCACACCGAAGGCTGCCTGCACAGAGCGGGTCATATCGATGTAGCTGCGGCTCTCCACCGGCGGGATGAGGTGCAGCGTGCTGTTGCCGGAAAGCAGCGGCAGAGCAAACAGCAGCCCACTGATGAACTGGCTGGATACATTGCCTGCAAGGCGGTATTCGCCGGGGGTCAGTGCCCCTTCCACGGTCAGCCCGGCAGCGCTCTGCTCAAACCGCAGGCCCTGCTCCCGGTACAGAGCGTCATACACCGACTGAGGCCGCTCCATCAGCCGCCCGCGGCCGGTGAAGGAAACTGCCTGTCCGGTCAGGCTGGCGATGGGGATGAGAAAGCGCAGGGTGCTGCCGCTCTCGCAGCAGTCCACCGGCGCGGCAAGGGGCACAAAATGCCCCAGCCCTTCCACCACAGCATCGTCTGCGCCGGTGCGCACACGGGCGCACAGCTGTGCCGCTGCGCCCAGCGTGGCAGAGATGTCCTTGCTGAATTCCAGATTGGTGATGTGGCTGCGGCCCTCGGCCAGTGCCGCGCAGAGCACAGCACGGTGGGCCATGCTCTTGCTGGGCGGGGCAGTGATGGTGCCGCCCACGGGACGCGCGTTCTGAATCGTTACCAGCATAGGCCGTTACATATCCCGGCCAATGGCCCATGCCACCTGACGGCACTTTGCCATGGCCTGTGCGAAGGAATCCGGGGTCAGGCACTGTGCGCCGTCGCTCCATGCGTGCTGCGGGTCGTAGTGGACCTCCACTTCCAGACCGTCGGCACCGGCGGCCACGGCAGCGATCATCATGGGCTCCACAAGGTTTGCCTTGCCGGTGGCGTGGCTGGGATCCACGATGATGGGCAGGTGGGTCTTTTCGTGGATGATGGGCACTGCAGAGAGATCGAGGGTGTTGCGGGTGTACTTCTCGAAGGTACGGATGCCGCGCTCGCACAGAATGACCTGCTCGTTGCCGCCGGCCATGATGTACTCGGCGCTCATGATCCACTCCTCGATGGTGTTGCACAGGCCGCGCTTGAGCAGCACCGGCTTGTGCATCTTGCCAACGGCCTTGAGCAGCTGGAAGTTCTGCATGTTGCGGGCACCGATCTGCACCACGTCCAC
>ENA-OWOU01001068-OWOU01001068.1-gut-metagenome-genome-assembly--contig:-NODE-1068-length-12802-cov-19.324244_pt1 | contig 12802 bp, 7 predicted proteins | sample MGYA00248248_ERZ651801 | MGnify/ENA primary metagenome ERZ651801 (study PRJEB26908, sample SAMEA4031710) | gut metagenome | biome: gut; feature: normal infant; material: stool | place: China | collected... | reverse complement strand
AATATATTTTACATAATCAATATCCTTCTATATGCGCACGTTATTTATAGTTAAAGCTAATGGGCTAAGCGAACAAATGCCGGAAAAATGACTAATTTTGCGGCAGTAAAAACTAATTGGGTTCAAAAAGTTTTCTATAAACCTCTGTTAATTCGATAAATAAGTAAAGTTCAATAATATTAGTTATGAAGATGACAGTAAATAGTATGAAATGTTTTTCATGGAGCCGCCTCGCGATATTTACGGCGGCAATGACCGTTTTAAGCAGTTGTGGAGGCGGTCAGAGCGGTATGAAGTTGGGTGATGACGAGTTTACCGTCGTGGCTGTACAGTCTACAGCCAGCCAGCAGTCTACTTCTTATCCCGCTACCATCAAAGGTGTTCAGGATATTGAGGTGCGTCCTCAGGTTTCCGGCTTTATCGTAAAGCTTTGTGTGGACGAAGGTGCAACGGTGAAGAAAGGTCAGGCACTCTTTCAGATCGATCCTACACAGTATGCGGCTGCCGAACGTCAGGCAAAAGCTGCTGTAGAGATGGCAAAATCGAATGTCAATACGCTGACTTTGAACGAACAACAGAAGAAAAATTTGTATGATAAGAAAATTATCAGCGATTTTGAGTATCAAAGCGCAGTAGACCAATTGCTTTCTGCAAAAGCCAGTTTGGCACAAGCCGAGGCGCAGTTGACCAGCGCTCGTCAGAATTTAGGTTTCTGTACAGTGACCAGTCCTTCAGATGGTGTGGTGGGTACATTCCCGTATCGTATTGGTAGTTTGGTGAGTCCTTCGGTAACACAACCGTTGACTACTGTGAGCGAAATCGGTGAAATGTATGTGTATTTCTCTATGACTGAAAAGCAGTTGCTGGGTTTGACAAGAGCCGGTGGCACACTGAAAGAACAACTGGAGAAGATGCCGGCTGTGAAATTGGAGTTGGCTGACGGTACGATGTATACTGAAGAAGGTAAGATTGACGCTGTAAGTGGTGTTATAGACCAGACTACCGGTTCGGTAAGTATGCGTGCCGTTTTCCCAAACAAACAGCTTGTATTGCGTAGTGGTGGTATGGCTAATGTAATTTTCCCTTATACTATGGAGGATATTATTTTGATTCCTCAGTCGGCTACACAGGAAATTCAGGATAAAAAGTTTGTTTATGTGCTTCAGTCGGATAATACATTGAAGCATACTGAGATCAAGGTCTCGAATTTGAGTGACGGTAAGAATTATATTGTTACCAGTGGTTTGAAGCCCGGCGATAAAATTGTAGTTGAAGGTGTACAGACGTTGAAGGACGGACAAACAATTACTCCGATTACTCCGGAACAGAAAGAGGCGAAATATCAACAACACCTGAAAGACCAGAAGGAAGGAAATATTGCCACAGCCTTTAAATAATCAGTATAAAATAAACAGATTAACTTCGTTTATATAAATAAGGTATATAGAGAATGAAACTAGATAGATTTATTAACCGTCCGGTGCTATCAACGGTAATCTCCGTCTTGATAGTTATTCTGGGTATCATCGGACTTGCTACATTGCCGGTTACGCAATATCCGGATATTGCACCTCCTACGGTGCAGGTACGTGCCACCTATACCGGTGCGAACTCCACAGCTGTATTGAATTCGGTTATCGCTCCGTTGGAAGACCAGATAAACGGTGTGGAGAACATGATGTATATCCAGTCTTCAGCATCCAATAACGGTGCTGCCGACATTAACGTTTACTTTAATCAGGGAACAGATCCGGATATGGCGGCCGTTAATGTGCAGAACCGTGTCTCTATGGCACAAGGATTGCTGCCTGCTGAAGTAACCAAAGTGGGCGTGACTACTCAGAAACGCCAGAACTCCATGTTGATGGTCTTTTCATTGTATGATGAAACCGACTCGTATAATATTGAGTTCATTGAAAACTATGCTAATATTAACTTGATTCCTGAAATCAAGCGTGTAAAGGGGGTAGGTGACGCTAATGTGTTGGGGCAGGATTATTCTATGCGTATCTGGTTGAAACCGGATGTGATGGCGCAGTACAAACTGGTTCCTACTGATGTTTCGGCAGCATTGGCCGAACAGAATATTGAGGCGGCTCCGGGACAGTTCGGTGAACGTGGTAATCAGACTTTCCAATATACGATCCGTTATAAAGGACGTTTGCAGCAAACGAATGAATTTGAAGATATTGTTATCAAGGCCTTGCCGGATGGTAATGTACTTCGTTTGGGAGATGTAGCCGATATAGAATTAGGGCGTCTGGCTTATACATTCAATAATACGGTAAATGGTCACAAGGCTGTATCTTGTATCGTTTATCAGATGGCAGGTACTAATGCTACCGAAACTATTTCTAATTTGGAGGAAGTGCTTGCAAAGGCACAGGAATCACTGCCGACAGGTTTGAATATCAATATTGCCCAAAATGCCAATGACTTTTTGTTCGCTTCTATCCATGAGGTAATTAAGACATTGATTGAAGCATTTATCTTGGTGTTTATTGTAGTATATATCTTCTTGCAGGATATGCGTTCAACACTGATTCCGGCTATTGCCATTCCGGTGGCGCTGGTGGCTACTTTCTTTGTGTTGAAACTGATTGGTTTCAGTGTGAACCTGCTGACTCTTTCGGCGATGGTGCTTGCCATTGCGATTGTGGTCGATGATGCCATTGTCGTCGTCGAGGGGGTTCATGCCAAGCTGGATCAGGGATATAAGTCTTCCCGTGAGGCTTCTATTGATGCCATGAGCGAATTGGGTGGCGCTATCGTTTCTATTACATTAGTCATGATGTCTGTGTTCATTCCGGTAAGTTTCATGGGAGGTACTGCCGGTACGTTTTATCGTCAGTTTGGTATTACTATGGCTATCGCTATCGGTTTCTCAGCTTTAAATGCGTTGACTTTGTCACCGGCATTGTGCGCTATTTTCTTGAAACCGCATGATGAAGGACATGGAGCAAAGAAGATGACCCGTGTAGAACGTTTTCATACAGCCTTTAATGCGGCTTATGATTCTATATTGAAGAAGTATAAGAAGCATGTAGTGTTTTTTATCCATAAGAAATGGTTGTCATTCGGGTTGGTTGCCGCTTCTATCATTCTGTTGGTATTCTTTATGAAGGTTACTCCGACGGGCATGGTGCCTAATGAAGATACCGGTACCATTATGGGTGCGGTGACACTACCTCCCGGTACTTCACAGGAACGTGCAATGGAAATCTTAAACCGTGTAGACAGCTTGGTGGCTGCCGAACCGGCTGTAGATTCCCGTACGGTGATTTCCGGTTTCGGTTTTATTGGTGGTCAGGGTCCTTCTTACGGTTCTATCATTATTAAACTGAAAGATTGGGAAGAACGTTCCATGATGCAGAATTCGGATATTGTGGTAGGTACGTTGTTTATGCGTGCGCAGAAGATCATCAAGGATGCGCAGGTATTGTTCTTTGCTCCTCCTATGATTCCGGGTTATTCGGCATCCAGTGATATCGAGTTGAATATGCAGGATAAGACCGGTGGAGACTTGAATCATTTTTATGACGTCGTTTTGGACTATATGGATGCGTTGAAGGCACGTCCCGAAATTAATTCGGCTCAGACTACTTTCAACCCGAACTTCCCCCAATATATGTTGGATATTGATGCTGCTGCTTGTAAGAAGGCAGGTATCAGCCCCAGTGATATTTTAACTACCATGCAGGGATATTTCGGTGGTTTGTATGCTTCTAACTTCAACCGTTTTGGTAAGATGTATCGTGTTATGATTCAGGCGGAACCCGAAGCGACCAAGAATCTGGAATCCTTGAATAGTATCAAGATACGTAATGGGAATGAGATGGCTCCTATTTCCCAGTTCGTTTCTGTCAAGAAAGTATATGGACCGGATGTTATCAGCCGTTTCAATCTTTATACGTCTATCAAAGTGATGGTAGCTCCTGCCAGTGGCTATACTTCCGGACAGGCTTTGCAGGCTATTGCGGAAGTTGCCAAAGAAAATTTGCCTACCGGTTACGGTTATGAGTTGGGAGGTATGGCTCGTGAAGAGGCATCTACCAGTGGCAGTTCCACAGGTATCATCTTCATTCTGTGTTTTGTATTCGTTTACTTGTTGCTGAGTGCACAGTATGAAAGTTACATTCTACCGTTGTCTGTATTGCTTTCAGTACCGTTCGGTCTGTTGGGTAGCTTCCTGTTTGTAAACGGATTTGCAGCATTGGGAAATATCCCGGCTTTGAAGATGATTTTGGGAACCATGTCAAATGATATTTATATGCAGATTGCATTGATCATGTTGATGGGATTGTTGGCGAAGAATGCCATTCTGATTGTAGAGTTTGCTTTGGATCGCCGTAAGCAGGGAATGAGTATTTCCTGGGCTGCGGTCTTGGGTGCGGCGGCCCGTTTGCGACCGATCTTAATGACCTCATTGGCCATGATTGTAGGTTTGATTCCGTTGATGTTGGCTATGGGAGTTGGTGCTCATGGTAACCGTACTTTGGGAGCTTCGGCGATTGGTGGTATGTTGATTGGTATGATTTTCCAGATCTTTATCGTACCCGTATTGTTTGTGGTATTCCAATGGTTACAAGAGAAATTCAAACCGATTGAATGGGAAAGTGTGGACAATACAGAGGTTGAACCCGAAATTGAACAATACACCCGTAAATGAACAGAAGAACAATGAAAAAGATAATAGGATTATGTTGCGCGACGTTTTTATTAAGCGGTTGCCACATCTATAAATCATACGATCGTCCCGAGTCGATAGATGCCACAGGCATCTATCGTGACCCGGTTGCCGCCAACGATACATTGGCTGCTAACGATACAACCAATATGGGTAACTTGTCATGGAAGGAAATTTTCCGTGATCCGAAATTGCAGATGCTGATTGAAGAAGGATTGGCAAACAATGTAGATATGCAGGCTGCTATCCTGCGTGTGAAGGAGGCGAAGGCGTTATTGACATCAGCTCGTTTGTCTTATCTCCCTTCTTTGGCCCTTGCTCCACAAGGTTCGTTGACTAGTGTGGACAAAAGTACTCCTGTAAAGAACTATACTTTACCTGCTTCTGCAAGCTGGGAAGTTGATTTGTTCGGCAAATTGCTGAATGCCCATCGTGGCCAGAAAGCTTCTTATTTGCAAAGTAAGGCCTATCAGCAGGCAGTGCGTTCACAGTTGATTGGTGGTATAGCCAATGCTTATTATTCTTTATTGATGCTCGACCGTCAAGTCAGTGTGACCGAGCAGAATGTGGAGTTAATGAAAGAAACGGTGCGCACTATGGAAGCAATGAAGGAAGCCGGTATGACTACCGAAGCTGCAGTGGCACAGAGCAAGGGGGCTTATCATCAGACGGAGGCTTCATTGGCTGACTTGAAACGTCAGGTGCGCGAAACTGAGAATTCTATCTCCGTATTGTTGGCAAAGGCTCCTCAGAACATAGACCGTGGAACATTGGAGGAACAAGTGATGCCGGCAGATTTGGCGGTGGGAGTTCCTTTACAGTTGCTTGAGAACCGGCCCGATGTAAAAGCGGCAGAATTGGCATTAGCCAGTGCTTATTATACTACCAATCAGGCGCGTTCCGCTTTTTATCCCAGTGTCAATATTACAGGTACTTTGGGATGGACTAATGGTTCCAATGGTACAGTGATTTCTAATCCTGCCGTTATGCTTTGGAATGCTATCGGCTCATTGACGCAACCCATTTTCCAGCGTGGAAAATTGATTGCCAATTTAAAAGTATCGAAAGCGGAAGAACAGATTGCCAAGATGAATTATCAGCAGACTATTCTGGAAGCTGGTAAGGAAGTAAGTGATGCTTTGTTCCTGTATGATACGGCAGACAAAAAGTTGAGCGAGCACCAGGCACAGGTTTCTGAAATGCAAAAAGCGGTGGAGATGAACAATGATTTGTTTCAGGCGGGAAAGGCCACTTATTTGGAAATCATTACTGCACAACAGTCATTGCTGAGTGCCCAGTTGAACGAAGTATCCGATACTTTCCAGCGTATGCAGGCTGTTATCAATCTGTACAGCGCATTGGGCGGTGGACGTGAATAATTAACCTTAAAAATAATATGAATATGATTAGTCCGTTAGCTTATGTAGACCCGTCTGCAAAAATCGGGAAAAACGTAACTATTCACCCGTTTGCCTACATTGATAAGAATGTGGAGATAGGTGATGATAATGTAATCATGCCCAACGCCAGCATTATGAGCGGCGCACGCATCGGTAACGGAAATACCATTTATAACGGAGCTGTAATTGCTGCTACTCCGCAAGATTTTAAATATACGGGTGATGATACCATCGCCCGTATAGGTAATAATAATACCATCCGTGAGAATGCGGTAATTATTCGCGCCACTTTCGCCGGAGATGAGACAGTGGTAGGAAGCGGTAACTTTATTATGCAGGGAGCACGTATCTCACATGATGTGACCATCGGTAACAACTGTATTATTGGTAACGGTTCGCAGGTGTCAGGCTGTTGTGTAGTCGAGGATTATGCTATTCTTACTTCCAATGTACTGATGCAGGGAAAGACTCGCTTGGGGGCTTATGCCGCCGTACAGGGCGGGTGTCGTTTTACCAAGGATATTCCTCCTTATTGTGTGGCTGCCCATGAGCCTACGGCTTTTTACAGCATCAATACCACTGTGTTGCAACATGAAGGTTTCTCGGAAACGGTTATTAAACATATAGCGCATGCTTTCCGTATATTGTATAAAGTGAATACATCTACAGAGGATGCATTGCGTCGTATTGAAGAACAGGTTCCGTCTAGTCCTGAAATTGCACATCTGATAGAGTTTGTCAGAAATTCTAAGTTGGGTATTATAAAATAATGTATCTTTGTTTCCCTTTATGTTAAGAATGAACAGCGTCAGGAAAAAAAGAACGGATAAAACGGTAGTGAAGGAACACATTGTTTTGGCGGCAGCGAAAGCATTTGCCCAGAAAGGTGTCAAAACAGTGAGAATGGATGATATTGCTGCCGGATTATCTATATCTAAACGTACGCTTTATGAATTGTTTCATGACAAAGAAGATTTATTACTTGATGTCATGAAACTACATCGGGAGGAGATGCAGGAATATATGACTCAAGTGGCTTCCAAAGCTGAAAATGTTTTGGAAGTCCTCTTGAAGTTTTTTCAAAGAAGTGCTCAGGATTTTCAGAATACAAACAGGAAATTCTTTGAGGATATTGAGAAATATCCCAAGGTAATGCGTTACATTGACGAAAGCCGGAAGGAGAATTTGGATTCGGCTATGGAATTTTATCGCAAAGGAGTGGAACAAGGCATTTTTAGAAATGATGTAAATTATAATATTGTACGCGCTATGGTATGTGAGCAGATGGATTTGTTGTTGCATTCGGAAATATGCAAGTCCTATTCGCTTGGTGAAATTTATGAAACAGTTGTATTTATGCATATGCGTGGCATTTCCACTGAAAAGGGGTTGAAGATTGTGGATGATTTTTTATTGAATTTAAAAGGAAACGAACATAATAAGTATGGTTAGAAACTAAATAAGTCACTAAATAAAGAGTAATAGTTAATGAAATTTTATTGCAAACCTACGTTAACCTTGTTTTTGCTGCTTTATGTAGCAATACAAAGTGCACAAGCACAAGACACATTGAGGATTACCTTACAGGACGCAGTCCGGATAGCATTGAGCGACAATCCCACCATTAAAGTCGCCGGTCAGGAAATCCTGTTAAAGAAAGAAGCCCGTCGGGAAGCTTATGCCGGTCTTTTCCCAGAAGCTAGTTTGGTGGGCAGTTATTCACGAGCCATAAAAAAGCAGTCATTCGCCATGATGGGAGAGGTGATTGAAGTCGGTACAGATAATACTTATAGTGGTGGTTTGTCTGTCAGTCTGCCTGTCTTTGCTCCGGCTCTTTACAAAAGTATCAGTTTGACAAGTACGGATGTGAACCTGGCTGTAGAGAAATCACGTGCTTCACGTCTGGATATGGTAAATCAAGTAACCAAGGCCTTTTTTCAGTTGCTTTTGGCACAAGACAGTTATGAAGTGCTGCTTAAAAGTTATAAGCAGAGTGAAGATAATTATAATGTGGTGAAAGCTAAATATGAACAGGGGACTGTCAGTGAATATGATAAAATTAGTGCGGATGTGCAGATGCGCAGCTTGAAACCTACCGTGGTGTCTGCCCGTAACGGAGTGAATTTGGCAAATCTGCAGTTGAAGGTCCTGATGGGAATGGAGTCTGATGTAAAGGTAGCGGTTGAAGGCAATCTGAAAGATTACGAAATGTCTATGTTTACTCGTCAGGCAATGCCTCGCCCAGACAATTTGATAAATAACAGTACGTTGAAACAATTGGAACTGAATGCATTGCAATTAAAGCAGACGCTGAAGTTGCAGTATACCAATTTTATGCCGACCCTTTCTGCCAGTTTCCAATATATGTATACTTCAATGAATGATAATTTCAAGTTCAAGGAATACGATTGGAGGCCCTATTCTACTATCGGTCTGAATCTAAGTATTCCTTTGTTCAAAGGAAGTAATTTTACTCAATTGAAACAGACCCGTATCCAGATGAAGCAACTGGAAGAGAACCGTATCAATACAGAGCGGCAACTCACTATGCAAGCTACCGGTTATTTGGATAATATGGCCGCTAGTACGGAACAGGTGGTAAGTAATAAAGAAGCTGTATTTCAGGCGGAGAAGGGGCGTACTATTGCCGAAAAAAGATATGAGGTGGGAAAAGGAACTATCTTGGAATTGAATAGTTCGGAAGTGGCTTTAACGGAGGCCCAACTGACTTATAACCAGTCCATCTATGACTATCTGATAGCTAAAGCTGATTTGGACTTAGTCTTAGGCATTGATGAAGTAACGGAACAATAACACATTAACATAAAGATAACAGTATGAGAAAATATTTTCAATTCGCAGCTTTGCTGATGGTAACTATGCTGAGTGCATGTTCAGGTGGAACGGAGAGTAAAGAAGCTGCTGATACCGCTATGGAGGACAAACCGGTAGTGCGGCTTGCTTCCGTAACTTCCCGCGATGTAGATCAGATAGAGGAATATACTGCCACTGTTGAAGCGGAAGCGAAAAATAATATAGCTCCGACCTCTCCCGGGCGTATAGACCGTATTTTTGTTGAAGTGGGAGACCATGTATCCAAAGGACAGAAATTAGTACAGATGGATGCGGCAAGTCTGAAACAAATGAAATTGCAATTAGAAAATGAAGAAACGGAATTCAGACGTATGGATGAACTGTACAAAGTGGGTGGAGCTTCCAAATCTGAATGGGATGCAGCAAAAACAGCTTTAGATGTACGTCGTACTTCCTATAATAATTTGTTGGAAAATACGCAGTTATTAAGCCCTATTCATGGAGTGGTTACAGCACGTAATTTTGATAACGGTGATTTATATTCTTCCGCTTCCACTCCTGTGTTGGTCATTGAACAGATCACTCCGGTTAAACTGTTGATCAATGTATCCGAACCTTATTTTCCGAAAGTAACTAAAGGTATGATCGTAAAGGTGAAATTTGATGTGTATGGTGATGAGGAATTCGAAGGGAAAGTTAGTTTGGTGTATCCTACTATTGATGCTGCTACTCATACTTTTCCTGTAGAGGTAAAATTGGCTAATACCCATCAGCGTATACGTCCGGGAATGTTTGGCCGTGTGACTGTGAGTTTTGGTACATTGCGGCATGTAGTAGTTCCTGATCAGGCTATTGTGAAACGTGCCGGTTCGGGCGATCGTTATGTATATGTCTACAAAGACGGTAAGGTTTCCTATAATAAAGTAGAATTGGGACGCCGGATGGGAACCGAATATGAATTGATTTCCGGGGTGGAGGATAATTCGCAGGTAGTGGTTGCCGGTCAGACCCGTTTGGCCGATGGTGTGGAAGTGGCAGTAAATTAAAAATTGAGAATTAGTTGATAATACTCCATATTTATTTACCTATATATGATTTTTTAGTTCTTAATTTTTAATTTAACAAACATGAGTTTATACGAAGGAGCGGTTAAAAAACCGATTATGACCTCGTTATGCTTTTTGGCCGTAGCGATCTTTGGTCTGTTCTCATTGTCGAAACTTCCGGTAGACTTGTATCCCGATATTGATACCAATACCATTATGGTTATGACATCTTATCAGGGTGCCAGTGCTTCCGATATAGAGAACAACGTAACCCGTCCGTTGGAAAATACGTTGAACTCGGTTAGTAATTTGAAACATATTACATCCAAGTCTTCAGAAAATATATCAGTTATCACTTTGGAATTCGAATATGGCTATGATATTGATGTGTTGACTAATGATGTGCGTGATAAATTGGATATGGTGAGTTCGGAGCTTCCCGATGAAGTCAATACTCCGATTATCTTTAAGTTCAGTACGGATATGATTCCTATCCTGCTGTTGTCCGTTCAGGCAGAAGAAAGTCAGCCGGCTCTGTATAAGATATTGGATGATAATGTAGTAAATCCTTTGGCTCGTGTTCCCGGTGTGGGAACGGTGTCCATTGCCGGTGCGCCGAAGCGTGAGGTGAATATTTATTGTGATCCCAACAAACTGGAAGCGTATGATCTGACGATTGAGACCATCAGTTCCATTGTCGGGGCTGAAAATAAGAATACTCCGGGTGGAACTTTCGATGTGGGCAGTAATACCTATTCTTTGCGTGTGGAAGGGGAATTCAAGGACCCGAAAGAAATGGAGAATATCGTAGTGGGTATACGCAATGGTGCTTCAGTGTATTTGCGTGACGTGGCAACGGTAGTCGATTCTGTAGAAGAACGTGCTCAGGAAACCTATAATAACGGGGTGCAGGGAGCCATGATTGTTGTACAGAAACAATCGGGAGCAAACTCAGTGAACATTTCCCGGAAAGTAATGGATCAGTTGCCTAAGTTACAGAAGTCACTGCCCAGTGATGTGAAACTGGGGGTTATTGTGAACACTTCGGATAATATTTTGAATACCATCGACAGTTTGACGGAAACTATTATGTATGCCATTCTGTTTGTGGTCTTGGTGGTATTTGTTTTCTTAGGTCGTTGGCGTGCTACGGTGATTATCTGTATCACTATCCCCATGTCATTGATTGCCTCCTTTATTTATTTGGCTATCACGGATGGGGGATCTCTGAATATTATTTCTTTGTCGTGCCTTTCTATTGCGATTGGTAATGTGGTGGATGACGCTATTGTTGTTTTGGAAAACGTAACGACCCATATCGAGCGTGGCTCCGAGCCGAAACAGGCGGCTATCCATGGAACAAATGAGGTGGCAATTTCTGTTATCGCATCCACATTGACCATGATTGCGGTATTCTTCCCGTTGACGATGGTCAGTGGTATGTCGGGAGTTTTGTTCCGTCAGTTGGGCTGGATGATGTGTGTCATTATGACTATTTCTACTATCTCGGCTCTGTCATTTACTCCGATGATGTGTGCGCAGATGCTTCGCTTGCAAAAAAAACAAAGCAAGTGGTTTGTCACATTCTACAAACCGATAGAACGTGCGTTGGATGGATTGGATAACTGGTATCAGAAACGTTTGAACTGGGCTGTCCGTCACCGCAAGACCATTATTGCCGGTTGTTTCGGGTTCTTTCTGCTGAGCCTGATTTGTGCGAAAGGAATTGGTACAGAGTTTTTTCCGTCACAAGACAACAGTCGTATTTCTGTTCAATTACAATTGCCTATCGGAGCTCGCGTAGAGCGTGCCCAGGCATTGGCCCAGGAGCTGACCGAAAGGTGGCTGAAGAAATATGAAGGGGTGATGCGTATCTGTAACTATACTGTGGGACAGGCTGATGCGGATAATACTTGGGCTTCTATTCAGGATAATGGTAGCCATATCATTTCATTCAATATCAACCTTTATAATCCCGATCAGCGTTCTGTTACGTTGGCAGAAGTCTGCGATGGTATGCGTGAGGATCTGAAAGCCTATCCCGAACTGGATAAAGCCCAGGTTATCCTGGGTGGTAGCAGTGGAGGCATGGGTGGACAGGCCACTGCCGATTTTGAAATCTATGGATATGATTTTACAGAAACAGATAAGGCAGCCGCTGAATTGAAAGAAGCTTTATTGAAAGTGAACGGTGTGTCTGAGGTGAATATCAGCCGTCAGGATTATCAGCCGGAATATCAGGTGGATTTTGATCGTGAAAAACTGGCTTTACATGGTTTGAATCTTTCTACAGCAGCTTTGTATCTGCGTAACCGTGTTAATGGTGCTTTATCTTCTTACTATCGGGAAGATGGTGACGAATATGATATCAAGGTGCGTTATGCTCCCCAGTTCCGTACCAGTATTGAAAGTTTGGAGAATATTCTGATTTATACCAATGAAGGTAAAGCGATTCGGGTGAAAGATATCGGCACGGTAGTGGAGCGTTCAGCTCCTCCTACTATTGAACGTAAAGACCGTGAACGTATTGTAACAGTATCTGCTGTGATTTCAGGTGCGCCTTTAGGTAGTGTGGTGGCAGCGGGTGAGTCTATTATTGATAAGATGGATTTACCTGGCGGTATCAGTATCCAGGTGGCAGGGTCTTATGAGGATCAGCAGGATTCATTCAGCGATCTGGGAACTTTGGCTGTTTTGATTATTATATTGGTATTTATTGTAATGGCTGCCCAGTTTGAGTCTCTGACCTATCCGTTTATCATTATGTTCTCTATTCCGTTTGCATTCAGTGGGGTATTGATGGCATTGTATGGAACGGGGACTACATTGAATGTCATGAGTTTGTTGGGAGGTAT
>ENA-OWOU01001050-OWOU01001050.1-gut-metagenome-genome-assembly--contig:-NODE-1050-length-12966-cov-13.063232_pt1 | contig 12966 bp, 9 predicted proteins | sample MGYA00248248_ERZ651801 | MGnify/ENA primary metagenome ERZ651801 (study PRJEB26908, sample SAMEA4031710) | gut metagenome | biome: gut; feature: normal infant; material: stool | place: China | collected... | reverse complement strand
ATTATTCAGTTTTGAAGGCACGTCCTTCTGAAACACTAGACAAAGTAAATCAGAAATGATATACTTAGCTAGTCATATGGTCGGTGACGATGACGGTGAGGTTCCACCTGTTCCCATTCCGAACACAGCAGTTAAGCTCACTCGTGCCCAAGATAGTTAGCTGGAAACGGCTTGTGAAAATAGGTAGCCGCCGACTTGAATATGCCGCTCTGAGAGAGATCTCAGGGCGTTTTCTTTTGTGCTTGGTAAAGGGCTCAATGACAGAATTTTTTACAAAATGAATGGAAACTGGCTGAAAGAAAATCTGTAAAAGCATCCCACACGTTTCAGCGAAAGCGTGTGGGACTTTTTTCGTCCAAAGCTCTTGCATCTGGTCGGCGGGTGCGGTATGCTTAACCAATAGGACGCTTGCAAGAGGGAGGGCAGAGACATGGACAGAGAAGAGATCCGCTATCTGCTGGGCAGCACGATCTATGCACGGGCCAAGGCATACGAGAACCGGGTGCAGGATCTGGAATGTGAGACGGCGGAGAACGGCGTGCGCCATCTGAGCGCCGACGTGCGGGGCAGCGGCCGGAACCTCTACCGGACCCAGGCGTGGCTGCGCCAGAACGGCAGTTTCGTCAGCGCCAGCTGTACCTGCCCTTTCAATGAAAACGGCGAAGGTCCCTGCTGCAAGCACATCGGTGCGCTGCTGCTGCATGAGGTGGATGAGCCGGAAGAAAAGACGGAGTCAAAACCGGAAAAGAAGGCACTGCTGGACATCCCGGGTGTGCAGCGCGGGACAGAATTTGCTAAAGAAGCCGCAGCTCGGAAGGATAGCTACGTCTCCGGTCTCGAGATGCTGTTCGGCAGGAAATGGCGAGGCGATGAACCTGTCTCGGATGTGCGGGCACAGGAGCTTCTCCGGGCCTATCAGGAGGACGCGCTGGCCGAGGTGGAGAGTCTGACGGCCTCGGACGGCCAGCAGCGAGGCTTCGCAGAACTGGAACCGGAACTCATCCTGGACTACTCCGGACAGCCGCCGCTGCTGCGCCTCCGCATTTCGGACGGCGGGCGGCAGTATGTCGTAAAAAGCATCCCGGAACTGCTGACGGCCATCGAGAAAGAGCGGAGCGTCAGCTACGGCAAAACGCTGGCCTTTGTCCACCGCGGGGACGCCTTTACCTCCGAGGCACAGAAAATTCTGACGCTGCTCCGCCGCCAGCAGGACACGGTGAAGAGCGTGGAAGCCGCCACGGGCCGCCCGACCCGCAGCATCGCAAATGGTCCCGCTGGAAGTGTGCCGCTGTCGGGTGAGCTGCTGGATGAACTGGTGGTATTATATGAGCCGAGGGGCGAGGTGGGCGGCTACGCCTTGCGAAAGGGTCTGCCCGCGCTGACGCTGCGGGTCGAGAAGAAGAGGGGCGGCGTACACATCGTGGTGGAGCCCAGTCTGTACACATTGCAGGGCCTCGACTACAGCTACCTTTATAATGAAGACACCATCTGGAAGCTGGAACGAGCCGAAGCGGCCCGTCTGCTGCCCGCGTTGAACGCCCTCTGCGGCAGCGGACTCTTTTTCACCAGCAAGGATGCCGTGTCGTTTTGCAGCTTTGTGCTGCCGGAGCTGGGCCGGAAGATCACCATCGACGACCCTGACCGGCTGCTTTTGAATCAGATCCCGCTGGAGCCGGTGGTGCAGTTTTATCTGGATGCGCCCCACATGGGGGCTGTCCGCGCCCACCCGGAATTTTTGTATGGGGAAGACAGGGTGACGCCTTTTGCGGCCCCGGTCGATTTATTGAGGGACGCCCGCGCAGAGCGTCGGGCCGGGCGGCTGCTCCAAACTTATCTGACCCAGCAGACCGACACCAGCCCCGCCGAATATGGCACAGACGACGAGGATACCCTTGTTACTTTCCTTGAAGAGGGTGTGCCTGCCCTGCTGGCGGAGGGCGAAGTCTACCTCAGCGATGCATTCCGCGACTTGCAGGCTGCGCCGCCGAAGATCTCGGTGGGTGTGTCGGTACAGGGCAGTGTGCTTGATCTGGAGGTGGACACTGGCGAATTCCCGGTGAGCGAGCTGAAAGCTCTGCTCAAGTCGCTCCACCAGAAAAAGCGCTACCACCGCCTGCGGGATGGCCGATTGTTGCGGCTGGATGACTCGCTGGAAGTGTTGGACGAACTGAACGAAACGCTGGAACTCTCCGGCGCAAAGCTGGGCCAGAATCATGCGCAGCTTCCGCTTTACCGTGCGCCCAGCCTCGACTGGGCGCTGTCGGGCCAGACCGGTGTGCGCTTCAACCGGGATGACGCCTTCCGGCGCATCAGCCGGAGCTTCCACGCCGTCAAGGACAGTGAGTATGCCCCGCCTGTCTCCCTGCAAAAGACCCTGCGCAAATATCAGCGGGACGGCTACCGCTGGCTGCGGACGCTGGACGGTTACGGCATGGGCGGCATCCTCGCCGACGATATGGGCCTGGGCAAGACGGTGCAGGTGCTGAGCTACCTGCTGGCCATGAAGCAGAACGGCCAGACTCTGCCCAGCCTGATCGTCTGCCCGGCCTCGCTGGTGCTGAACTGGGCCGAGGAGTGTCAGAAATTCACGCCCGAACTCTCCTGCGTGGTGGTGGATGGCGACGCCGCCCACCGCGCCGAGCTGGCTGAGAGCTGGCCCGCCGCCGACCTCGTGGTGACCAGCTACGATTTGCTGCGGCGTGACGAGGCGCTTTACGAGGGGCAGGAGTTTTACGCCTGCATCCTCGACGAGGCGCAGGCCATCAAGAACCACACCACCCAGAAATACAAGGCCGTCTGCAAAGTGCGCAGCCGGGTGCGGTTCGCCCTCACCGGTACGCCGGTGGAGAACCGGCTGGGCGAGCTGTGGAGCATCTTCTCCTTCCTGATGCCGGGCTATCTGCCGCCCTACAAGAGCTTTTGCAGCCGGTTCGAGAAGCCCATCGTGCAGGAGGAAGACCAGACCGCCGTGCGGCGTCTCAATCAGCTGACCGGCCCCTTCATCCTCCGCCGCATGAAGTCGGATGTGCTGAAGGAGCTGCCGCCCAAGACCGAGAATGTCTACCGCATCGAGCTGGAAGAGGAGCAGCGCAAGCTCTATCTGGCCGCTGTGGTGGACGCCCGGGAGAAGCTGCAGGCCGCAAAGCCCGAGGACAAGATGGCGGTGTTCGCCGTCCTCATGCGGCTGCGGGAGATCTGCTGCGACCCGCGCCTTATCGCAGACAACTGGGAGGGTGGCAGCGCCAAGCTGGACGCCTGCGTGGAGCTTGTCTCCAGCGCCGTGGAGGGCGGCCACCGCATCCTGCTGTTCAGCCAGTTCACCTCGATGCTCGAGCTGCTGGCAAAGCGTCTGGACGCCGAGGGCATCAGCCACTTTACGCTGCAGGGCTCGACGCCGAAGCCCGTCCGGGCGGAGCTGGTCCGGCGGTTCAACGGGGGAGAGGTGAGCGTTTTCCTCATCTCGCTGCGGGCCGGCGGCACTGGCCTTAACCTGACGGCGGCGGACATCGTCATCCACTACGACCCATGGTGGAACGTCGCCGCCCAGAATCAGGCCACCGACCGCGCCTACCGCATCGGCCAGCAGAACCCGGTGCAGGTGTATAAGCTCATTGCACAGGATACCATTGAAGAAAAAATCGTGGAATTGCAGCAGGCCAAGCAGTCGCTGGCCGACACCGTGACCGGCACCGCCGATGGTGCCATCCTCTCGATGCGGCCGGATGAGCTGCTGCAGCTGCTGGAGGGGAGCGAACCATGAAATACGCATTGTTTTCGGTGCCGGTAGGCACCATTTACGACCTGCCCCAGACCATCAAAGAGGGCGAGGCGGGTCTTGTCTCCACAATCGGAGATGAAGGCCTGTATGGGCAGGCCTGTCAGGTGCGAACTGCGCCCGGCGGCGTGACCGCTGCGGGCGTCCAGCTGCCGCCCGATGTGGCCGAAGTGGTCAGCTTTTACGGTTACCATGGCTATGTGAATCAGCGGGAATTGCAGTTTGTCCGCGAGGAGGAGCTGTGGGAGTATCTGGGGGCAGACCTCGTTCTCGTGGGCCGCGCTACGGATGTCCTCAGCCTGCCCAAGGTGCAGGGCGTCCGGATGATGGAATTGGAGCGGGGAGGCGTTCTCCGTCGCCAGCCTGAGACCGCCGAAGAGGTCGAGGCCCACAAGGGCTGGGCGAAAGTCCTGCTGACGGATGGCCGGACGGGCTATGTCCGGGACGTGGCGCTGGAGCCGGTGAAATATGCGATGACGGCGGTCTTCTCCCAGAGAGAGGGCCTTGCTTTCAATGACGCGCTGGCCGAGACGCTGGACACGACGGCAGACAAGCTCGTGCCGGAAGCTGTGGCACGCTGGTACGGCGGCAGCGAAGATGCTTTCCGCGCCGCTGTCTGTGAGCAGGCAAAGAAGTATATGGGTACCGAGTACCGCTGGGGCGGCAAGTCGGGCCGGGGCATCGACTGCTCAGGCCTTGTCAGCAGCGCCTACATGCAGTGCGGTGTGCTCATCTACCGCGACGCAAAGATCATCGAGGGCTGGCCGATGCATGAGGTGGCCTTCGAGAACAAAAAGCCCGGCGATGCTCTCTTCTTCCCCGGCCATGTGGCGCTTTATCTGGGCGAAGGGCGGTATATCCACTCCACCGGTGCCGCCGTCAGCGGCGGTGTGGTCATCAACAGCCTTGAGTCGAGCGACCCGCTGTATCGGGAGGATCTGGTGAAGTGTTTGTATGCGGTGGGGAGTATTTTCTAAAAGGAGATAACCATGAAAGTCTTTGATCTACATTGTGATACCCTGAGTGAGCTGCGCTACGCCGAAAAGGCGGGTACGCCCAAGAGCTTTGCGCAGAATGATCTGCACATCGACTTGCAGAAACTGAAAAAGGGCGACTATATGCTGCAGTGCTTCGCCGCCTTTGTCAATCTGGGCGACAAGACCCCCGGTGCCGACCCGCTGGTGATGGCGCTGGAAGAAATTGACGTCTTCAAACGCATCATGGAAAAATACCCGGAGGATATTGCACCGGTATATCAACCCTCTGACATCCGAAAAAACGCCGCCGAGGGCAAGATCAGCGGAATGCTCACCATCGAAGAGGGCGGCTGCTGCAAGGGCAGCATCGGCGTGCTGCGCCGGATGTACGAGCTGGGCGTCCGCATGATGACCCTGACCTGGAACCACGAGAACGAGCTTGCCAGCCCCAACGTCGTCCCCGGCGGGGGCCACAACATCTGGCCCTGCACCCCCAACACCGAGACGGGCTTGAAAGAAAAGGGCTTCGAGTTCCTGGCTGAGATGGAGCGTCTGCACATCATCGCAGATGTGAGCCACCTGTCCGACAAGGGCTTCTGGGACATTGTGGAGCACTCCACCCGCCCCTTTGCGGCCAGCCACTCCAACTGCCGCGCCCTCGCACCCCACTGCCGCAACCTCACCGACGAGATGATCCGCGCCCTCGCCAACAAGGGCGGCCTCGTGGGTCTGAACTACTGCAGCGGTTTCCTCGACAACCAGCCCGAAGAAAAGCTCTGCCGCAGCACCACGGCCCTGATGGCAAAGCACGCGGCCCACTTCAAGCAGGTGGGCGGTATTGAGATCATCGGTCTGGGCAGTGACTTCGACGGCATCGGCGGCAAGCTGGAAATGGACGACTGTTCCAAGCTCCCGCTGCTGGCCGACGCACTCCGCCGCGAGGGCTTCACCGAGGACGAGGTAGAGGCCATTTTCTACCGCAACGCCCGGCGGTTCTTCGAAGAAAACCTCTAAATAATGTATAAAACGACAGGGAGATTCCAAAATGGATAAAAACATGACGCTGGAAAAGCGTATTGCCGCCGAGCTGTATTCCTATCAGGGCAAGATGAGCGTCTTTGTGGACGATTTGCACGGCCACACGGTCGAAATCGGCGCTGACGAGGAATTTGAGACGGCTTCCACCATCAAGGCATATATCCTCGCAGCCCTGTATCTGCAGGCCAGCCGGGGCAAAGCCAGCCTCGAGGAAAAAATCACTTACAAGCCCGAGCACTTTGTGGACGGTTCCGGTATGCTCCGTGCGCTGGGCGTGGGCGCAAGTCTGAAAGTTAAAGACGCCGCCACCATGATGATCATCTGCTCCGACAACATCGCCACCAACATGGTCATCGACTATCTGGGGCTGGACACCATCAACGCCTGCATCCGGGAGATGGGCTTTGCCCACACCGTCCTGCACAACCCGCTCCACTTTGATATTTACGACGACCTCGGCACCACGACGCCCCGGGACTACGCCTCGCTGTTTGCGCAGGTGGCAAAGGGAACGCTCGTCAGCGCTGAGGCCAGCGCTGAGATGCTGGCCATCTTCCGTCAGCAGCACTACAATACCATGCTGACCCACGACTTCCCGCAGTTCTATCTCGACTGCGAGGAGACCGGCGAGCCGGAACTCATCTGGGTGGCCAGCAAGAGCGGCAGCATGAACGCCTGCCGCAACGACGGCGGCATCGTCCACACCCCCTACGGCGAGTATGTCATCGTCCTGATGAACAAGGAATTCCACGACATCATCGAGTACAATGACCATCCCTCCATGGTCTACGGCGCCCGGGTGTCCCGGATGATACTCGACCAGATTTTGGCCTGCGAGGGTGAGCTGTACAAGTAAAATCGTGGAAGAAATAGGAATATTAAGGGGAATCATAACAATGGGTATTCAAATCAGCCTGCCGATGATGGCATTTCTGGTGTTCATGACCGGCTTTGCGGGTTTTGTCGATTCGGCAGCGGGCGGCGGCGGGCTCATCAGCCTGCCGGCCTATCTCTTCGCGGGCCTGCCGCCTCACTATACTTACGCCACCAACAAATTCAGCGCCGCCTGCGGCACGACGTTCGCCACGGCCAGTTTCTTCAAGAACGGCGCGATGAACCTCAAGGTCGGCATCCTCGCCGCCATCGGAAGCTTTGCGGGCAGTGCCTTGGGCGCACACATCGTCCTGATGCTCAGTGATGAGGTGCTGCAGATGATGATGTTCATCATCCTGCCCATCGCGGCAGTCGTCATCCTGTGGCGTCGCAATCTCCCGGACGAGAACCGGGACGACGGCACCCTGAATTTGAAAAAGGCCCTGCTGGCCCTGGGCATCGGCTTTGGCATCGGTCTGTACGACGGCATGGTGGGGCCTGGCACCGGGACCTTTGCCATCATCGCTTTCACCAGCCTGATGGGCTTCGACCTGCGCACCGCCAACGGCAACGCCAAGGTGCTCAACCTCGCCAGCAACTACGCAAGCCTCTTCACCTATCTGAGCAGCGGGCTGGTGGTCTTTCCGGTGGGCATCCCCTGCGCCATCAGCAACATCGTCGGCAACATCATCGGCTCCCACTTCGCCCTGAGAAAGGGCGCAAAGTTCATCCGCCCCATGATGCTCGTGGTGCTGGTGCTCCTGCTGGGCAAGCTCATCATGGATATGCTGTAAGTAAAAACGAAAAAAGGCTGCTGTGCGTCTGCACAGCAGCCTTTTATTATATCCTATCAGTCGATGACCAGCCCGTTATCAAAGAAGGCCAGACCAAACGCACCGGGACCGGCGTGGGTGCCGATGACGCAGCCGATCTGGCGCACCAGCGGCTCGGGAAGGCCGAGATTGTCCACCAGATAGGTCTGGATGGGGTTCACCTCGCGGATGCTGATGGTGTAACCGGCCAGAGAAGGGAAACGGGGATTGACGCCGCCCAGCTCCTCTATCTTCTTGAAGAGGGCGACGTATGCGCCGGGCAGACCCCGGGCCTTGCCGGCCATGGCGACTTTGCCCTCCTTGATGGTGATGAGGGGCTTGATGCCCAGCATCCCGCCGGCCACGGCGACGGCGGCGGGCAGACGGCCACCCTTGCGCAGATACTTCAGGTCGTCGATGGCGGCGACGAGGTGCAGGTGCTCCTTGGCGTGCTCGAGGGTGGCGGCGATCTGGACGGCAGATTTGCCTTCATCCCGCAGGTGTGCGGCCAGACGCACCAGCAGACCCTCGCCGAGGCAGACATTGGTGCTGTCCACGAAGAGGACGTTGTCCACGTTGGCCAGGTCTGCGGCCAGCTTCGCACACTGATAGGTGCCGGACAGCTCATGGGACAGGAAGATGCCCACGACCTCGTCTCCGGCGGCAGCAGCCTCGGCGTAGAACTTTTCGAACAGCTCAGGGCTGGGCTGGCTGGTGGTGGGCAGCTTTTTGCAGCCGGCCATGTGCTCGTAGTACTCGCTGGGAGTCAGGTCCACGCCGTCCCGGATGACGGTGCCGTCCTCGAGGGTGACGTTGAGGGGGATGACGTCCACACCCAGCTGCGCGGCCTCGGCGGGCAGGATGTCGGATGCAGAATCGGTAAGAATGCGTATCATATAGCTCGTACCTCCATGGGTGCGTTCATCGTGTGTCTTTGGTAAAACGACAAATCTATAAAAAAGTCGTACAAAGTATACCAGAACGCCGGGCGGAATGTCAATCTTTTGAGTGAAATTTCTTCGAATGAACGAAGAACTGCTTGCAAAACGGGGCGGCAGTATGGTACAATGTCCGCCGACAGGAGGGTGCGCCGTGAAAAGACTGATAAGGGAAACGGAAAAGCCATCTTTTCCGGCTCAGTGCCGGGTCCTGGCCGAGGCGGCCGTGCTTTGGGGGCTGCTGGCAGCGGGAGCACAGCTGCTGCTCCCGGCGGAAAAGACGGCTCTGCCCGAGGGCGCGGCCCTCGCGTGGGCTGCGCTGCGCATCTGCCTTGTGACCCCTCTGGCGGAAGAGCTTGCCTTCCGGGGCGGGGCGCTCTATCTTTTGCAGCCGCTGGGCGGCGCGGGGGCTGTGGTGGTGCAGGCGGTGATTTTTGCGGCGCTGCACGGCAGCTGGACGGCCCGGGCCTATGCGCTGGGCATGGGGCTCATCTTCGGCTGGGCGGCCCAGAAAGCGAAGAGCGTATGGCCCGGCAGCGCGTTACATATTATAAATAACTGCTTCGTGTTTGCCGCACGGCTGGCAGAAAGGGGAATGGGATGACCGATTTTGAGCTGATGGGCGCGGCGCTGGAAGAGGCCCGAAAGGCCGCTGCACTGGGCGAAGTGCCGGTGGGCGCGGTAGTGGCGAAGGACGGAGAGATCATCTCTGCCGCCCACAACACCCGCGAGACGGAGAAAAACGCCCTCCACCACGCTGAGCTGCTGGCCATCGACGCGGCCTGCAAAAAGCTGGGCGGCTGGCGGCTGTGGCAGTGTGAGCTGTTCGTGACGCTGGAACCCTGCCCCATGTGCAGCGGCGCCATCATCAACAGCCGCATCAAGCGGGTGGTGTACGGTGCCGCCGACGTCAAGGCGGGCTGCTGCGGCTCGGTGACAGACCTCTTCGCCCAGCCCTTCAACCATCACCCCGTCATCGAGAAGGGACTGCGGGCCGATGAGGCACAGCAGCTTTTGCAGGAATTTTTCGTTTCACTGCGGGCCAGGCGGGCCGCAAAGCCCCGCTGGAAGCCGCCCGTGAACCCCTGAATCTGTGAAAAAAGTGGGAACTGCGTGAAAAAATCACCGGTGACCACTTTATTTTTTCGCCCGATTGTGCTATATTATTCAATGGAAACTTGTCGAAACCACACAAATGCCGCCGGGCGCGCCGCAGAGCCGGCCTAGACCGGAAAAAGTGAGCAGAGCGCAGCTCCGGCGGGGTGGGGGAAGCTGTTTCCTTTCCCGCCGCAGAGGCTTTGACACGAAGAGGCGCTGCGGCCGAAAATAGTGGACAGGAGGGTTTGACTCTTGTACAACGACGAATTTGAGCTGACATTTGACCTTGCAGACGCCGGGCCGAAGAAAGAACAGCGCAGGCCGACCCTGCCCGAGCCGGAAGAAGCGGTTGTGGCCGCACCGCCGGTGCAGGAAACGAGGGAAACGCCGGTCAGCGCTGCACCGGAGAACACACCAGCATCGGGACCGGAACGCGAGCCGGAACCTGCGGCAGAGCCCCAGAGCACTGCCCCGGCGGCGAAGGGCCGCACCGTCCTCATCTCGGGCGGCGACCGGGGCATCGGCGCAGCAGCAGCCCGCGCATTCTATGCGGCGGGCTACCGGGGGGCAGTGTTCTACCACACCAACGCCGAGGCCGCCGCAGCCCTGCAAAAAGAGCTGCCGGGCGTACTGGCCGTCCAGTGTGACGTGGCCAGCCGGGCCAGCTGTGAGCTGGCCTTCCGCGCCGCCGAGCAGGCGCTGGGCCGGGTGGATGTGCTGGTGAGCAACGCGGGCATCGCCCAGCAAAAGCTGTTCACCGACATCACGCCGGAAGAGTGGCAGCGGATGCTGGACGTCAACCTGACCGGTGCGTTCAACCTCTGCCAGCTGGCCCTGCCCGGGATGATACGCCGCAAAGCGGGCCGTATCCTCACCGTGAGCAGCATGTGGGGCCAGACCGGCGGCAGCTGCGAGGTACACTATTCCGCCGCCAAAGCGGGCCTCATCGGCCTGACCAAGGCACTGGCAAAAGAAGAAGGTCCCAGCGGCATTACCGTGAACTGCGTGGCCCCCGGCGTCATCGACACCGATATGATGGCTTCGTTCACTGCTGAGGACAAAGCGGCATTGGCCGAAGAGACCCCTGTGGGCCGTCTCGGCACCGCCGAAGAGGTGGCAAAGCTTCTGCTGTACCTCGCCGGAGAAGACGCCGGCTACATCACCGGCCAGGTGTTCGGCGTCAACGGAGGTCTTGTGATTTAAGAAGCAAGACCGAAACTATGAGACAAGTTCACTTGCGGGGCGCTTCCCCCGCAGTGAGAAGGAGAGAGCGAAATGGGCATGACTTTGAAGGAACTGTTGACGAAAGGCGAAGGCACCCTGTCGGCACAGGAGGCCAAAACTTTGGCTGCACAGTGCAGGATGGATGTGGAAACGCTCTATACGCTCCTTGAAGAGCGCGGCATCAAGATCATCGAGGATGAGGCCGACGCCGATGTGAATCTGGACGTGGACAGCATCATCGCCGAGGTGGAGAACGCCGAGAACAACAGCGACGAGCTGGGTCTGGGCGGCGACGACGAGGAAGAGGCCGCCGAGGAGAACCCTGCCGACCTGAAGGCTGCGATGGATGAGCTGCTGGACGACCCCGTCAAGAACTACCTCAAGCAGATCGGCCAGATCCCTCTGCTGAGCGCGGAACAGGAAGTTGATCTGAGCAAGCGCATCCACGCCGGTGCCGAGGCTGCCCACATCCTGCAGGCCGACCGCCAGAAGTACGGTGCGACCGAGTACATCAAGAAGAACAGCGCCCGCTTCTCGTTCGAGGAGGATGAGAACAGCCGCAGCTACACCGAGGATATCGACGAAGAGGGCAACGAGAAGCCCAGCGAGGACGCCGAGGAAAAGGCTGCTGAGGAAGAGGCCATGGAGGCTGTGGAGAACGGCCCCCTGACCGAGGAGCGCCGTCAGGAGCTGCTGAAGACCCGCCGCGACGGCCTGAACGCCCGCCGCAGCCTGAGCGAAGCGAACCTCCGTCTGGTGGTCTCCATCGCCAAGAAGCATGTGGGCCACAATCTGGCCTTCCTCGATCTCATCCAGGAGGGCAACATCGGCCTCATCAAGGCGGCTGAGAAGTTCGACTGCGACCGCGGCTTCCGCTTCTCCACCTATGCGACCTGGTGGATCCGTCAGGCCATCACCCGCGCCATCGCCGACCAGGCCCGTACCATCCGTATCCCGGTGCATATGGTCGAGACCATCAACCGGATGCGTCAGGCCACTAACCAGCTGGTCTACCAGAACGGCCACGAGCCCACCCCGGAAGAGCTGGCAAAGGCCATGGACATGAGCGTCGAGCGTGTGCGTGAGATCCAGCGCATGGCACAGGAGCCCGCCAGCCTTGAGAGCCCCGTGGGCGAGGAAGAGGATTCCTCTCTGGGCGATTTCGTTGCCGACGAGAATGCCGAGGCTCCCGGCAAGGCTGCTGACCGCGCTATGGTGGCCCAGCAGATCAATCAGGCTCTCAAGAGCCTGACTCCCCGTGAAGAAAAGGTCATCCGTCTCCGCTTTGGTCTGGACGATGGCCGTCCCCGCACGCTGGAAGAGGTGGGCCGCGACTTCGGCGTTACCCGTGAGCGCGTCCGCCAGATCGAGGCAAAGGCTATCCGCAAGCTGCACAGCCGCAAGTGCCTGGCTCTGCTGAACGGTCTTATCGAGTGATATTTTCAACAATGCAGACGGCTGCCGTGGAAAACGGCAGCCGTTTTTCTGTATCCGGGCAGAAAAAACGCAAAATGCCAGATTTTTTTGCAAAAAACGCTTGCAATGCGGCAGAGTTTATGGTATTATAATTGAGCTGTGATTGTGCTGCTATAGCTCAGTTGGTAGAGCGCATCCTTGGTAAGGATGAGGTCTCCAGTTCGAATCTGGATAGCAGCTCCAGCTCAGAACACCTTGAGGTTGAAAAACTTCAAGGTGTTCTTTTGTTGTAATTTGTGATTTTGCCTGCCTGGGTTGATTTTTTGCGCTGAATGAAGTATTATATCTCTATAATCCAGACGGGATTTAACCGATTGCTATTTACGAGAACTATTTCCTCCAATAGATAAACCGCGCCGCAGGTTCGAACATTACCTGCGGCGCGGTTTTTGTTTTTGGCAGAGCGCTCTGCCGGGGAGAACCTCTCAGTCAAAGCCTGTCGGCTTTGCCAGCTCCCCTGATAGGGGAGCCCTTGGCAGGCTGGGTCACTTTGAGCTGACTGCCAAAAGTCCAATATGGCGCAAAAGTGCGGGCTCCGCTGCAAAGGTCAGCTGCTTCTGGACAGCGCACTTTGTCAAGCTGCCGCGGCTCTCTGTAGCGGAGCACTACAGTCCACGAAATAAATAAGCTTTACTCGTTCAGGGGAAACTTGGCCGACATGCCAAAGCCTCCCCTCGTTAGGAGCAACGGCGACGACCGCCGCCAGCGGCGGAAACAGGGAGGAGCTGTTGGGGCCGCGGCCAGCAGGATGCGAG
>ENA-OWOU01001040-OWOU01001040.1-gut-metagenome-genome-assembly--contig:-NODE-1040-length-13091-cov-4.633856_pt1 | contig 13091 bp, 5 predicted proteins | sample MGYA00248248_ERZ651801 | MGnify/ENA primary metagenome ERZ651801 (study PRJEB26908, sample SAMEA4031710) | gut metagenome | biome: gut; feature: normal infant; material: stool | place: China | collected 2015... | reverse complement strand
TATGGCTATCCGATTGACTGCCTGCCCACTTCTGGCTATAACGGAACATGTATGCTTTGGCTAATAAATGTCCGGCAGCTCCTTTGCTGACACGTCCGTAATCACCTGTCACTTTACCTTCAGCATCTGCCCACGGTAACAGGTTATAAGCATCTGTAGCATCTTGGATGATTTGTGCCCAAATCTCTTTCTGCGGAGCACGTGTAAAATTGAAGGTCGGTTTATCTATAGGTTGCAAAAGTAACGGACAGTCACCATAGTGTACTACCAGTACGGAGTAATAATAAGCACGCAGAAATTTCAGCTCACCTTCGCGTATGCTTTTTATATCTTCTTTCATATCTTTGTTTGAAGCGATGTACTGTAATCCCAGATTGGCACGTGCCACACCGTTATAACAATCCGTCCAAAAAGAGGAGAAAGTTTCATTAGAAGGGTTCATTGTAGATGTGTAGAGAGCAAAATCAGTACCGCCATCCCCACCAATGGTATACATATCCGTACCAATCTCCTGGAAAATGATACCCGAAGGCGTATTGGAGGTGGAAAACATGCCGCGTCCATTTTGGTAACATGATGCTACAAGAGCTTCTATGCCATCGGCTGTTTCATAGTAACTATAGTCTGTATTATAGCCTTTTTCGTCTAAGAAGTCAGAGCAGGCAGCTAAACAGAAACCTAATGCTCCAATAATAAATGTATGTTTGATATGAGTTTTCATTTTTATGAATTTTAATGGATTAGAAGGTCAAATTTATACCGAAGATATAATTCTTCATCGTAATTGGGTCACTGTATTCTTCTTGCTTGCGATCCCATGTTCGTCCAGCTTTGACGGAGCCTTCCGGATCATTGTTAGGATAGCTTGTAAAGGTAAACGGGTTTTGTATTTGCACATAAAAGCGTGCTCTTTCCAGTCCTAAATATTTAATGATACTTTTAGGAAGGCTATATCCCAAAGTGATGTCTGAAATACGGACAAAGTCTCCTTTGTTATACCAGTAGGCTTGTCTGTTAGCTTGATCGGCATCTCCTTTGGTTGGTTTTCTAAACTGGGTTTGAGTATTTTCTGGTGTCCAGTAATTAGCATAGCGAGTATTCATACGACCGTCATGTCCTACGCCCGGATCACAGTAAATGGTATGCCCGAACATGCCATACATGAAGATGTAAAGATCGAAATCTTTGTATCGGAATGTATTTCCCATACCTGCTGTCCATTTAGGCATTTTTTGTCCTCGAATAGTGCGATCCTTAGAGTCTATTTTATAATTACCGTCTAAATCTACGAAACGCAGGTCGCCCGGTTTATAAGAATGCCCATTAGCATTGAACTTTGCCATTTCTTCCATATCTTCTTTAGAGTATCCCCACACATATTTGGTATTTACATAGTCATAATAGGTATCTACCGGATGACCGACAAACCACATGTTGGCAATATCTTCCTGTAATCCGCTGGCCAGTTTTACAATTTTCTCTTTATTCGTAGCAAACTGTAGTGAGGTGGTCCAATTGAAATTCTTATTTTGGAAATTTACTGTTTCCAGTGTAAACTCGAAACCTGTGTTTTCTGTTTCGCCTACATTTTCCGTGATACTTCCAAAGCCTGATACTTCAGGAAGAGCACGTGGCATCAGTAAGTCATAAGTGTTCTGTTTGTACCACTCAACACTACCGGAGATGCGTCCATTGAACAGACCGAAATCCAAGCCGATATTGTACTGTCCGGTAGTTTCCCAAGTCAATGCTTTGTTGGAAAGTGAACTTGGTGCATAACCTATGACTCCCGTATTTCCCCAAGTGTAACGGCTACTGGTGATTTTACCAATCGTTTCGTATGGGCTAACGGCAGAGTTACCAGTCTTGCCATAACCGAAACGCAATTTCAGATTACTGATACTACTAAGATTATCCTTAATGAATGCTTCGTCAGAAATGCGCCATGCTAATGCTACGGATGGGAAAGCTACCCATTTGTGGCCTTCTGCCAAACGTGAAGAGCCATCATAGCGTAGAGAAGCTGTCAACATGTAACGGTTATCTTTAAAACCATAGATGGCACGTCCCATCCATGACATCATGGTCCATTGAGTAAAACCACTGGTGACACCTTGTGTTGTGGCACTTCCCAGATTATAGTAGAGTTGAGATTCAAGAGGAATACCTACACCACTGGCAGTGAGAGGTTCTTGTGTGAATTTTTGTGTGGACTGTACTGCTGTCAAATTCAAACTGTGCTGACCAAATGTTTTTGAGTATGCAAGGATATGTTCCAATGTCCAACCCCTGTCAAAAGTTGCTTTTTGTTCAGCTTTGGCATTACCAAACCCTTGTGAGGTTGATGCTTTGGCATAAAACATCTGTTCTTGTCCACTATAATAGTCGGTACCAAAGTTTACTCGGTAAGACAAACCGTTATCTAATTTTATCATGGCATAGATAGTGGCATCGATGCGATTCCTTTTGGTACGACCTTCTGTTCCGCTAAAATCATAAAAGGGATTCCACAACATACCTTCTCCCGTGGGGTGGGGGACAAGACCCAATGCAGGGTCACCATCTTGGGTTACATCTCCTCCTACACCATAGTCACCGCTACCACCAGGAGAATAGTACGGAGTGCCTAATGGATTCCAGTTACCACCCACTCCGGTACCATTGAAGTATTCCCAGTATGCAAAATTGCTGGTGGCTCCCATAGTGATATATTTACCTAAATTTTGGTCCAAATTCATGCGTAGGGTATAACGTTTCCGATAGGAGCGGGGAGTGATACCATTATTGTCCATGAACGAACCGGAAATAAAGACTTTGGTATCTTTACTTCCACCTCGTATGCTGATATTATGATTCTGTGAAATAGCTTCATCGCGCATACCAGCACCCTGCCAATCAAAGGTGCGTAACATAGAAGGGTTATATGAACCACCTTCCCAAGCACGCTTGACAGATTCCAGAACGTAGCCCGAAATATCGCGAGAACCTATATATTCTAATTTTTGGTCATATTCCCAACTGGGGGTCATAGAAGGATAGGTACAACTAGGGTCTATACTGTAACCGCCCTCACCATCATAAATGTAATTACGGTCAGCCTCACGTAAATATTCCAGATATTCTGCTCCATTTCGCACACGACGATATTCATCTACTTTACTGATGGTTAGATAGCCATTGTATTCTACATTGACTTTGCCAGTTTCACCCTTTTTAGTAGTTACTAATATGACACCATTTGCACCACGGGCACCATAGATAGCGGTTGCCGAAGCATCCTTCAAAACTTCAATGGATGCGACGTCTGAGGGATTTAAGATATCTGACCCCCCATTGACGGGTACACCATCGATGACGAATAGCGGTTCGTTGCTGGCGGAGATAGAGCGGTTACCACGGATACGAATCATTGGAGTATCGTTCAGACCTCCTCCTGCTACCATGACACCGGCTGCTTTACCGCGCAAAGCTTCCTGAATATTAGTAGGTGCTGTTGCCATCAAATTTTCAGCTTTTACTTGGGTAATGGCACCGGTCAGGTCACGTTTCTTGGCGGTACCATAACCTACTACTACTACTTCATCTAAAGTCTCAGTATCTTCTTTTAAGGTAATGTTCAAGTTTTTTTGTCCGGCAATGTCCAGGGTTTGTGACTGGTAACCGATGAAAGATACCCGAAGTTGCCCCTTGGAGGAAACGTTCAGGGAGAAGTTACCATCAATGTCCGTAATGGTACCATTGCTGGTCCCCACTTCTGTTACATTTGCTCCAATAACGGCTTCACCGAAACTATCTTTCACTGTACCTTTAACGGTATTACTTTGTGCAATAGCCCATATTGGTATGAAGCTAAGCAGGAGTAATAGTGTCGATAACTTAAAATAATAAGTAGTGCTTTTCATTATTACTATTAATTAATGGGTTAATAAAAAATGTTTTTTGTTTTCCGGGAACAAAGGTATGTAATGTATCGGAAGTGGGTGTCATATTACTATTGCAGAAAGATTAAGTGATGTTGCGTTTATCATTGAAGGTGTAACATAAAACTTATTTGATGTAACACACTGTTGTATTTGCAAAGTCGTAATATCACTGAATGTATCTGTAACGCTCTTCTTTGTCGGGGGTAGGATAGGCTTTTATCTTTGTCTCATAGACTAACAAATTAATTTTGCTATATTATGAGAGTATCATTAAAAACTAAGATTATTGGCTTGTTGCTTGGATTGGCTTTAGCGCCTATATTAAAGGCGGCGGACAAGTTTGTTACTTTTAATCAGGAAGGGGGAACACTGGCATTGACCACTACCCAACAACCGAATTTCAGTATTTTATGCGCTGATGAAGAGCATAAGGGGGTATTAATGGCTGTGCGTAATTTGCAAGAGGATTTCTTTCGAGTGACGAATACTCGTCCTTATTTGAAGATAGGTGCAAAAAAGCAAGTTGATGAAGGAGCGCAAAAATTACGTATCCTTATAGGTTCTTTTGATAAATCGCCGTTGATAAAACAATTAGTGAAGGCGAAAAAATTGGATGTTCGTGAGTTGAAAGGTAGAAATGAAAAGTTTATTATTACCACTGTAACAAATCCGATAGAAGGGGTGGAAGGCGAAGTATTACTGATTGCAGGCAGTGACAAAAGAGGTACAATTTATGGTATTTATGAGTTATCGTGCCAGATTGGTATATCTCCATGGTATTGGTGGGCAGATGTTCCGGTAGAGTCGCATAAAGAGATTTATATAAAGAAAGGTGTATATACCGATGGAGAGCCGGTTGTACAATATCGTGGTATTTTTATCAATGATGAGTGGCCTTGTATGGGTGGATGGACTACGGAACGTTATGGAGGATTTAATAGTAAAATGTATAAGCATGTATACGAATTACTTCTCCGTCTAAAAGCAAATTTTCTGTGGCCTGCCATGTGGAGTGCTGCTTTTTATGCAGATGATCCCATGAACAGTCCATTAGCTGATGAGATGGGGATCATAATCGGTACTTCTCATCATGAGCCTATGGCACGTAATCATCAGGAATATGCTCGCAATCGTAAAGTGTATGGAGCTTGGAACTATCAAACGAATAAAAAAGGCATTGATCGTTTCTTTCGTGAAGGCATAGAACGTATGAAAGGCAAAGAAGAAGTGGTAACTATTGCTATGCGTGGTGACGGTGATGCACCTATGGGACCTGATACGGATACAAAGTTACTGGAAAACATAGTAAAAGAGCAACGTCGTATTATAACAGAAGTTACGGGTAAACCAGCGTCTAAGACACCACAATTGTGGGCTCTCTACAGTGAGGTTCTGGAATATTACGATCAGGGAATGCAAATACCTGATGATGTGATGATTCTTTTATGTGATGATAACTGGGGCGATGTGCGTCGTCTGCCTGAACCGGGCGCCAAGCGTCATCCTGGTGGTTATGGAATGTACTATCATGTAGATTTACATGGTGCTCCGCGTGCTTATCAGTGGCTGAATATGACACAGATTCAGCATATGTGGGAACAATTATACCTTACTTATACATACGGTGTGGATAAGATGTGGATATTGAATGTGGGTGATTTGAAACCGAATGAATTCCCTACAGACTTCTTTCTGAAAATGGCATGGAATCCTAATGCATTCGATGCAGGTAATCTGATGGATTATACAAGAGAATTCTGCCGTCAGCAATTTGGCGATGAACATGCTGATGAAGCTGCACGGATTTTAAATCTTCATTGTAAATATTGTGCTCGTGTAACGGCAGAGATGTTAGATCACGAAACTTACAATTTACAAAGCGGTGAGTTTAAAGCAGTAACTGATGAATTTCTTGCATTGGAAGCACATGCTGTTCGTCAGTTTACTCTGTTGCCGGAAAATATGCACGATGTTTATAAAGAACTGATATTGTTTCCCGTACAAGCTATGGCGAATCTTTATGAAATGTACTATGCTGTAGCTATGAATCGGCAGTTAGCTATGGAAAATGACTTGCGTGCCAATGCTTGGGCAGACCGTGCAGAATATTGCTTTCGCAGAGATGCGGAGTTATGTGACGATTATAATCATAATATTGCGGGTGGCAAATGGAAGCATATGATGGATCAAACGCATATTGGTTACACTTCTTGGGATGAACCGAAGGGAGGAAACATGATGCCGAAAGTAATCCGTGTGGATGCTTCCCTGGACAAGGCTATAAAAATGGGGGGATATGAGTATGAAGAGAATAATGGAGTTGTTGTAATGGAGGCAGAACGCTTTGCTAGGTCTGTACAGAAGCCGGGGACACAATGGACTGTTATACCGGATATGGGACGCACACTTTCCGGACTTTCTCTAATGCCATATACCGAATCAGTTTCTGGCGCATCACTAATATACCAAATGCGGTTGAAATCAGACTTGTCCGGTGTATGTGTACGTTTAATATTAGATAGCACCTTGCCTTTTATTAAAGGTGGGCATAGCTATGCTATTAGTTTAGATGATGGGGTGGAACAGATTGTAAACTACAATTCAGATTTAACCTGGGCTAATTGCTATTCGAAAATGTATCCTGCGGGAGCAGCACGGATCATAGAATCCAAAGTTACTTTTCCTGATGTAACTTTAAAAGCCGGAGTGCATACTCTGACCATTCGTCCTCTCAGCCCAGCCATAGTGTTACATAAGATAATAGTAGATTGTGGAGGTGGTATGTCCGGTAGGCTTAATCTGATGGAAAGCCCACGGACAAGAACCATAAAATAGACTTATATGTGAAAGATGGAGAATGTAATTTAAACTGTGTCAGCAAGGAATAAAATATAAACTTTGCTAACACAGTTTTTTTTATGAAAGAAGAATTTGATTTTGAAAGTATCAAGAACAAGGCAATAGAGCAGCTGAAAGCCGGTAAGCCTTTGTTAGGTAAGGATGGTGCTTTTGCCCCCTTATTGGAAAGTATCTTGAATGCAGCATTGGAAGGTGAGATGGATGCCCATCTTACAGATGAAGAACGTCAGTTGGGCAATCGTCGTAATGGTAAAATGCAGAAGCAAGTCCAGACTCCCTTGGGTGAAGTCACAGTGTCTACCCCTCGTGACCGTAATTCAAGTTTTGAGCCTCAGTTTATAAAGAAACGTGAGACCATCCTGGCGGAGGGCGTAGCGGACCGTATCATCGGACTTTATGCCCTTGGTAACAGCACACGCGAGATCAGTGACTGGATGGAGGAAAATCTCGGCAACCGTGTCTCTGCCGAAACGATCAGTTCCATAACCGACCGTGTTCTCCCGGAAATAAAGGCCTGGCGTTCCCGTACCCTTGATGCTGTCTATCCGATAGTCTGGATGGACGCAATCCATTACAAAGTCACTGACGAGAGAGGGTGTGCCGTTACCCGCGCAATCTATAACGTCTTAGGTGTCGACAAGGAAGGGCACAAGGATTTGCTTGGCATGTATATCTCTAAAAATGAGGGAGCCAATTTCTGGTTAAACGTACTGACGGACTTGCAGAACCGTGGAGTTCATGATATCCTTATTGCTTGCGTTGATGGTCTGAAAGGCTTTCCGGATGCCATCCAAAGTGTTTTCCCGGACACAACAGTACAACTTTGCATCGTCCACCAGATACGTAACTCCATTAAATATGTCGGTAGCAAGCATCAGAAGGAATTCCTCAAAGACTTGAAACGGGTTTATGGTGCGGTAAGTAAAGAAGCAGCTGAAACGGAACTTTTTAATCTGAATGAGAAATGGGGAGAAAAATATCCTATTGTCATCAAGTCATGGCAGGACAACTGGGAAAAACTTACTGAATACTTCCAGTTCACATCGGATATACGCCGTATGATTTATACCACAAATACAGTTGAGGGCTATCATCGCCAGATACGGAAAGTGACAAAAAACAAAGGCGTGTTCCCTAACGACACCGCCCTTGAAAAACTCGTTTACCTCGCTTACCGCAATATACGTAAGAAATGGACCATGCCACTGGCTAACTGGGGAGCCATTGCACAACAACTGGCGATAAAATTTGGAGACAGGTTTAAATTGTTGTAATTTTACGCTCGTCGGGACGGGTGGTCCCGCCCCTTGGCGCTGGCCGCTCCCCGACCGATGAGATTGAATGAGAATAGAGCATGACACAGTTTAATTTACACAACCGAAAGATGCCATCTTTTATATCATAAGTTGGCATCTCTTGTTGCATAAGTTGGCATCTTTTACATCATAAGATGCCATCTTTTGTTTTATCCTGTCCTATATGTTGTTCCATATATTCTGATGGGGATACACCAAACATTTCACGGAATGCCGTGGCGAAGTAAGTGGGATGCGTGAATCCTGTTAGTGTAGCAACTTCTGTTATGCTATGTCGCTTTTCGGCTAATAGAGTAGCAGCTTGCTTCAAGCGTAAGTTGCGGATGAGTTGTTGTGTAGTTTGATTTGTGAGTTCTTTGAGTTTGCGATGCAGGTGCACACGGCTGATGCCTACTTCTGTACTGATCATCTCTACTGTTAATGCCGGGTTACTTAAATTTTCATTGATAACGCGCATGACGCGCTCCATAAGTCGATCATTAGGTGATTTTATTTCAGGAATTGAAATTTGTTCCTCTTGATTCTGGCGACCACTGAAAGCATTACGTAATTGTTCACGGTTACGAATCAGATTTAGAACGGTTTTTCTTAACAGTCCAATGCTGAAAGGTTTCATCAGATAGGCATCGGCTCCGGTATCCAGTCCTTCTAAGTTGTCTTCTTCGCGGGTGCGGGCGGTGAGAAGGATAATGGGTAGATAGTTGATGTTAATATTCTGCCGTATTTTACGACAGAGTGTCAGCCCATCCATTTCCGGCATCATCACATCACTGATTATAAGATCAGGTGTATGTGATAGTATTAACGCTAATGCTTCTTTTCCATTACTGCATTCAGCCATGTAAAAGTCGTTGCCCAACTCACGGCAGATATAATGACGAATTTCTTCATCGTCTTCTACAACGAGCACATGGTGACGGCTGCGAACACGTTTTATTTCATCTTCTTCACTTTCATAGGGTAGAGGAGAAACTGCTAGTATTGGTTCTATTGTGGAAGTTTCTATTATACCATTGGTGGAGGTTGATTCTTCCATTTCTTCTTTTTTCAGATGTTCGTTTCCTAATGGCAATCGTATGATAAATCGGGAGCCTGCATATCCTTCTCCATTATCTTCTACGCGAATGCTTCCATAATGTAATTCCACTAAAGAACGTGTCAGATGGAGTCCAATACCAGTTCCGACATTTGAGTTGTTCTGGCTATTGCGTATTTGATAGAATCGCTCAAATATATGTTCTCGTTCCGCGGGAGCAATACCAATACCACTATCTGCAACTGTAAGTTCAACATATTGGTGCAGAGGTGCTTTATCTGGAAGGCTGGTGTCTTCTCCTGTGTTGAGACTGACCTTCACTTTTCCGTTTTCAGGTGTGAATTTGCAAGCGTTCGACAATAGATTTAAGATGACTTTATCAAAATTCTTAGGGTCTATCCACATTTCTATTTCAGGAGTGGAAGTCTGGAACTCCAGTTCAAGTTTCTTTATTCTTGTCTGTTGTTCAAAGGCCTCTAATATATCGCGGGTGAAGCTTACTATTTCAGCCTTTTTAAATATGAGGGACATCTGTCCTTTATCTATCTTACGGATATCCATTAATTGATTTACCAATTGCAGGATGCGTTCGGCATTCCGTTGTATAGTAGCGTAGAGTTTTCTGCATTCTACATCTTTATCTTTTGCTATCAACTGTTGTAAAGGGCTGATGATAAGTGACATTGGTGTCCGAATTTCATGAGAAATATTGATGAAGAATTGCAGCTTGGCTTCATTAATCTGTTCTGCATGGATGTGTTGCAACATCTTTTGATGCATGTGGTAGCGATGTCGTACCTGCATCACAATAAATCCAATTACTGACAATATTAATAGAGTATATATTAATTTTGCCCAACCTGATACCCACCATGCCGGATCTATCTGGATGATAATTTCTTTCTCTTCTGAATAAGCTGTATAGTCTTTAGCTTTCATCCTGAAATGGTAAGTCCCAGGTGCCAGATCACTGAAAGAGACTCTGTTGACACCTGGCGCTAATGCTACCCAGTTTGCTCCGTTCATAGAATAAAGGTAAGTAATGCGCTCTGGATTATAGAATTCCATAGCTGTAAATTCAATGCTGAACGAGTTGTCTTTATGGCATAGATGAAATTTGTTAGTTTTCTGCACTGCTGTTTCTATGACTTCATGCTTGCCGGATTGTGTTCCCTTCTTTACAGCTTTGTTATGGATGTAGAAATCAGCAATTTTTATTTCTGGCTGTTTTACTTCTGCAGTGATTTCTGCCGGGCGGAAATAAGTGATGCCATTGATCCCTCCAAAAATAAGATAATCCTCTTTGCCCTTGCAGGCAGCATTTTGACTGAATTCGTTTCCTTGTAGTCCATTTCCTGCATAGTAGTTGGCAAAATCGCCCGTTTCCAGGTTCATGTTTGTGATGCCATAGTTGGTACTAATCCATAATCCATGTTGTCTGTCACTCTGTATGGCACAAATGGTATTATTGGGTAAGCCGTCGTGTGTGGTATAGGTCTTAGAGTTTCCATTTTTACCATCTATATGGATGAGGCCTTTGGTAGTACCTGCCCAGATATCTCCTCGTTCATCTTCAAAAAGGGTCAAAACTATGCTCCCTCCGAATATTCTGTTTTTCTTGTAAGTTGAAGTGAAGCTCATTGTAGATATGTCCAGACATCCCAAACCGTCGTATGTACCGATATATAATTTACCATTGCTGGTGCATAGCAGTGAGGATACCCAACGATTGTGAAGTGCGTTATAGTTTTCCTGATATTCTTTTCCACTTTCAAAAGTATCACATCTGTTTATTTTTCCGGTCTTTAAATCCATATAGAAGACACCTCCGCCCATAACGGCTATCCACAACCGTTCTCCATTTTTGTCTGATACCAAATGCGATATGTTTTTTATTTCATTTTGATTATGATCCTGCAGTTTATAATAGTGACATATACCTGTTTTCGGATTCATTTCTGCCAGCCCTTCTAAGGGTGAAGCTAACCATAATCTGCCATCTGCAGTTTGATGGATGTAATTGATGGTTGATGGTACAGACTGGGCGTTTTCCTTGTGCTCAAAGTGCAGGGAAAGTTTGCTTTCTTCTTTTATGCCATATATGCCGTCATTGGCAGTCCCAAGCCATAAGGTACCTTCACTATCTTTGCATACAGCCTTTATACAGTTTGAGCCTATCTTATTTGTTGTCAGTGATTTGTACCCCATATACTTGAATTGATTTGTTGTAGCCGGAAGCAGCATCACTCCTTTGGCATTGATGCCCAACCATAAGTTTCCTGCTTTATCCTTGGTAATGGCACGTACGTCAGCTTTACTGAAATCGAAAGTACTGAAGCTAAATTCACTTTCTTTTATTTTCTGTGTGTGTGTATCGTATACTTTAATTCCATAACCTATGGTACCGATATAAACTTTCCCTTGTTCGGTAGCACATATTGTATTAATAGGCAGATTGGTAGAAGTAGGACAAATGATGGGGATAAATGTGTCTTCTTGTTGGTTGTAGATGAACATCCCTTTGTTTATATTACTGGCATAAATATTTCCTTTTTCATCTTGGCAAATGGAAGTGACTATATTCCAAGCATTTTCTTTTCCAATGAAGTAGTGGTATATCTGGTTTAATGTGTCGATGCGGTATAAACCTTTACCTTCTGTAGATACCCACAGGTTACCTGTCTGATCTTCAAATAGGTATGTGATGAAAAAACTGGGAACTGGTAATTGTGCTTCTTTAATGACAGGTTCCGTTCCTTCTAATTTTAATGAATAAACACCATGTCCGGAAGTTCCTATTAATAGGTCTCCATTTTTGCGTTCTAATATCGTACTGATATGTGCGCTCATGTTTTCTCCTGTTTGATAGAAGATAGGTATTTCTTTAAAGAGATCTGTTGCAGGATTATAGAGTTGTAGTCCACGTTGAGTACCTACTAAAAAGTGTCCTTTGCTATCTTCAAAGAGAGTCCGTACGTTATTATCTACTAAGGAACTGTCATTCCCTTCTTTGTGTTTATATATACTGAACTTAGCACCGTCATAACGGTTTAGACCGTCATCGGTAGCTATCCATATGACTCCGTCTTTAGCTTGATATATCTGATTGATATTGCTGTTCGATAGTTCGCGGTCTACTGTGAATAATTTCTCTGATTGACTGTATCCGTATGTTGCGAAGAAAAGAAATAAGATGGATAATAGCGTTTTCATGATTATGTTGGGGTTAGCAATTGTGATACAAAAGTAATTGAAAACAGATATTCTCGCAAACATATATATGGGAAAAAGCCCCTTATAAAGCATGGATGTAACGTCTGGCAAATGATGTGTTACATTTCATGCGATAATTTGAGGGATAGTGTATAATATAAAAAAAGAGGTTACCAAAAATGGCAACCTCTTTCCATAAAAATATAAAAAGGATTATTTCTTGAAGTAACGGTTGTAGAGTCCTTCGAAACCTTTACCGTGGCGAGCTTCATCTTTAGCCATTTCATGAACAGTGTCATGGATAGCATCCAGATTCAAAGCTTTTGCGCGAGTAGCAATACGCTTCTTGTCTTCGCAAGCACCAGATTCGGCATTCATTCTCTTTTCAAGGTTAGTTTTGGTATCCCATACACAGTCACCCAACAGTTCAGCAAATTTAGAAGCGTGTTCTGCTTCTTCCCAAGCATAACGTTTGAAAGCTTCAGCTACTTCGGGGTAACCTTCGCGGTCAGCCTGACGGCTCATAGCCAAGTACATACCAACTTCTGTACATTCGCCCATGAAGTGATTGTTCAAGTCTTTGATCATTTCGTCATCACAACCTTTAGCTACACCGATTACATGTTCGTCAGCAAAAGAAAGAGGACCATCTTCTGTCGTTTCTACAACTTCTACGAACTTGCTTGCAGGAGCTTTACACAACGGGCATTTCTCAGGAGCAGCATCACCTTCATATACGTAACC
>ENA-OWOU01001027-OWOU01001027.1-gut-metagenome-genome-assembly--contig:-NODE-1027-length-13253-cov-3.244384_pt1 | contig 13253 bp, 10 predicted proteins | sample MGYA00248248_ERZ651801 | MGnify/ENA primary metagenome ERZ651801 (study PRJEB26908, sample SAMEA4031710) | gut metagenome | biome: gut; feature: normal infant; material: stool | place: China | collected... | reverse complement strand
AGCTGCTGTTTTTTCCAGAAAATGGAAATATCCAATTCCGCCTGTCATGTCATCAAAAGCTCTTACCGGTGAAAAATAGGAGCATGCTCTTGCAACTGCTGCACTGTGGGAAGCACCTTCTAAGCGCATTCTGGATCTGGAACGCATCTCATCTAAGATCTCACCCAGACGTTTCTCATCATCTAATTTAGAAGCTGTAAGGATCTCTTTGATAATGTCAAAAGCAAAACCTACTTTTTCATAAAGAACCTTGATGCCTGCTGTAAATGCCCCCTTAAAAGCACCCTTTTCATTCAGGTCTTCCCAGGAAGAAACATAAAAGTCCAGTCCGCCGCTGTTTAAATGGATCTCACTGGTAAGATCCCGGTAGGTAAAATTTTCTGTATCCACATAGCCTAAAACAGACTTTAAAAGGGATGCATAAGGCAGATCCTCTTTCGGGATCACATTCATATCAAAAAGCAGTTTGATATAAGCAATACCGGAAGTGAACATTGGACTGTGGACAACCGTGGTTTTCTCTTCCTCTTTTACTTTGTAGGAAAACGGTTCTGACTGGCGTTTGATATCTTCTCTTCCAAGCATTGGGATCTTCTCCAGATCCTCTTTTGTGGAAGGTTCTTCCTGGTATGCTTTCAGCTCTGCCGTCTCTTTTACCAGGGCTTTTACCTGTTCACTGCTTAAGGAGTCTTTATACTTTGCCAGACGCTCTGCCAGTTCTGCATCTTCCCTTGCAGTCAGGTCAATTTCAGGGCTTACGATCACAACTGCCTCATGAGGGTTATCTAAGAGATAATCTTTGATAAGCTGCTCAAAATAGCCTTCCTGGGCTGCTTTTTTCAGATAATCGAAGGTCTTCTGATACTGTAAGTGAAGCATTGGATCTGCATCATACAGCCAGCTGTCCATAGACCATAAACCGTACATCAGTCCCTTTGGAGCAGAACCATAATCTGCTTCCCTGTAACGGAATTCATAGTAATTTAAACCTGCTAACAGGCTCTTTTTGTCAATTCCCTGATCAGCCAGTTTTCTCAAAGTGCCTTTTACAACGGATAAAAATTCACCCTTCTGCTCTTTATTTGCATTCTTAGCCACAACAGAGAAATAAGGCTGTAAAATACCATTTTCATAGCCGCCCATAATATCCTGACCAATATGTGCATCGATCAGAGCCTGCTTTAATGGTGCTCCCGGAGCGCTGATGAGCGTGTAGTCCAGGATCTGGAATGCAACATAGAGGATTGGATCTGTATCTGTTCCTACCACTGTGTTCAGAGATAAGTAGGTGTTGTCTTCTGTACCTTCATTCGCAGTAACAGAATAGGTGGTCTCTTTTTCAACTGGTTCTGTAAATGGCTTCTGTAATGCAATGGAAGAGTCTAAGGTAAAGTCCTTTTTGTCATAGGCAGATAAATATTCTTTATCCAGCCATAAAAGCTTTTCTTCCATATCCATATCGCCATAAAGATAGATATAGCTGTTTGCCGGATGATAATAGTCTTTGTGGAATTGGATGAACTGCTCATAGCTTAAGTTGGGGATCACTGCCGGGTCACCGCCAGACTCATTGCTGTACGGGGTATCTGGAAAAAGGACTGATGAAGTGAAACGCTCCAGCACGCTTTCCGGTGAGGAAAAAGCACCTTTCATCTCATTGTATACAACACCATTGACAGTAAGAGGTGCATCCTCTGAAGGCAGTTCATAATGCCAGCCTTCCTGTTTGAAGATCTTTGGCTCTCTGTAAATGGACGGATGGAATACACCGTCTAAATATACATCCATCAGGTTCTGGAAATCTTTATCATTGCAACTGGCTACCGGATATACGGTCTTGTCCGGATAAGTCATTGCATTTAAGAAGGTATTTAAGGAACCTTTTACTAACTCTACAAAGGGATCTTTTACCGGAAACTTTTCAGAACCTTCCAGTACGCTGTGCTCCAGGATATGAGGCAGTCCGGTACTGTCCGCAGGCGGTGTTCTGAAGCCGATTGAAAATACTTTGTTGTCGTCTTCGTTGCTCATGAGGAACAGTCTGGCACCGCTTTTTCTATGTTCCAGCACCATTCCTTCGGAATTCATCTCTTCTACAAAACGACGGTCTTTTACCTCGTAGGCAGAAAGGTTTTCTACTTTTTCAAGCATCTGCTGTCTGTTCATTTTGAATTGGTCTCCTATCTTGTTTGGTTTTCCATGAGGCTGGGAAATCCCTTGCGTGAGGGATGTCGCGTCCCGGTCACTCACAACCTCGCACTTCGTGCTTTACTGCCTGCTATCGCAGGCTGGTTGTTCGTTCGTTAGTAGACTCGCAAACACGCGCTTCGCGCTCCACTGTCTGCTTGCGCAGGCTGGTTGTTCGTTCGTTAGTAGACTCGCAAACACGCGCTTCGCGCTCCACTGTCTGCTTACGCAGACGGTTTGCTCGTTAAGGGCCCAAGAAAAACAAATGTCTGCTTTGCAGACGCTTGTTTTTCTTCTGGGGCCCTTACATGTTTCCCATTATTCTGTCCTTTACTATGGATGCACATTCACGCACACACAAATGGATAAACAGCACAGGGTCTGACTGGGCGCTGATGCCGTAGACATTTTCAAAACCCCATTTTTTTGCAATCATGCAGGCTCTGTATACATGGAAATTACTGGTAAGGACACCCACATCCAGAGGTTTGTCCGCTGCAATAAGATAACCGCCTTTTGGTTCCCGTTGAAATGTCAGGCGGTTTCTTTCTTCTCTCTGATGACGGATCACTTCCCTGTGGCTGTCAATGATGATCTTGCTGTATGCCAGATTTTCCACTGTGCTTACGGAATGTTCTTCCAAAAGAAGCTGACTGGGTCTTACGCCGTTGTATACCAGATACTGGTACATAGCCTGGGCTTCTGATACAGGTTCATCCGGTCCTTTGCCTCCTGACAGCACCAGATAGGTTTCCGGATTTTTCTCTGCATATTCAATGGCCTTATCCAGCCTCTTTTTTAAAGAATTGCTTACTGTATGTTCCTTGACTCTGGCTCCCAAAACGATCACATAGTCAAGGTCCCTTTCTTCACTGGCTGCCGCTCCCATAAACACCATGATACAAAGGGCTGCCATAATGACCACACCGGCAATACAGGTAGTAACAATGCTCACCGGCACCCACTGTGGGATGCGGTCCATATTTTTCCTGTAATACCATTTTCCATATACAAGAAATACACAAAGAGCAGCAAAGAAAAGCCAGATAAAGGCAAAGGAGGTTCCCATACCTGCATAAAAAACAATAACCATAAAATATGCAGTACAGATGATCGCCAGTCCCAACAGGATCATATCTGCCATAGAGCACCTCCTTTTTATCATTCAGCTATATTTTAACAATTATTAATTATCCTCTTTTTTGCGGAGAATATCATACTTATCCACATCTGCTCCTAAATCTACCCACAGGATCTGTTTTGGATGTGGAGCACTTTCCTGCTCATTTCCATCTTCATCGCAGATGCTCTTTACAACTACTTCCAGATTTCGACCGTCCGGCTTCATGATCTCAATGGTCTCGCCTACAGAGAACTTATTTTTCTGTTCAATGCGGCAACGACCTTTTCCGTCCGCCTCTTCCACTGTGCCAAGATAGGTATAATTCTTTACATAAGTATTGCTGTTGTAGATCTGGGCATCACTTCCCGGCTTTCCAAAGTAGAAACCTGTAGTAAATTCACGGTAGGTACATTTTCCGATCTCTTCCTTGTACCATTCCATATTTGCCTCATAAAGCTTCGGATCTTTCAGATAATCATCAATGGCTTTGCGGTAGGTTCTTGCTACAGTCGCTACATACAAAGCTGTCTTCATACGTCCTTCGATCTTAAAGCTGTCAATTCCCGCATCGATCAGCTCCGGAACATGCTCGATCATGCAAAGGTCCTTGGAGTTAAAGATATAAGTGCCTCTTTCATTTTCATATACAGGCATGTACTCTCCCGGTCTGGTCTCTTCTACAATGGAATATTTCCAGCGGCATGGATGGGTACAGGCACCCTGGTTGGCGTCACGACCTGTAAAGAAGTTACTCAGCAGACATCTTCCGGAATAGGAAATGCACATAGCACCATGGATGAAACTTTCAATCTCCATATCATCCGGGATATGAGAGCGGATCTCCTTGATCTCAGCTAAAGAAAGCTCTCTTGCGGAAACCACACGCTTTGCACCCATACGGTTCCAGAACAGATATGTGCCGTAGTTGGTATTATTTGCCTGTGTGCTTACATGAAGTTCTGTATCCGGAAGTACTCTCTTTGCGATCTCAAATACACCTGGATCAGAAATGATCAGTGCATCTGGTCCCACTTCCTTTAATTCTTCAAAATAAGCCTCCACCCCTGGCAGGTCCTGATTATGAGCCAGAATATTGGCTGTTACATAGACCTTAACATCATGCGCATGGGCAAAGGCAATTCCCTCTTTCATGTCCTCTAAGGAGAAGTTATGTGCTTTGGCTCTCAATCCAAAAGCCTCTCCTCCTATATATACGGCATCCGCACCGTAAATAACGGCTGTTTTTAATACATCCAGACTGCCTGCCGGTATTAATAACTCTGTCTTTCTCATTTATCTATCTTCTCCTATCTGATCCTGGTACTGATGGTCACTCCATCTCCTATAGGGATCACCGCTGTTTCAAATTCTTCCATATGCTTTAATTCATACAGATACTCACGCATCCTGCTGTGGATGGTACGGTTCCTGCGCTGCACTGCAAAACGGGACTGGACTACATCCCCATCCTGGAGCACATTATCGGAAATAAGCACGGCTCCTACAGGCATCAGGTCTAACAGCAGAGGCAGCCAGTTTAAATACTGTCCTTTCGCTGCATCCATAAATACCAGATCAAACTGTTTTCCTTTTAATTCTTTCAGCCACATATCCGCATCTCCCTCTAAAAAGGTAATGCGGCTTTCTTCCCCGGCTTTTCTAAAATTTTCTTTCGCCTCAGGAATACGTTTTTCGTATTTTTCAATGGTAGTGATATGGCAGTTTTCCGGCATCACCTGACACATCTGTAACGCAGAATAACCTACAGCCGTTCCGATCTCCAGAATATTTTCCGGTCTTAATGCTGCTGTCAGGCTTCTAAGCAGGGCGGCTGTCTCACTGCGGATAATAGGAACTCCGTCTTCAATCGCCTTTTTTTCAATTGTATCCAGAAGTTCTCCCCTGCTTGTTTCCAGGGAATGAAGATATTCTGTAATCCTGTTATCTACGATCATTTTGTCCGTCCTCTGTCACATCTTCGATCCAGCCGCCTTCTTCCTCATCTTCACCAGAATAGGAATGCGCATCTGCCTGGGCTTCTCCCGATGAAAGGGTGCTCTTTGCAGGATCTGCTGCATTTGCTTCTTCTGTCTGAAGGTCTGACTGACGTTTTTGCTGATCACTTTCTGATTTTTCAGTACTCTGATCTGCGCTCTTTTGTGTTGTTTTTGTGCTCCCTGATTTATCCCCGGATTTTTCGTCCTCTTCATTTTCCGACTTTTCGCTCAGTTTTTGAAGGATCTCCTTGGAAGTCATGGAAGTATTGAACGTATAGGTTCCCGGGTATATCTTATCATAATCATAAAAACGACTCTGGAATAAAAAGGCATAGATATTTTTGATCAGACCCTTTTTCTCCAGCTCATCAGCTGCCTGTGACACATCTTCCCCGTCTTTTACCACTACAGTAATATCATGACCCGGAGCTGCTTCCACTGCCTCTGCATAAAACACCGCATGGCCAAAAGCATACCCCCGGATCACTGCTTCATATAAAAGAAGGATCAAAAGAGCAAGAAGCATCAGCTTTACCGAAATACGGATGATCGCCATGGTTATTTTGTTGATCTCTCTTGTACGGCTGCTCATGCTTCTTCGCCTCCTTCTTACACTTCCATAATGATCGGTAAGATCATAGGATTTCTCTTCATACGCTTCCATAAGAAATCGCTTAAGCTGTCTTTAATAATGTTCTTGATCTTGCCCCAGTCGCTTACGTGGCGGTCTAAGCAGTCTGCTACTGCATCTGCAACCACATTGTGAGCTTCCTCTAATAAATCCTCAGACTCTCTTACATATACAAAGCCTCTGGATACGATATCCGGACCGGAAAGCAGCTGGTTGGAATGTTTCTCCAGTGTCAGTACTACAACGATGATACCATTCTGAGCCAGGTTCTGTCTGTCTCTTAATACGATATTTCCTACATCGCCAACCCCAAGTCCGTCAACCAGGATGGCGCCGCAGGCTACATGATCGGTTACCTGACAGCTGTCTTCATCCAAAGATACCACATCACCGGAATTTACCAGTAATGCATTCCCCTTCTGAACACCCATGTACTCAGCCAGTTCCTTCTGCGCCATTCTGTGGCGGAACTCACCATGTACCGGGATGGCAAATTTCGGATGTACCAGGGAATAGATCAGCTTTAAGTCTTCCTGACATGCATGTCCGGAAACATGGGTATCCTGGCAGATCACCTTTGCACCCTTTGCAGAAAGCTCATTGATCACATTTGCTACTGCCTTCTCATTTCCAGGGATCGGAGTAGAACTTAATACTACCACATCACCAGGTACGATGGATACCTTCTTGTGGATGCTTGCTGCCATACGGGACAGAGCAGCCATGGACTCACCCTGGCTTCCTGTTGTGATCAGTACCGTAGACTCAGGCGGATAATTCTTTAACTGGTCAATATCGATCAGAGTGCCTTCCGGGATATTGATATAACCTAACTCACTGGCAATATCTATGATCGTCACCATACTGCGGCCTTCTACTACTACCTTACGGCCATATTTATAAGCAGTATTTACTACCTGCTGTACACGGTCTACGTTAGACGCAAAAGTAGCTACGATAATACGGCGATTGGTATGTTCCGCAAAAATAGTATCAAAGGTCTTTCCTACGCTGCGCTCAGACATGGTAAATCCAGGTCTGGTAGCATTGGTACTGTCTGCTAGCATAGCAAGAACACCTTTTTTACCCAGCTCTGCAAAACGCTGCAGATCAATAGGATCACCAAAAACAGGTGTGTAGTCGATCTTAAAGTCACCTGTATGAAGAACAATACCAACCGGTGAGAAGATTGCAAGGGCGGAAGCGTCCTGGATACTGTGATTGGTCTTAATAAATTCTACGCGGAAGCATCCCAGATTAACAGACTGTCCATGCTTCATTACCTTACGCTTGGTAGTCTTTAACAGGTTATGCTCTTTTAATTTATGTTCAATTAAGGCAATGGTCAGCTTTGTACCATAGATCGGCACATTCACCTGCTGTAAAATATATGGCAGTGCGCCAATATGGTCCTCATGTCCATGAGTGATCACAAAACCCTTTACCTTATCAATATTCTGCTTTAAATAAGATACATCCGGGATCACCAGGTCAATACCTAACATATCATCTCCCGGGAATGCAAGACCGCAGTCTACAACAATAATGGAATCTTCATACTCAAATGCGGTAATGTTCATACCGATCTGCTCTAAGCCGCCTAAAGGTATGATCTTCAGCTTGCTCTTAGCCTCTTTCTGACTGTTTCTGGTCGGTTTTCTTAAAGGTGCCCTTTTCTCTCCTGCTTCTTTTACAGCCGGAAGGGACCTTCTGTTTCCCTGCTGTCTTCCTCTTGCCTGAGCAGGTTTACGTCTTTCTTCTGTTTTCGGCTCTGCAGCTCCTGCGTTTTCTGTTCCTTCTTTTTCTTCCACTTTTACAGCTTTTGGCGCTCTTTGCCCACGTCTCGGTCTTCTGTACTGTGGTCTTCTGGCTGGTTTTGCCCCTTCTTCACGATTTTCGCCGTTACCATTTTCTTCTTTTTTTTCTGCACTGATCTCAGGTTTTACATTTTCATTCACGTTCTCTTCTAAACTCAAGCTGATTCCTCCTACATTATTTCTCTAATTCCACGTCTGCATCCTTTAATAACTCTTCAAAAATGCCCATAACTCCATCCAGTTCCCTGTCATCTTCCACGAACTCAAATAAAGCTTCACTGTCATTTTCACCGGATACATCCTTTAAAATATAACATTCTCCATCCTCATCCTCTGGCGCATCCGTTACCAGCAGATAATCTTTTCCATGGATCCTTGTTTCTTCCAATACGTAAAAATCTACAGATTCTCCTGAATCTGTTATCATCGTAATGCAGTCTTCTCTTTCATTCATTGGCTTATCCATTGTTCTCTCCGTCTTCTTTTTTCGTCATGGACAGATGATCTAAATATCCCTGAAGGATCATTGCTGCTGCGATCTGGTCTACCGACTCTTTTCTGTGTTCACGGCGGACACCGCTTTCCATAAGGACACGCTCTGCTGCTACAGTTGTAAGACGTTCGTCCCACAGCTCCACAGGAAGCCCTGTTCTACGCTCTAAAGCCGCTTTCAGTTCTTCTGACTTCTGTGCACGGTCTCCCACTGTATTATTCATATTTTTAGGATAACCAAGAACGAACTTTTCTACCCCATACTCTTTCGCCAGTGCTTCGATCCTGGCAAGGGTCTGACGCAGCTTGTTTTCATCCTTTCTGGTAATGGTCTCTACTGCCTGTGCAGTAATTCCCAGGGGATCGCACACTGCTACCCCTACTGTTTTTGAGCCATAATCAAGCCCCATGATCCTCATATTCAATTCCTCCGCGCACACTAAAACTAGTGTACCGCATTATTGATATTTCTCCAAACAGCTTACTCAACAATACAGTACACCAACAAACACAAAAACTGCGTTTGTGATCATCATTACAGAAAAAAATCAACGCCCATAAAAAGTCCCTAAACAGAGACTTTAATGGACGTTAAACCAGAGAGCATCCCACTCCCTGACCCTATTTTCCCGGCTGCCCTATTTTAAACGGGCGTCAATATATACCGCCATCAGTTCTTCCAGGATCTCATCTCTTTCCACCTTCATAATAAGGCTTCTGGCTCCCTTGTGGCTGGTAATATAGGTAGGATCCCCAGACATAATATAACCTACGATCTGATTTACAGGGTTATATCCTTTTTCTGTCAAGGCAATATACACCTGCTCCAGTACATCGCTTACTTCTACCTTTTTGTCCTGAACAGCCTGAAAATACTGTGTTTCTTTTATATTGCCCATATCATCACGTCCTTTACGTATTCTTATATATTCTACTCTATATTTTTCTATTCGGCAATAGTATTTTTTAACAGAAGTATATCGGAAGTCAGAAGATCTTTTGCTTCTGCCTCTAAAATAACACCGGAAGCAGCATGCATCTTCTCACATTCTTCCTTAGGAAGAGCTGCTTTCACATACTCTGGCGTATGTCCCACCAGATACTCTTTTCCATCTACTGTTATCATTTCCTCAAAAAGAACAGAAACCTTCTCACCAATAAATCCTTTTCTGAACTCCTCTGACATCTTCTGTTCCAAAGCTAATAAGCGGTCAGAACGGACTCCCTTGATCTGTTCCGGGATCTGATCCGGCATGGCTGCTGCCTTTGTACCGGCTCTTCTGGAATATTTAAACACATGCATCTCATAAAAATGCACTTTTTCCAGATACTTTTCCGTAATATCAAACTCTTCCTCTGTCTCTCCCGGAAAGCCTACGATCACATCCGTAGTAATAGCCGGGCGCTTAAAATATTTACGCAGGATCTCACACCGTCTTAAATAATCTTCTGTGGTATAATGACGGTTCATCCGTTTTAAAACGCTGTCACAGCCGCTCTGTAAAGACAGGTGGAAATGAGGACAGAACTTAGGAAGCTCTGCCAGACTTTTAGCAAACTCTTCTGTAATAATACGCGGCTCCAGTGATCCCAGGCGGATGCGCTCCAGGCCTTCAATCTCATGGACTTCACGGATCAGAGCCAGTAACTCCCTGTGGTTCCAGTCACCCTGGCTTACAGGATTTCCTTCCATATGCTCAATTCCATAAGAGCTTAAATGAATTCCTGTAAGAACCGCTTCTTTATATCCCTGTGCCACCAGTCCTGTGATCTCTTTCACTACATCTTCACGGCTTCTGCTGCGCACCCTGCCTCTGGCATAAGGGATGATGCAATAGCTGCAGAACTGATTACAGCCATCCTGGACCTTGATAAAAGCTCTTGTATGGTCGGAAGGCTGTTCCAGATGAAGCGCCTCATAATCACTTCCATGGGAAAGATCGGTGACAAATACCTCTGCTTCTTCTTTCTCATGAACATTGCCTAAATATTCATCCAGAATATCTGCCAGCTCCGCCTTTTTATTATTTCCAATTACAATATCAACGCTAGCATCCTTTTTTAACTCTTCCGATGCCACCTGCACATAACAGCCTGCTGCCACCACTACAGATTCCGGATTCAGCTTCTTTGCACGATGGAGCATCTGTCTTGATTTGCGGTCCGCAATATTGGTAACAGAACATGTATTGATAATATAAACATCCGCCTTCTCATCAAAAGGAACGATCTCATAACCTCTTTCCTTTAACTGCTGCTCCATGGCTTCTGTTTCATAAGCATTTACTTTGCACCCCAGATTGTGAAGGGCTGCTTTTGGCATAATATAACCTCCTGATTTTTCCAAATATTTACAATTATAACTTTTCCCGTTTCTTCCTGATTTTTCATACAATCTCACTATTGACTTTTATACCACTGACCTTTAGTATTAAAAGTAAGCAGTTTTATTCTGCAAAAATGATTTACATACCACACAAGGAGGGGCTTCCTATGAAAACAGTTAGAATTTCATTAAATTCCATTGATAAGGTTAAATCTTTCGTAAATGATTTAGCTAAGTTCGATGTTGATTTTGATCTGGTTTCCGGCAGATATGTCATCGACGCAAAATCAATTATGGGTATCTTCAGTCTGGATCTGTCCAAGCCGATCGATCTGAACATTCATGCTGAGAATGACGTAGACAGCATTCTTTCTACACTTTCTCCATACATCATCGACTGAGTTTAATGTTAAAGTTAGAAGGGAGCCGCGGGAATGCGGCTCTCTTTTTTTATACATCACTTCCCGCCCTACAGGGGCGGGGACTTTTAGCCAGAAATAACGTTGCAGGGGCCGCTTTCAATAAAGCGATTGTACGCATCCCGAGCGCAGCCGTACGTCCGTAACGGACGCAGTCCGGCACAGGCGAACTGACGCAAGCGAAGGCCAGCGAACAATGTTTTATAGAATGAAGAACCCCCTCGCAAATACTTCAGCCAGCAACCTTAAACCTCGCCGCGGCAAGCAATAACTTCCACTGTATCTAACGCAGTCTTCACCATCTCATCGATCTTCTCTTCCAGATGACGCTCAGAATTTCTGATCACCTTAAGATTTGGCTTGGTAACCGGGTGCTTTGCTACGAAAATCGTGCAGCAGTCCTCATATGGCTGGATGGAAGTCTCATAAGTACCGATCTTCTCAGAAACATCCACGATCTCCTGCTTGTCAAATCCAATCACCGGACGGAAAACAGGCATGGTGCACACTTCATTGGTAGAAGCCAGTGACTGTAACGTCTGGGAAGCCACCTGTCCGATACTCTCGCCTGTGATCAGTGCAATGGAACCGGTCTTTTCAGCGATCGCCTGTGCAATACGCATCATATACCGGCGCATAATGATAGTCAGCTCCTCATGAGGGCACTGCTCATAAATATAAAGCTGGATATCTGTAAAATTAACTACATGAAGATTGATCGGGCCGGAATAACGTGCTACCAGATTAGCCAGGTCAACTACCTTCTGCTTTGCTCTCTCACTGGTGTATGGCGGCGCATGGAAATAAACAGCGTCGATCTTAACACCTCGCTTTGCGATCATATAACCTGCAACCGGGCTGTCAATACCACCGGAAAGCAGCAGCATTGCCTGACCATTGGTACCGATAGGCATACCACCCGGTCCCGGGATCATCAGGGAGAACAGGTTTACCTTCTGACGGATCTCCACACGAAGGAGAACATCCGGATGATGTACATCTACCTTCATCTCTGGGAAAGCATCTAAGATTGCCTCACCCATATCACGGTTGATCTGCTCAGAACTTACAGGATACTGCTTATCTCCTCTCCTGGCATCTACCTTAAATGTGATATTCTTGTCCGGATATACCTGATCCATGTATTCTACTACATGCTTTTTCAGGTTCTCATAATCCTTATCGTCGATCTGCACCATTGGGCAGATATCTGCGATACCAAATACACGCTTTAACGCTTCAATGGTATCATCATAATCATACTCTCCTAAAGCCTTTACATAAATACGGCCGGATTCCTTTGTAACATCAAACTCACCGTCTACAGAGCTTAAGGCATAACGGATCTGACGGATCAGGGCATCTTCAAACATGTATCTGTTTTTGCCCTTTGTGCCAATCTCTGCATACTTGATCAAAAATGACTGGTACTGCATAATACTTCCTTTCTTTTGTTCTTTATACTTGACGTACTCCACTGCCTGCTGACGCAGGCGGTCGACTATTTGATAGTAAATCTCCTAAGCACCGGCAGAAGCTCCTTCAAAACATCCACTGCATAGTCGATCTCTTCTTTTTTATTAAACATTCCAAAACTAAATCTCAAAGTGGAATCCAATAATTCCTTCTTCACTCCAATTGCCTTTAAAGTACCGCTGATGGCCGGGTGATTAGAAGAACATGCTGAACCGGAAGAAACATAGATACCTTTTTCTTCCAGTGCATGAAGAAGCACTTCACTTCTCACTCCCTCAAAACTTAAACTTACGATCTGAGGAGCGCCTTCTGCACCCTTTAAGCTGTTGACTGTAACACCTTCCAGTTCAGAGGCCTTATCGATCAGATAATCCTTCAAACCAGTAAGATACTCCATCTTGGCGCTGTGGTCTGTATACATTTCTTTTGCTGCCACGCCAAGACCTGCAATACCGGGAACATTTTCTGTACCGGAACGCATATCCTTCTGTTGGCCGCCTCCATAGATCAGAGGACGGATCTTTACCTTTTCATCAATATATAAGAAACCTACGCCCTTTGGCCCATGGATTTTATGTCCGCTGACACTTAACAGGTCAATGCCCTGTTTTTTGGGACGGATCACCATTTTCCCATATGCCTGGATGGCATCTACATGAAATACGGTCTTTGGATTTTTTCCATGTACCAGACGCCCGATCTCATCAATCGGTTCAATAGCGCCAATCTCATTATTTACATACATAACAGACACTAAAATAGTATCCGGACGCAAAGACTGCTCC
>ENA-OWOU01001015-OWOU01001015.1-gut-metagenome-genome-assembly--contig:-NODE-1015-length-13346-cov-19.191876_pt1 | contig 13346 bp, 10 predicted proteins | sample MGYA00248248_ERZ651801 | MGnify/ENA primary metagenome ERZ651801 (study PRJEB26908, sample SAMEA4031710) | gut metagenome | biome: gut; feature: normal infant; material: stool | place: China | collected... | reverse complement strand
ATGGCATATGAAATGGTCATGCCCTATCATCTTCATATGCCATCTTATTTTTTAGAGACATTTACTGAATATCCCTATATTTTGAGGAAAAAGAGAATACTTCATCAGCACCCTCTCTTTTTTAATTATTCATATAGATAAAACATACGTTCCATCATACTCCATTTTTCTTTAGCAAGTTCCCCTTTCCTGCATTGTTGGAATACCGATACAAAATCTTCCCATTCCTGCTGTCGGGGTAAAGTCGCAAGTTTAGCCATAGCAGATTCCCAATCGAAATCAATAGGAGTTTCGACAATCATGAATAACCGATTACCGCATATATATATTTCCATTTCTAAAATACCAACTGAACGGATCCCCTCTCTGATCTCCCGCCACGACTTCTCCTTACTGTGGCACTCCCGATACTTCGCTATCAGCTCCGGATCATCCTTCAAATCCATTGTCTGACAATATCTCTTTACCGGATAGCCATATCTTTTCATTTCATATCCATTTTCTTTCATCTTATCTTAAACTTAATCCTGCTTAATTATATCCCTCATTCTGTTTCAGATTCTTATTTACATTCAAATCATTTTGAGGAATAGGAAAATATCGGTTATGGGGTGCCCATGTACGTTTCTCAAATTGATAATACATATTTTCATCCACCGGAGAAGCAGTAGCCCCACTCCCTCTATAATTACGAGCTTGAGGATCATCCGACAATTTTACTCCGGTAAATGTATGATTAAGTTCTTTCTCGGCAATGCCCCAACGTAACACGTCATAATATCGAAGCCCCTCGAATGCCAGTTCCACACGTCTTTCTTTACGAACTGCTTCACGAACAAGTTCCTGTGTCGCTACGTCTGTCTTTTTTATTCCAACCAATTTCACACGATCACGTATATCATTGATAGTCAAATCCAATAAATTCTGGTCTACTGCATTCGGCTGCGATTCATTTACCGCTTCCAGATAGCTTAATAGAACCTCAGCATAACGCATTATAGGAGTATAAGTGGGAGTAGAACCTAAATTATTAGTTATAGACGGATCACAACCTTTCTTTGGACAATATCCATTAAATAAGGCAAATTTATTATAGCTATCTGCAGTATTAGCTCCCTTAAAGCAATCATAAATTATATCATTATACTTAGTTCCCTCATAACTTCCCAAAGGAGGTAAAAAAATAGAAGCATACAAGCGCAAATCCCGATTAACATAAGGATCATTCTCATCATAAACCTCAGAAGTCTTAATGTCCTTGCCGTCTGCACAGAAATATTCTTTCACCAATTCGTTATATGGTGAGAACTGATGCCACCCTCCATAAGCAGCTTCAGGATATAAATATTGATAACGTGAATTAGTATACAAATCCTTTATCCCCATAATACCAAATATTATCTCAGGGCTATATTCACCTCCTATTTGAAAAAGTTTCTCATAGCTGTCCTCTCCATTACGACGATCCAATTCATATATTCCCGACTCAATCACACTACGTAAAACAGTAGCAGCATCTCCCCATCTCTCTTGTGCCAGATAAAGACGACTTAAAAGTACCTTAGCCGCCCCCCTGGTAAACCGGCCATATTCCTCTGAAGAATATTGGACAGGCAACAAGTCTATAGCAGTCTTCAAGTCCTTCTCCACTTGCGAATAGACTTCAGTCTGAGGTGTTTGAGAGATAGAATTCGCTTCGTCCACCGACAGAGTTTTCAAAGGCATAGGAACATCCTTATAATAAAATGCCAAATTTAAAAAGAAATAAGCTCGTAAACACTTCACTTCGGCAGACCACTGTTCTTTTTTAGATTCTTCCATCGGACAGTCCGTAATATTCTCTAGAAAAGTGTTGTACTTAGCTATTTGCGTATATGCATTTCCCCAATACCAACGTAAATTACTGTTAGTAGCCACCGTATTGGAACTAGCCATTAAAGTAGAAAAATTTTCCTTTTCCGTTCCGTTTCCACCTGCAAAATCCAAATAGAGCAACCCTTGTGGCGTAGCAAAATCATCATGCGACCAACCAGTCTGGAAACGATAACATCCTGTCAATGCCAACATGGCATCCCCTTCACCAGTCCAAAAACTACCATCAGAAATTGCTGAAGGTGGCTCCTTATCTAATAAATCCGAGCAACCAGTTGTTACTAGTGATACAGCCAAAGCACATAAACAAGCCTTTGTCATTCCTAATGTATTATATATATTTTTCATAATGATTCTTGATTGAATGATTTACTTAGAACTTGAAATTAAATCCGAATGAATAAATACTATTGACCGGATAATAAGAGGGAGAATCCCCTGTTCCTATCTCATTTTCAGGATCCCAACCTTTATAGAAACTATTGAAAGAGAACAGATTTTGTCCGCTTACATAAACACGCACATTTTCCAAACCTATTTTTTTAGTCCATGCTTTTGGGAATGTATATCCTATTTGTATATTCTTGACTCGTAAGAAACTAGCATTACGGACCCAATAATCAGAAGTTTGAAGATTAGTGTCATTCATATTCAAAGTTTCCAATCGAGGATATTCAGCCCATTTATCAGGATTTTCTTCCTTCCAACAAGATTCAGCCTGCCATCTCTGTATCTGTCCACCGTTGTAGAATGCATAAGCCATATAAGATCCTATCAAACGCTTATGACCTCCTAAACCTTGTAATAAAGCTGAAAAATCAAAACCTTTATAAGAAGCGGAAAGATTCAAACCATAATAAAACTTCGGGGTAGTACTTCCCAATACGGTACGATCATATTGCGCATCCACCTTACCATCGGGAACCCCGTCAGGACCACTAATATCTTTGTATTTCACATAACCAGGTTTCAATCCTGACTTACTTACCAATTGCTCAGGAGCCGCATCTATTTCCGCTTGATCTACAAACAGTCCATCAGTTTCATATCCATATATAATACCTATCGGTTGCCCTACAATTCTGTTATTATTAATTTCTTCGGTAGCTCCGTTCGCCAATTTCTCAACTGCATTTTTTACCCATGTAAAATTAGGAGAAATACTAAACCGGAAATCACGTCCTATTTGTCCGTTATAAGTCAGATTTATTTCAATTCCTTCGTTCGAAACAGCTCCAACATTAGATTGTCCGACTTCACGTCCCATAATACTAGACACCTCAACTGGTGCTAAAATGTCCGAAGTATATTTATAAAAATAATCCAATGTTCCACTAAAACGTCCATTCAATAAACTAAAATCTAAACCAATATCCGTTATAGCCGTCTTTTCCCAAGTAATTTCCGGATTATTATAGGTTTTCATGTAAGCCCCAGACTGAAGAGTTGCCGGATTTCCAAAAGGATAATCATGTCCAAGTTCATAAATCTGTTGGTAAGGATAAACACCTATATTTTGATTACCAAGTACACCATAGGAAGCACGCAATTTCAAATTATCAACGACAGCTGAAACTGCCGCATTCTTCCAAAAATCCTCCTCAGAAATTCTCCACCCTGCAGAAACTGACGGGAAAAGTCCCCAACGATGACCGTCCGCAAAACGTGACGATCCATCATAGCGCAAATTAGCCTCTAATAAATAACGATCTTTCCATGCATAATTTATACGCCCGAAAAAAGAAAGCAACGCATATTCTTCCAATGAACTATCATTAGTAGCTGTTGATTTATCTCCAGAACCTAATTCATACAAATAATTATTAGGAAACGTATTTCTATAACCTTCCAAACCTTTATTATTAGATTGCTCCACAGAAGTACCCGCCAATAACTTAAAGGTATGATTTTTAATTTGTTTTTCATAAGTAGCTAATGCTTCAAAGGTAGTATACGTATTATTTGCAGTCCATACATTTAAAGTAGCGGGCCCCACTGTCTTACTATCATCAAAATAAGTATCAGCCCGGTACGCTTTATCATATTTAGTCCAGTAATTCACCCCAGCTTTGCCTATAAAAGAAAGTCCGTCTACAGGAGTATTCCATGTCAATTGTCCGGAAGCACTTATATTTCTACTCACATTCTGCACAAAAGATTCACTCGCCAACCACGCTTCCGGACTATAATTATCCTGATATCCAAAACTTCCATCCGACTTTTGCCCGGCATAAATAGGTCCCTGACGAACAGCATATCCTATCATTCCATCAATACTTTGTGGTTCGCCATTAGGAGCATTATATTTATTATTATAAGCATTAATATTCAAATTAAGCATCAGCCCCTTGGCGATTTCACTTTTCATAGTAAACAGTGCAGTCATTCTTTCATTAGACGTTTTTGCCGTCATACCTTCCTGATTTCTATAACCTACTGATAAATTATAACTTGTCGTAGCATTTCCTCCTTGTATGCTGAGATTATGTTGGTGTTGAAAACCAGAACCAGATTCCAGCAGCCATTTTAAGTGATTTACATTCGGATAATTATCCGGATCAGAGCCATCTCTATACTTTTGAATCTGTTCAGGTAAATAAGCTTCCTGCTTACCCATATTCCGCATAGCCATATTATAATATTCCGCATATTCCCATGATGGTAAAAAATCAGGCAATTCCGTAGGCCGTTGCCAACCAAAAGAATTACTATATGTAATAGTCGTTTTACCTTGTGCACCCTTCTTTGTTTCAATCAAGATCACCCCATTAGCAGCACGATTACCATAAATAGAAGCAGAAGCTGCATCTTTCAAAAAAGAAATGCTCTGAATATCATTAGGATCTACATCATCAATGTTACCTGATAAACCATCAATCAAAACCAATGGATCTGTTCCAGCTTTTGAAAATGTACCAGTTCCACGAATTTTAACAGTTGCTCCTTGTCCGGGACGACCTGAAGTTTGCAATACACTTAAACCTGGAGCCAAACCTGCCAGTGCTTGAGCAGTACTCATAACAGGCTTACTAGCCAAGTCTTCAGCTGAAACAGCAGATACGGCTCCTGTTAAATTCACCTTTTTCTGTGTTCCATATCCAACTACAACTACTTCTTCCAACTTTTTTGTATCTTCTTCCATTATAATACGAAGTAACTTGTTACTTTCAACCTTTATTTCTTGCGAAATATAACCTACATAACTTATCTGGAGCATGTCTCCCATTTCAGCAGACAGAGAAAATTTGCCATCCAAATCAGTAACAGTTCCATTGGAAGTACCTTTAATCAAGATACTGACCCCAATTAACGGCTCACCGGAAAAATCAGTAACCAAACCATTGACATTACTCTGTGTCTGTGCCCAAGTAGTATAGCTCAGGCAACACATCAACAAGACCACCAAGAATCTTATTGGCTGCATACATTCTAATCTGTTTTTCATTATTCTATTGATTATTGGGTTAATTTTCAAGACATAACAAGGGCTTACCGACCTAAAAAAGCCGATAAATAAACCTACTTTATGCTATATTCACTTCTTTATCTTAAATACGGGAGCAATCTTATTCAACTGTACATCAGGCATATCAATAACAACTCCTTGCGCTGTACGAGTAAAAGATACCTTTCCATAACCTAACAATTCAATTTTAGTAATTTTATCAGGATACAACTCACTTCCCGTTGCCAGCGATTGAATGACAACTTGCTTTTCTTCCGGCCATGCAAGGACTGTAGCATAGAGATATTTCTTGGTTTGAGTAAAACGGATTTCAGATGCAGTGGCTTTAGTGTAAGCACCTTCATTGAAACCTTGGGCATTAATCTTGATATCAGCATTGGCTATCGGACCTTCTCCGAAGACTTTCCACGGGCGTGTATCATAAATAGCCTCTTTATTCATACTCATCCAGTCACCAAATTCATTTAAAATGGCTTCTTCCTTTTCATCGAAAGTTCCGTCAGCCCGAAGAGGAACACTAAGCAACAAATTACCGTTCTTACTAACCACATCCACTAATAGTTTCACTACATCGGAAGCACTTTTATACCAGCCGTTCTCCGCCAATCTGGTATCATAATGCCAACCGCCTAAACAAGAACAAGTCTGCCATGGCTCTTCATAAATACTATTGGGAGATCCCCTTTCCACATCCCATACCAAAGCTTTACGTTGCTCATCGGTAAGAATTTTACCAAACATAACAGCACTGAAATCCCCCTTACGAACAACCATGTTGTGATTATAAAAATGTGCGGCAATCTTCAAACCCGCATCACTGATAGGATAAAACGGTACACCAGTCACATCAAAATAAATCAAATCGGGATTATAACGGTTTATTGCATCGACTGTACGATCATAAAAGTTTGTCACATATTCTTGAGTAGGAATACAAACACCATTTCCCCATGCCCATTGACGGTGAATCATACCGTCAGCCCAACTTCCAGCGCTTAACGGATGATTCTGTGCATAAAGTTTTTGAGGATCGTAGCCTTCCCACCACTTACCCTTACCATCTTCTTTAGTCAAACATCCATCGTAGGGTACACCTGCCTTCTCGCCATGACGGTCGTATCGTTGAGCCGGTTCATACCAGCTCCACGCATGGTCCGCATGGAAACTGATACCAAATGGAAGACCGTTTTTCTTAGCTGCTTCAGCCCAGCCCGCCAATATATCCTTCTTAGGGCCTATATTCACGGAATTCCATTCCTGATATTGGCTATCCCATAAATCATAATTATCATGGTGATTACCTAAAGCGAAGAAATACTGGGCACCAATCTTCTTATAAAAGGAAACCAATTTGTCCGGATCCCATTTCTCGGCTTTAAACAAAGGCAATATATCCTTGAAGCCCACTTCAGAGGGATGGCCATAATGTTCCACATGGTGCTTATACTCGCGCGAACCTTCCAAATAGAGAGAACGCGCCATCCAGTCGCCGGACCCTTCCACACATTGCGGTCCCCAATGTGCCCAAATACCAAATTTGGCATTTCTAAACCATTCAGGAACTTTATAGTTCTGCAATGATTCCCAAGTAGGTTCGAACTCTCCCTCCTGCATTTTTTCATTTTTCTCTGAAACAGGTACCTGGTAAGTCTGAGCCTCCAAAACTCCCGTCCAAAGCAACAAAGCCGAAGCCAAAAGAAAATGTTTTGCTTTCATAGTATAATTGCTTTATATGTTTTTCAATTATCAATAGTGCAAATATACAGAGTTGAAACCAATTTATATTATCCAAATGCGCCATTATGTAGGATAATATCGACTTTTACCTGAAATAATTCAAAAACAAATACCAAAACAGGTGATTTGATATGAAAATATCGATTTCCCATTGGATTATATATATACTTTTGCTTACTTTGTACGAAACTGAATCTTTCATTCTAATACCTTAAGGAATATGACACAATCAATCGACCAATTACATTTACTTATATTAAATGTAGGACTAGCCATTCACAATGCAGACTGGAACTGGAAAAACGTAAGCAGCCCTTTTACCCGACTCTATTATATAATGGAAGGAACTGCCCAAATAATATTTCCCGATGGAATGCAAGAACTAAAACCACATCATCTATATCTGGTGCCATCATTCACTACCCATAGTTATCAGTGCAATTCTCATTTCACTCATTATTATCTCCATATATATGAAGACCATCAATCGGAATCCGGCATTCTGGAAGATTGGAATTTCCCGATAGAAATACCTGCGGGCAACCTGGAATTACCACTTATTAAAAGGTTATGTGAAATAAATCCTACCATGCAGCTTCCTCAATCCGACCCGACAAGCTATGACAACAACCCCACATTAATCAGAAACATCATTAAAAATAAACAGCGTACCTTCTGTGACAAAGTCGAATCCAGAGGTATAGTATATCAACTTATTGCCCGCTTTTTAAAAGACGCCAAACCTAAAGTGGAAGTCAACGATAACCGTATCCAAAAAGTTTTGTCCCACATCCGAAAAAATATCTATAAAACAGTAGATATAGACTCATTGGCAGCAATCTCATGCCTCTCAAAAGATCATTTTATCCGTCTTTTCAAAAAAGAAGTCGGTACCACACCGCTACAATATATTAATCAGAAAAAAATAGAGAAAGCCCAATTAATTCTGATTACAGAGGATATTCCCGTAAAAAACATAGCCTATCTCCTTGCTTATGAAGACCATTCTTATTTCAACCGCCTATTCAAAAAAATCACAGACGTTACTCCACAGCAATATAGAGAACTATATAAAAAGTAACCGTCTTATTATTTTTACGCAAAGGTTTACGTACTTTTTTCAACCTCTTCCACCATATACCTAAAGGTTATTCCTCTATTTTTGATGCCGGAAATAAATCTAAAAATAAATAGAGCTATGAATTACAATGAAATCGGGAAAACTGGTATGCGGGTTTCCAATCTTAGTTTCGGCGCATCTTCATTAGGAGGAGTTTTTCATGATATCCGCGAAGCAGAGGGTATCAAAGCTGTTTACACAGCAGTAGAGAATGGAATGAATTTTATTGATGTATCTCCCTACTACGGGCACTACAAGGCCGAAACCGTATTAGGCAAAGCATTGAAAGAAATACCACGTGACAAATATTATCTCTCTACCAAAGTGGGACGCTATGGAAAAGATGGAGTCAACACATGGGATTATTCCGGAAAACGTGCAACGGAAAGTGTGTATGAAAGCTTGGACAGACTCCACATTGAATACATCGATCTGATTAATGTACACGATGTAGAGTTTTCAGACATGAATCAGGTAGTCAACGAAACATTACCTGCACTGGTAGAACTTAAAAAGAAAGGTATTGTGGGACATGTAGGTATCACAGACTTGCAATTAGAAAACTTAAAATGGATCATTGATCACTCGGAACCGGGAACAGTAGAAAGCGTACTTAACTTCTGCCATTATTGTCTGAATGACGAGAAACTGACTGATTATCTGGATTATTTTGAATCAAAGAATATCGGCATTATCAATGCCTCCCCCCTTTCAATGGGCTTACTCTCCCAACGTGGGGTTCCTGCATGGCATCCGGCCCCCCAATCACTGGTAGAAGCCTGTCGGAAAGCTGTTCAACATTGCCTGTCCAAAAATTATCCTATAGAGAAACTGGCTATTCAATATTCTGTCAGCAATCCACGTATCGCCACCACTTTGTTCAGTTCGGCCAATCCGGATAATGTATTGAAAAATATAACATATGCCGAAGAACCCATTGATTGGAACCTTGTAAAGGAAGTGCAAGAAATTATCGGAGAACAAATGCGTGTCAGTTGGGCTAATTCATAATACAAAGGAAAATAATGATGGATTTTAACATAATAGATGCACACTCCCATCTTTGGCTACGGCAAGATACGGAAGTCAACGGATTGCCTATCCGTACTTTAACCAACGGACGTTCGTTATTTATGGGGGAAGAACGTCAGATGGTTCCGCCCTTTATGATTGACGGGCGGAATAGTGCCGAGGTTTTTCTCTCGAACATGGACTATGCACAAGTATCGGCTGCCGTAGTCACTCAGGAATTTATTGATGGCATCCAAAATGAATACCTCGCAAAAGTGTCCCATAAATACCCAGACCGTTTCTTTGTATGCGGTATGTGCGAATTTCGTAAACCCGGTTATCTGCAACAGGCCAAGGAATTAATAAGTTCCGGTTTCAAAGCAATAAAAATCCCGGCACACCGCCTTTTTCTAAAAGAAGGAAGAGTTATGCTGAACAGTGACGAAATGATGGAAATGTTCCATTACATGCAAGAAAAAGACATTATCCTTTCCATTGATTTAGCCGATGGGGATACACAAGTACAGGAAATGAAAGAAATCATTCAGGAATGTCCGCAGCTTCGAATCGCTATCGGACATTTCGGTATGGTCACCACACCTCATTGGCAAGAACAAATAAAGTTGGCCCGCCATAAAAATGTCATGATAGAATCCGGGGGGATCACCTGGTTGTTCAACAGTGAATTCTATCCGTTTCACGGAGCGGTCAAAGCCATTAAAGAAGCAGCAGATCTGGTAGGTATGGACAAACTGATGTGGGGATCGGATTACCCTCGGACCATTACGGCCATTACTTACAAGATGTCTTACGATTTCATCCTTAAAACGACTGAAATGACACAAGAAGAGAAAGCACTTTTTTTAGGTAAAAACGCCGAAAGATTTTATGGTTTCAAAAATCTCATATCTCTTCCTTACATAAAAAACATGTCAGAATAATCAACTGACACTTATAAATCCATACCATGAAAAATAAGAACTATTATGTACCATTGATGCTCATATTCTGCCTGTTTTTCCTATGGGCTATCAGCAGCAATCTGCTACCTACTATGATAAGACAGCTGATGAAAACCTGTGAGTTAAACGCTTTCGAAGCATCATTCACAGAAACAGCCTACTGGCTTGCCTATTTCATCTGTCCCATTCCCATCGCTATGTTCATGAAAAAATACAGCTACAAATCGGGAATTATTTTCGGGTTATTACTGGCGACATGTGGTGGGTTACTGTTCTTCCCCGCTGCCATGCTGAAAGAATATTGGGCATATCTATGCATATTCTTTATCATTGCCACCGGAATGTGTTTTTTAGAAACGGCAGCCAATCCTTATGTAACCGCTTTGGGAGATCCGAAAAGTGCGCCCCGTCGATTGAATCTGGCACAATCATTCAATGGGCTGGGAGCTTTTATAGCTGCCATGTTTCTCAGCAAACTGATTCTGAGTGGCAACCACTATACCCGCGACACCCTGCCCACTTCTTTTCCCGGTGGCTGGGAAGGTTACATTCAAACAGAAACAGACGCCATGAAACTTCCTTATCTGCTGCTAGCTATGCTGCTCATTGTTATTGCCATCATCTTTATCTTCTCCAAATTACCTAAAATCAAAGAAGGAAATACGATGGAAGGAGTAGAATATAAAGGAGAAAAATTAATTGATTTCGGAGTCTTAAAACGTTCTCATCTTCGTTGGGGAGTTATTGCACAATTCTTCTACAATGGTGGTCAGACAGCCATTAACAGTTTATTTCTAGTCTACTGTTGTACCTATGCAGAACTACCTGAAAATACAGCCACCACCTTTTTCGGTCTTTATATGCTGGCTTTTTTGGCAGGAAGATGGACAGGCACACTACTCATGGTAAAATTCCGTCCACAAGACATGCTATTGGTATATGCGCTGATTAATGTCTTGCTATGTATTGTTGTGGTTTGTTTTGGCGGTTGGACAGGTCTTTATGCCATGCTGGGCATCTCTTTTTTCATGTCTATCATGTATCCCACTCAGTTCTCGCTCGCTTTGACTGATTTAGGCAACAACACCAAAAGTGGCTCGGCATTTCTAGTTATGGCCATCGTTGGAAATGCTTGCTTACCCCAACTCACAGCTTATATGATGCATCTGAACGAACATATCTATCATATAGCCTATACTATTCCTATGATTTGTTTCCTGTTTTGCGCCTATTATGGCTGGAAAGGATACAAAGTGATTGATTAAACTGATTAAAAATAAATAAAAAATGAAAGCAATTCAAATTACCGCTCCTTCCGAAATGAAGGTAGTAGACATCGAGAAACCGGTCTTGGAACCGGGAGAAGTTCTTGTGAAAATTAAATACGTCGGTTTTTGCGGCTCGGACTTGAATACATTCTTAGGCCGTAACCCAATGGTAAAGTTGCCCGTTATTCCTGGACATGAAGTAGGAGCTGTCATAGAAGCTGTGGGCAAGGATGTGCCGGATTCTTTAAAACCCGGCATGAGCGTTACAGTTAATCCCTATACCAATTGCGGTAAATGTGCTTCCTGTCGTAACGGCAGAGTAAATGCCTGTGAACATAATGAAACTTTAGGGGTTCAGCGCAACGGAGCCATGTGTGAATATATCGCATTGCCTTGGAGTAAAATAATCCCGGCCCATCGAATTCCTCCTCGTGACTGTGCACTGATCGAACCGATGAGCGTAGGCTTTCATGCGGTTTCCAGGGCACAAGTTACAGATATTGATATAGTGATGGTCATTGGTTGCGGAATGATCGGTATGGGAGCTATTGTACGTTCAGCTCTTCGCGGAGCTACCGTTATCGCTGTAGACCTGGACGACGAGAAATTGGAACTTGCCAAACGGATAGGTGCTCACCATACCATCAATTCCATGACAGAAAATGTACATGAATGCCTGACAAAGATTACGGAAGGACTCGGTCCTGATGTAGTCATTGAAGCTGTCGGCAGTCCTGCAACCTATGTTATGGCCGTCAATGAAGTCGGATTTACCGGGAGAGTGGTATGTATAGGGTATGCAAAATCAGAGGTTTCTTTTCAAACTAAATATTTTGTCCAGAAAGAACTTGATATCCGCGGATCACGTAATGCATTGCCCACAGATTTCAGAGCAGTTATCCGCTACATGGAACAAGGTACTTGCCCAAAAGATGAATTGATCAGCAAAGTAGTCAAGCCCGAAGCAGCAATACAGACCATGAAAGAATGGGCGGCAGCTCCCGGAAAAGTATTCCGTATACTAGTCGAATTTGACTAACCACATCTATACAATTACCCAAAATGTGCTCAAAGTGATCGTTTTCTACTTCGAGCACATTCTCTTTTTTGATTAAATCCTACTTGATTGGATAATATCAATTAATATCGGACGGAACCCGCTAACGAAACACTCTACTGCTATTACCATCAGAATAAGTCCCATCAAGCGCATCATCACGTTATTTCCAGTTTCACCAAGAATAGAAACCAACCGGGTAGAAGCCCGCAATATAAGATAGGTGATAAAATAAATCAAACCAATTATTCCGATCAGAATTCCCTTCATGGTCCAAGTATTTGCATCATCCATTAACATTATTCCGTTAGCTATAGCACCGGGACCGCAAAGCATAGGAATAGATAACGGGGTAATTGAAATATCATTGGCATACGTTTTAATTTCTTCATCTTTCAACTTCGTATTAGTAAAACGTGCCTGCAACATATCATACCCAATCTTCAAAATAATAAAACCGGCAGCAATACGAAAGCCATTGGTCGATATTCCAAAGAATTTGAATAAAAATTGCCCGGAAAAAGTAAAAGCCAGAAGTGTAATAAAGGAAATGATAGTAGCACGTTTCACAATATGACGCCGTTCTTCATCATCCATTCCTTTAGTCATAGTCAAAAATACAGGCATGGTTCCCAACGGGTTGGTTAATGTGAAAAAAGAAGTAAAGCATAGTAATGCAAATGGTAATAATGTATCCATTGACGTATTATTTTTAGGTTATGGGCAAAAGTAATCCATAATTGGGAGATGAGCAATAGTAGAGGTCACATTTCATGCGTGCGTATACAAAAAAAAGCCTCCGTAACTTCTTCAAGTCCGGAGGCTTCAATCAAGACGGCGGCTACCTACTCTC
>ENA-OWOU01001008-OWOU01001008.1-gut-metagenome-genome-assembly--contig:-NODE-1008-length-13406-cov-24.167004_pt1 | contig 13406 bp, 10 predicted proteins | sample MGYA00248248_ERZ651801 | MGnify/ENA primary metagenome ERZ651801 (study PRJEB26908, sample SAMEA4031710) | gut metagenome | biome: gut; feature: normal infant; material: stool | place: China | collected... | reverse complement strand
AACTTTACATGGTGCGAGGAAATGCACAAGTGGGTGCTGACCACCTTCCACGACTACCAGTGGGACCTGAACTACGCCAACCTGGCAGTGTTCGTGGACATGACCAAGAGCATCCTGCATCTGGCAAATCTGGGCGTAGAGGTGTTCCGCATTGACGCCGTGCCCTATATCTGGAAACAGCTGGGCACCACCTGCCGCAATCTGCCGCAGGTGCACACCATCGTGCGGATGCTGCGCATGGTGCTGGAGTGCGTCTGCCCGGCGGTCATCCTCAAGGGCGAGGTGGTCATGGCTCCCAAGGAGCTGGCTGCTTATTTCGGCACCCCGGAAAAGCCGGAATGCCACATGCTCTACAATGTGTCCACCATGGTCAACCTGTGGGGTGCCCTTGCCAGCCGGGACACCCGGCTGCTGAAGGCGCAGCTGGATGCCCTCCACGCCCTGCCGGACAACTGCTGGTTCGTGAACTATCTGCGCTGCCACGATGATATCGGCTGGGGTCTGGACGAGGCGGTGGAGAAACGGCTTGGCATTGACCCGCAAAAGCACAAAGAATATCTGTATCACTTCTACGAGGGCAATTTCCCCGGCAGCTGGGCAAAGGGTGAGCTGTACAACTACGACCCTGCCACCGGCGATGCCCGGAGCTGCGGCACCACCGCCAGCCTGTGCGGCGTGGAGCAGGCACTGGAAAAGGACGATAAAACCGCACTGGACTACGCCGTAAAGCGTGACCTGCTGCTGCACACTGCTATGGCGTTTTTGCAGGGCTTCCCCATGCTGAACTGCGGCGACGAGATCGCCCAGCGCAACGGCTGGGATTACAAAAACGACCCCGACCGTGTGGAGGACAGCCGCAATCTGCACCGCAGCAAATTCAACTGGGAGGACGCAAAGCAGCGCACCCGGAAGGGCACGCTGCAAAACAAGCTGTGGCAGGGCATGGAGCAGCTGCGCCAGATGCGTGCAGACCCCTGCTTTGCCCCGGATGCGTGGGTGACCACATGGGACAGCCACAACCCCGGCGTGCTGGCGCTGGTACGCAAGCGCGGCGAGGAAACACTGGTGGGCCTGTTCAACTTTACCGAGTACCCGGCAGGGGCAAGTCTGGACGCTCTGGGCGGCGAGTATCACACCCCGGAGGGCACTTCCGTCTGGCTGGCGGATGTGGAACTGGAGCCGTATCAGGCACTGCTGGTAAAAACAAATAAGTAAAGCGGAATACTCCGGTAACTTTCTCTTGGTTGGAAAGTTGCCGGAATATCTGCCGCTCCGGGAAACGCTCTGACCGCCCGCAAGGCACAGCAAAGCCCCCGGCAGGTTTGCGCCTGCCGGGGGCTGTTTGCTGTTTTACTGCTTGGGGAACGCCTTATTCCACACTTCGATCACCTTGAACTTCGGGGTCCAGCCTTCGGGCTCAAAGCGGTCGCCCTTGGCATCCATGGTGCCCTGCTCGGTGCACCACTGTGCGGCCTTAGCCATATCGGGGTCGGCCACATCCGCAAAGGCGGGTGCGCCTGCGGGTTCGGGCCTGCCTGCGGTGTTCCACACCAGCAGGGCCAGCTGGCCGCGGTTTGCCGGGATGGCTGCGCCTGCAGGCAGCAGGTCGTTCAGGATGACGCGGGTCGCGATCTCGTAGCCGCCCCAGATGGCTGCACCGCCCACGGCCACGGCGGCAATGGTGCCGCCTGTGGTATCCATGGGTGCAGGTTCTACGCCGAAGTCTTCATCAATAGGTTCGTCCGGGTCGGCCACCGCGCTGGCCGACCAGTGGGCGATCAGTTTGACCGGGTAAACGGGCATCTCAAACGTCGTGGCCGCGCTCTTGGCATTGTCCAGCTTGAGCTGCAGATTTTCCGGCACATTCTCCGGGAAGTTCTCGGGGTACACGATCTCCCATTCCACGAACTCCATGCCGGGGTATTTCTCGGCATCATACGGGGTAGCTGTGATCTCCACCTCGGTGCCAATCTCTGCGGGGATATCGCTGCCCTCGCCCAGAGTGGACTTTGCCGTGCCGCCCTCAACAGTAACGGTACTCCTCAGCACGGAAGCGGGGATGCTGTAAACGGCGGTCAGCTTCACATTGCCATTGGGCATATCAAAGCTGATCTCTGCGGTGCCTGCTTCCTCCTTGGAGCCAAGCTTGCCATCGGTCAGGGTAAAGGCGGTGTTTCCCTCTTCCACCTTCCAGTGGTGGAACTTCACGCCCTTGGCGGCATCCTCATCGGTGGGTTCGTTGGCCTTGACAGTGACCGTTTCGCCCTCAAAGGCGGTATTCAGGCCGGTGGTGTCTTCGCCCACCTGAGCGGTGCCGTTCGCAACGGTAATACTGTAGTAAGTCTCCCTCGGCTCAATGCGCAGGTAGCTGCTTTCTACCGTATCAGGGAGCGGATGGATGCGCGGGTCGATCAGCTTTGCATCCTCGGCTTCGCTGGTATAGTAGACGTATTTTTTGCCGTCTGCCTGTTTGAAGGTGACAGTGCCCACATGGCCGCCCGGTGCATTGTTTTTCAGGATCACAGTACCGGAAGCGGTGATGTCGGTATTTTCGGAGACTGCTCTTTCGTCATCACTGATGGTAATGGTGACATTCTCGGCCTTGTTGATCGTCAGGTTTTTCGCTGCTCTACCGTCGGTACTCTCAATGGTCACGTTACCACCGCTGGTGATAGTCGCATCGTAATTCACCGCAGCTGCACAGTTTGTATAAATGTTTACTTTGCTGGAATTTATAATATTCAGGCTTCCGTTCACGGCCATGAATCCGCCGCTGATATCCACCTCGCCGGTGCAGTCGATCGTGCTGGTATCATCTCTGGCCATAATTGCAGCCAGTTCATTGCTGTTGACCTTCACATTATGTGCATTCTCCACAATCAACTTTGCAGCCACAGCAATCTGATCTTTACCATCCAGATTTATATCCTTGCCGGGTGCGTTGATTTTCAGAGACGAGCGCTTTATTCTGCCATCCGACTTCAACGTTTGGGTGGTCGGGTCGTAACTCAGCACACCATTTCCTAAAATGTCTTGATAGTTTTTGCTGGTAACGCGGGTTGGTGTAGTGTTCTCGCTGCCCACCGCAATGCCATAATCCTGTACAACATTGTAATTCGGGGTCAGAGTCACGTTATTGCCCGGCATGGTAAAGGTGACTGTGGGGTTCACCTTCTGCTTATCTGTAAGCGTGATGCCCTCAGCAGTCCAGCCGGTAAACTCAGCGTTTTCTTTGCCTGCAGCGGTCACGGTGACCTCTTCGCCCGCAAAGGCAGTCTTCAGTTCTGTATTCTGCCCCTGCAGCTTGATGGCTGCATCTTCTGCAGTATTGATGTTGTAGCGCATTTTCGGCGCAATGCGCACATACTTTGCCGTTTTTGCTGGGATGGACGTAACATTCGGGTCAACTGCTTCAGCATCTGCTGCATCACTGGTGTAGTAAACATAATCACCAGCGTAGGTAATGCTCCGTGCAATTCCGCCGTTTTGGTTATTTTTAAAGGTCGCCGGGCAGGCGCATTCAATTTTCACATCGCCACCGACCACTGTACTGAACCGACCCTCGACCAATATCTCCAATGCATTATGCACGGTCAGATTGTCTTGGATCGCCGACCATGAAAAGTCAGAGTTCTTGATCGTCAGTTTGCCTGAGCAATTGATTTCAACATTGCCGCTGTACAAACCGCCCACGACAGAGAAGCTATTTGTAGAGAGCGTTACATTCCGCGCGTTTTTGATGTTCAGGTTTGGATTTGAGCCGTAAATAACAAAGCTATTTCCTGTCAGTTCTACGTCCACATTTGGCGCGTCAATGGTCAATTCTCCGCTTATGGTGCCCTTGTTCGTCAGCTTGTTTGTAGTAGGATCATAGCTGAGTTTTTCATCTTCGAAAATATCCTTGCAGTTTGATTCATTAACCGTTTTTGTTGTTCCGTTAAGATCGATAGTAAAGCCATAGTTAGCTGTGTCACCATTTTCCGCGTCCAGCACGCTCACGGCGCTGCGGCGGGTCATGCTCAGCTGCATCAGCGCGTCGGTGCTCTCGGCCAGCGCCGGAGCGGAAAGGGTGAACATCATGCATCCGGCCAGCGCCGCCGATACTGCACGCCGGATAAGTTTGCCTTGTTTCATGGTACAACCTCCTTTTTCCCCTCGCATTTTTACGGGGGGGGGTATATATTACAGTATCTTGATTATCCCACACTTTACCGCATTTTGGAAGCAAACCTGCGTGAATCGCCCTGAAAACAGCGTGAAAAGCACAATTTGTGCCGGTTTTGTTGCAGATGTCCGGCCCACAGGCACAGCAAAGCCCCCGGCAGGTCTGCGCCTGCCGGGGGCTTTGCTATGTTATGAAAGATCAATCCTTCTTCTCTGCTGTGCGGGCAAAGAAGTTGGCGAGGATCGCACCGGAAATGTTATGCCACACGGAGAACACAGCGCCGGGGATGGTAGCCAGCGGATACTGTGCAAAGTGTGCGGCGGCCAGACTGGTTGCAAGGCCGGAGTTCTGCATGCCCACCTCGATGGAGATCGCGCGGCACTTGGTGGAGTCCAGCTTGAGCAGCTTGCCCACGCCAAAGCCGGTGAGGTAGCCCAGCACATTGTGCAGGATGACCACCACAAGGATCAGCAGACCGCTGGTCATGATCTTGGCGCTGTTGGCGGAGACCACAGCGCAGATAATCAGCACGATGGCGGTAGTGGAGACCAGAGGCAGCACGCGGACGGCTTCCTCGGTGAACTTATGGAAGAAGTGATTGACCACAAAGCCCAGTGCGATGGGCACCAGCACCACCTTGACGATGGACATGAACATGCTCATGGGGTTCACGTCAACACGCTGGCCAGCGTACAGCAGGGTGAGCAGCGGAGTGAGGAACGGAGCCAGCACGGTGGAAACAGCGGTCATGCCAACGGACAGTGCAACGTCGCCCTTGGAAAGGTAGGTCATCACGTTGGAAGAGGTGCCGCCGGGGCAGGTGCCAACCAGGATCACGCCAATGGCCAGCTCGGTGGGCAGGTGGAACACCTGCGTGAGCGCCCATGCCAGAAACGGCATGAGGGTAAACTGTGCAACGCAGCCGATAATCACGTCCTTCGGGCGGCTGAACACCACCTTGAAGTCCCCCGGCTTCAGGGTAAGGCCCATGCCGAACATCACGATGCCCAGCAGGTTATTGACCCACGCCGTCTTTACCACGCTGAACGGGCCGGGGAAGAACAGGGCGCCCGCGGCCACCACAATAACGATGGCGGCCATGTACTTGCCCACAAAGTCGCTTACTTTTTCAAGTGTTTTCATAATTGTTTCTCCTTTTCCTTCTGACATGCTTTGGGACAAAAGCATCCGCAAAACAAAACGCCCTTGTCCCCTACGGTCTGTAAGAGACAAAGGCGTGTAAAATCCTCTGCGGTACCACTCTTATTGCCAGCACAACGCTGACCACTCAGTGCACGTCCAACAACGCGCGGCCCGTGATAACGGGGGCCTGCCGTTCCTGCTTACTGGGGCGCACACCGCCCATTCAGCCGAAAAGCTCGGAGAGGATCTTCCCACGGATGCCCTGCACTGCCTTGCACCAACCGGCAGCTCTCTGCAGCATTCCTTCCGGGTACTTTTTCTCGTCATAGCCGTAATATTCTTGGTGACATGGAGTATACTCCCCTGCAAAGGCAAAGTCAATAGAATGGGGCCTTCTGATTTTTCATGCAGTTCATTTCAGGAGTGAAAGCGGTTCACGCAGCAGACAAAGCAGAACGGCATCGGCACCGACTGCTCCGGCAGGATGACGCGAAGTCATGGTCTAAAGAGTAGGCCGCAATTAAAATCGATGATCTGCCTTTACGGGAAGTGCGAGGGCTTCTCACGCTGGATGGTCTGGCAAGCGGAAGCAGGACGGAGCAGGCGGCGGCGATGCCATCACACAAATCATAACCCCGCGTGAAAACGCGGGGTTTGCAAAACGGCCCCATAGGGGCCACAATACCAGCCGCGCCTAAAGGCGCACAATGAGCGACGTCAACCGCACACTGACGTCGCTCTTACTTTCTCATACTATCTGTAGGCACTTCTGGCAAATCGTCATCATCGAAGTCAGCTACATTCTTGAACGGATCTTCATATTCCTTGAAACTCAGCTGATCACACATCTGGTCATCAGCTTCCTGATCTCGAATGTACTTGCGGATTTTGGCTTCGTTGCCGCCTACTGTATTTACATATGCGTCCCTGCACCGCAGCCAGCTTGCCAGCGAACAATATTATGTACCCGCCATGGACCGGGAGCTGTGGAACCAGTTTGCGCAGGTCCTTACCCGCCACGGCAGCGACCCGCAGAACATCAAATTTGCGTATTCCATGGAGGAGTTGATGCTGCAGCTGGCTTTCTACGGCGGCTATACCATCCTTGCCGAGCCGGTGCTGGCTCAACTGCCCGCCAACAAAAACCTCACTTTTATCCCGCTGGAAAACGATACCGTTCCCGCTTGGGCCGTATGGAACCGCGAGAACATCTCGCCCGCCCTCCAGCTGCTTCTGCGTGAGCTGGATATTGACCCGTGACCTGCCGCAGAATGCATTGACGATCTTGCGTAAAAGCGCTGCTCTTTTTCAGAAATTCAGCAAGAAAGGTCTCTCCGGCGCTGCGTGGAGAAATGCAAAGGTCGATCACGTGAATCAAAACGATCCTGTCCCGGACGATTTCACTCTTTCGCCGGCCCTTGTGGATGCACTGCCCGCGCTGTTTTTTGCCTGCAACATGGTACTGGTGGCAGGAATTTTGCTTTTATCATGAATATGCAGTGAGCCGGAAGCCTCTGATCTACAGAAGGCTCCCGGCTCATTTGCTATGGACTTTTTACGTGGATGCCATTCGAGTCCTTGATCGAAACAAAAAATTCCACGTCATACGACTTGGGATTTCCTAGTAACGAGTGTCAATAGCCTGAACAAAAAAATCATCAAAAATTTATTGCCGGGTGCAGTTGAGCATCCGGCAACTTTAATAAGCCGACAGTATAACTTGTCGGCTGAAAATCATCGTAATGGTTCATCAGAAATCATCAACAGGCATCAGAAGATGGTTGGAAACGCAGAAATTCAGTAACACGAGCGTAATAGACCCGCAGGAACTTCGCACTTCCTGCGACGGTATAAACGTAATAATGCTTTCCTTCGGAACGCTTTTTGTCCATAAAACAGTAAACAGCATTTTCCGGGTTTGAGCGTGCTAAAATAATATTCGATACAATAAAAATAGTTCGCCTCAGATGCGGTGAACCTCGTTTAGAAACATGGCGTGACTTGGATTCAAATGCACCAGACTGGAACGGTGGTGCATCAATACCCGCAAAGGCTACCAACGCTTTCTTGTTTTTGAAGCGCCGAACATCACCAATTTCGGCCATAAGAGCAGGCCCGGTAACGGGTCCGGCTCCTTCCATCCGCATCACAACCTCGTATTCGGGGAGCATTGCAGCCAACCGCTGAATTTCAAGCTGGGTGCTTTGCTTGGCCTCGCAAACGGCATTCAGGCTTTTACAAGCCTGCGTGATCAGCATTTCCCTCGTGCAATTTCATGATTGCAGTGTCCATTATCCGGGCACTTGGAAAATGTGTAAAAAGTGTTCTGCATATAGCAGCAATATGAAAGCAGTATTTCACAGCCGGGCATTATGAATCTATAATAGGTAGCTGGAAATAAACAGAAAGAGGGTCTTTTTGATGGCAACGATATTTCCAAGAGAAGAAAAGGCAGAGGCACTGTTCGGGGAGATCCTGAAAAATCCAGAAGCCTGCCACCGCCTGATGGATACCTTCAACGACTCGCTGGACATGGCAGACGTACTGGATGCGCCGGCCGTGAGTGCACAGCAGTTTGCCGCAGCACTGTTCAATGCCTACGAGAACAAGGATCTGTCTGCCTTTCTGATGGCGATCTGCCAGCACAGTATGTTTGACCTGCTACGGAACGCTGCCCTGATCCCGTTCAAATTCAACGCCGATGGTCAGCCGAACCCGGTGATCCTGACGGATGATGCCGGCGTTCTTTTGCCGAACAACAAAGTTGCCGTGAGCAGCAAAGTATACGACCGGTTCATCCGGGTGTTCCAGAAGCAGGAAAAGGTAAAAATGTACCTTGCCAGCGGCTACTGCAAGTATCACGGCTACGACGAAGGCTCGATGGATGTGGTGGAGTACCACTACAACCAGCATTTGGGGCTGCTGCTGATCTACGAACTGCCGGACACCGTGAAGCAGAAGGTAACGGAAGCGGAGGCCTACTCCACCGTCTGGGATATCCAGATGAAGCTGCAGCACGCACTGCCCCGTTCCGTGGTCTACTATGGACAGGATACGCTCAAGGACGGCGGAACCCGCTACGATGAACTTGGCGTTTTTCTGCCGCTGGAACACTTTGCCGACCGGCTGGAACGCCATGTGGAAACTGCTACCAAGATCGTTTACGGCGAGTAAACGCCCTGTAAACGAACTCCCTTTATAAGTGCATCACAGCAAAACAAAACGCAGCGAACTGTTAAAAGATTCGCTGCGTTTTGCCTTATATGGGAGAATGGAAATGCTGTACATCAGGTGCAATAACGGAAAGTCTTGTCAGTGACAATACGGGCGAAGATCAGCCCTAACGGCAGTGCCACGATGATGAGAATGGCATCTGCAAACCATGTGGCGGAGTCCATCAGAGACAGGATGCCCAGATTATAGATGGCACGGTAGAAATACAGTCCCGGTACCATGATAACGATGGACGGCACGGTGACGGAGATGCGGGGATAACCGGCGGCGCTCTTCAGGCAGGAGGCCAGCAGTCCGGACAGCAGTGCGCCCAGAAACGCTGCAACAGCGGGCGGAAAGCCCGCAAGGCTCACCAGCTCCAGCCGGAACGTGTTCGTTACCGCACCGATAAGGGCGGCGCAGACTGCCAGGTTCCGGGGACTGTTGAACATGAGCGAAAAGCCGAACACACCGCCAAAACTTGCCAGCAGCCGGAACACGATCTCTTCCGGGAGTGTCAGGCTCAGGGCAGGGAACTGCACCGGCTGCAAATGCAGCAGCAGTGCCATGATCCAAGCCGTCATGGTTGCCACCAGAATGATGAGGACGGCGTAGGCCAGACGTTCCAGCCCGGAGCGCATATCCAGCTTGGCAAGGTCGATGCCGCTGGTAATGAACGGAAAGCCCGGAATGATGAAGAGCATGGAGCAGATATACCCCGCCTCGTGCTGCGCCGATACGGCAAACAGCACCTCTGCCAGCTTCAGCAGGATGGCATACACGAGGCTTGCTGAACAGACCGACGCTGTAATGCCCAGAAACAGGGTGAAATGGTGCTTTGTCAGCTTGCACCGTACAAAGTTGCCGATGCCTGCACCGCAGAAGGCACACAGCATTTCCACAATGCCGCCGCCCAGCAGAAAGGTGAAGCAGCTGCAGGCCAGTGCAGCTGCAAAGCCCAGTGCGATGGGCGAATACAAGCCGTGGATGCGCTCGATCTCATCGAGGTGGTTGTGCAGTTCTTCGCCGGTCATAAATTTTCCTTCCCGGTCGAAGTCGTTGACGAAATGCTCCAGTCGGTTCAGCCGGGAGGTATTCACGCCCGTATTTGTCAGACAGAGTGACTGGGTATAACACTGGTCACCGTCAAAGCAGGTGAACTCAATGGACAACAGGCCGATGTCCGCTGTTGTTGTGACTCCCAGCTCCCGCGAAAGGGTGTTCATGGAGCTTCGGACACGCCATGCGCCGGTGCCGCATTCCAACAGCATCAGCCCGGTGCGTCCAATGACGGAGGCTTTTTCCACAAGCCCCGCCTCGGTAATGGGGACGCCCTTGCTGGCCGACGCATAGTCGTGCCAGTAGACTTCCATGTGATTTTTGATGATTTCACTTTGCCGTTGTCCCATACCGGAAAGCCTCCTTTGTGATATGGGAATGTTGCAGCCGTTTCAAGACTGCGGTGCTATTATAAGGGAAATTGCAGGGCGGGTAAAACGTATCTTGGATATGCCGGCAATGTTCGTTTGGTATTTCAAAGAAGAAAATACGTTGCGTTTTTGGCGGCTCTGTGGCACGGTTGAAGATATCGGTGGACAGCCGGTATGCAGACATGGAGCCGCATATCGGCTCGGAACAGGGAGGAAAACGTCCTGTGGTGGTTCTGCAGAACAACATTGGAAACCGTCATTCGCCTACATTGATCGTAGCAACCGTTACAACCCGGACGGAAAAGAAGAAAAACCAGCCCACCCATGTGCTGGTGGATTTCAACCCAGCTTTTGAAGAACCGTCCATGATTCTTCTGGAACAGATTTTTACGATCGATAAATCCCGCATTGAACGTTTTATGGGCTACGCTACCCCGGGAAATGTTTGGTCAGCCAGTGCAATTAGACCGTTCCGCAACGCTGTTGTAGTCGCAGTGATCCGCTCATTTGCTCTGGATTGCATTTTAAGAAGCAGCCTGGTTTCTTCTTCATTGTTGAACGGGGGTAGTGTATCCCAAAAGGTGAGCGCATAGTTTGCGATTTTAAGAGCATGCCTACTTATCCAGAAGTACTTGTTCCGCAGCAGACACATGATACTCCTGCAATGGGAACGCTCCCGGTTCCGGCAATCCCTGCATTACCTGATACGGCATCTGTATCTACCAATGGTGTTGCAACGGCTGCAACTGTCGATGATAATCTTACCCAAATCTAATTATTCGACTAACACATTATTTTCTACTGTATGTAGTAAAATTTCAATCTATAACTTTCTCAAATTCCCATTTTTCACCCAGATATAATAATCATGATTCAAAGCCTCTGAGTCGAAAGACTCAGGGGCTTTTTTATGTCTGGAGGTGAGCATTTTGTTATTCCGCACCATCACTATCATTATTACCATCGTATTTTAAAGCGCAGCTGCGCAGAAAGGAGAAAGCCTTATGAACTTTTGGTCCGAAATCGTCAAAGAAGTTGGCACCGTCTTGGTGGAAGTCCTCGTCCGCATCGCTGAAGAAATGGAAAACAACAATTGATCACAGTACACTGAAAAGGAGATTTTACTATGCCCGCAAATGTTGAAACGATGTTCTCTGTCCGTGAGACCCCTTGGCACGGCCTTGGCCGTATCATTATGGATGCCCCCGCAAGCCGTGAAGCCTTGGAGCTGGCTGGTCTGGATTGGCAGGTGGAGAGCCGTAATATCTATTCCGGCACGGGTGCTCTGATCCCCGGCTATCGCGCAAATGTCCGCAGCACCGATGATGCTGTTCTGGGCGTGGTATCTGACCGCTACCGCATTGTGCAGAACGAAGAAGCGTTCCAGTTCACCGATGACCTGCTGGGTGAGGGTGTCACCTATGAAACCGCAGGCTCTTTACAGGGCGGCAAGAAGGTCTGGATGCTGGCAAGGCTTCCGAGGAAATATCTTATCGCTGGAGATCAGGTATTACCATATCTTGTGATCTTCAACAGTCATGACGGAAGTTCTGGTGTGAAAGTGGCCATGACTCCGATCCGTGTGGTCTGCCAGAACACGCTGAACCTCGCGCTGAATACTGCAAAGCGCAGCTGGACTGCGCGCCACACCGAAAATGTTCTGCTGCGGGTGCAGGATGCCCGTGAGACCCTGCAGCTGGCCAGCAACTATATGGTTGAACTCGGCAACCGTGGCGAAGAGCTGGCTCGTATCGATTTATCCGATCACAAGGTGCAGGAATTCATCAATGAGTTTTTCCCGATTTCTGAGGACCTGTCCGATTGCCAGCGGAAGAATAATCTGCGCCTGCAGGAAGAGCTGAAGGCTCGCTACTACAACGCACCGGATCTGGAATGGGTCGGCAAAAACGGTTGGCGCTTTATCAACGCAGTCTCTGATTTTGCCACCCACGCAGACCCTCTCCGCAAAACCAAAAACTACAACGAAAACCTGTTCCTGCGCACTGCAGAGGGCAACCCCATGATCGACAAAGCCTACAAGATGGTGCTGGCAGCAGCATAAAGGAGCAAGCCATGAATGATGTAAATAACCGCATTTTCAGGGAATTCACGGAATTCTTTGACAACGTTGAGAAGAGTGCTTCTGAAATCAGCGTTACCATGGCTTATGAGATCACGATGAAAAGTACCATCAGCACCGCCATTATTGTTTTGGAATCCGAGGGCAGACTGGAGGAGCGCTACTGGAACCATCTCAGGGTGCAAAATAATATTCTGGATTTTCTTTATGACCTATGGGTTGGCTCTTGCCATTCATTGGCCAGCGACTTTTCCACGATCATGAAAGACTTGGTGGAATACGACTTCATCATTACCGAATCAATTATGAGAGAAAGGATGCAAAGTGCATGAAAAGATTGATTTCTACTTTGAACCTGTCCAAAGAAGATTGGCTCCGTTACCGTAAGTGCGGCATTACCGGCACGGATGCCGGTGCCATCCTTGGCCTGAATCCCTATCGCTCTGCATTTCAGGTGTACCACGATAAAATCAGCGATACCATTGAAAATATCGACAACGAGGCTATGCGGCAGGGCCGTGATTTGGAGGATTATGTGGCGCAGCGCTTCACCGAAGCAACCGGTCTGAAGGTACGCCGTGCAAATGCCATCTACCAAAGTGAGGAACATCCACTGCTTCTGGCGGACTTTGACCGTTTGATCGTTGGGCAGAAGGCCGGACTGGAGTGCAAGACGGTCTCGCCTTTCTCTGCGGACAAGTGGGCGGATGGCAAAATCCCCGCACATTACATGGCTCAGGTCAATCACTATCTGGCCGTCAGCGGTTTTGACTGCTGGTACATTGCTGCTCTTATTTTCGGAAAAGAGCTGGTGATTCACAAGATCACAACCGACAAAGAAGTTCTGAACAACCTCATTGCCAAGGAAGAGCACTTCTGGAAATACAACGTGATGCCCGAAATTCCGCCTGTACCTACCGGAAGCGAGGGGGATACACAGCAGATCAATCAGCTGTACTCTGCAGATGATCGAAACAAAACTGCCGATCTGAATCCCATCCGCGACCTGTTGGATAAGCGGCAGGAGCTTTCTGATCAGATCGAACAGCTGGAGCAGGAAAAAGCCTCTATTGAACAGCAGGTGAAGTTGGAGATGCAGGACGCCGCCTATGGTACAGCACCGGGCTACAAGGTGTCCTGGGTATCCTCCGAAAGTAAACGGGTAGACTCCCAGCGTTTGAAGAAAGAACAGCCCGATATTTTCAATCGGTACAGCAAGAATGTAAGCAGCCGCAGGTTTACCATTATCCATGCAGCATAATTTTTGTACGCCTATAGGCACACAAAATTCGCGCTTAAGCTATTTTTATTTAATAGAAAAGCACAATACTGTTTACACAACAATAATTGTATGCTAAGATAAGAATATGAGGTG
>ENA-OWOU01001005-OWOU01001005.1-gut-metagenome-genome-assembly--contig:-NODE-1005-length-13449-cov-4.301974_pt1 | contig 13449 bp, 6 predicted proteins | sample MGYA00248248_ERZ651801 | MGnify/ENA primary metagenome ERZ651801 (study PRJEB26908, sample SAMEA4031710) | gut metagenome | biome: gut; feature: normal infant; material: stool | place: China | collected 2015... | reverse complement strand
CAATGCCGCCAATAATAAGCCATGCACGGGTATATCCATACCTCCCGACTGTCCGGTTCCTACAGAAATAAGTACTACTCCACCCAGTGAAATGAACATGCCGATATATTTCTTCGGCGGTATGGGCTGATGGGCAAACAAAGCCAACAAAATGAGCAGTACAATAGGCCATGCATAATTGATGGGCTGTGCCACCTGTGCAGGTAGCAGGTCGTATGCCTTGAACAACACCAGATAATAAGCGACAGGGTTCAGCAATCCCAACAATGCAAAATATCCCCATTGGCGACCGGAAAGTTCCGACACCAGTCTCCACTTCTTCTGGAAAGTCAGCAAAAGGGCAAATATGACAAATGAAGTACAACTGGCTATCAGCAACATCTCAAAATGAGTAAGATGCGTTAAAGCTATCTTAAAAGCAGTGGCTACAGTAGACCAACTAAGCACTGCAATGCAGGCATAAATAACGGCACTTGTACTGTTTTTCATCGGTTCGTATATGTTTCTTTTGCAGACATCGTATTTATCTGTATATTTATAAAGGATTGCTTCCCGTAACCCTGATGTGGTATGGCCATTGAGCATCTTTCTCTCCCGGAGTAGGATTCATCCAATGCTCCGTCGGCGCTCCCATCACAACCAGCCACAAATAAGTCAGAGTTTGATCTTTTGGAGCTGTAAAAATAATACTTTTCCCGCTATTATCGCCCATTTCGCCATAAATAGATTTACCTTCTGCCGTTACAGCAACAAAACCATAACGCCAACCTGCCTTATCTGTATGGATTGCAGTATATCCTTCCTTTCCCGCTTCTCCGCAGAAGTCCACTTTCACTTTCTCTCCCGGTTGAGGAACAAGCAAAGGAATCGCATTGAATCCATAATTTTCAGGACAATTCTCTGGTGCTATCCCATACCAACCATTCGGCTGAGCTATTAGCTGAGAAGTATATTTATTGGCATACGGGCGTGTTTCTTTCCATACACGCGGAAAATCCCAGTTGATAAAGTGCCGGTAAGTATCAAACATCTCGTCACAGAATTGTTTCTGATTCAAAGCAGCCAAACGTTTGTAGGTGATAACCGGGTCTTCTCCCCTCTTTCCCTGACGGTAAAGTTCGGCTATGATGGGAAGTCCCCGTTTCATACCCCAATATTCCAATACGTAAGGTGAATGATAAATGTTCTCCATGTGGAGATAAGCCTTGTGAGTCAACTTCATGAAAGCATCCCAATGATATTTTTCATCAGTAATCCATTCGGGATTAACCTGCCACAGCATCCATTGCGAAGTCATTTCAAAGAAACCGCATCCTCCCCAGGCTTCACCCTGCCCGTCACAACTGATTTGTGCCTGAAAACTATGTCCCAATTCATGGGCGATGCAGTTCAGTTTCTTATCTTGCACACGGTTGGGGGCAATCCATAATGCACCGATTTCTCCGTCATAATCTCCACCGTATGCCGTGCCTTCCAGGGAATAATTCAGCATCACCATCATACGATACTTGTCGCATTTGGAACCGGGACGTGAGAACTCCAGTGTATCACGGAAGAAACGGTAAAAACTCTCTAATCTATCCATCAGATTCGGTAAATCGACCTGCATATTGTGCCCTTCCAACTGAGGCGGATTGGATAAGTCATTCCCAAACCCTTTCTCCCAAAAGATAACAAAATTCTCCGTACAAGCCATACGATGATAACTCCATCTGCTTTCAGGATTTTGCAAATCAATTCCTTGAAGGTCTTTAGGGATATAAATGGACTTGCCAGCAGGCATAGGAACCTTGTTTCCTTGAGCTTCTATTTTGCAAGTCACAGTCAGAATAAGTAATAATACCAAGATATATTTTTTCATATCACCTAATTGTTATGTTAAACTTAAAAACAGCTTGTACTTTCCGCCCTGTTTCATATTCATATACAAAGCTTTGCTTAATCGTATAAAATTCACCTATTTTGCAGTGTCCCGGATACTGTCCTACTTTAAAGATAAAATTTTCCTTATCAAGTTCTGAATACACCTTTGCTTCCTCTCCCCATACACACACATTTCCATTTACATCGAACCAATGTCCCGGCTCATTAGCCGTAGAAGTAGTATTCAATGAACCATCCTTATTTAGACCAGCAAAAATAATATCTTTTCCCCATTTATCACGTATTTGTTCAGGAGTCAATGAGAGAGCCTGACAGAGTTTCTGAAGTTCTACTTCAACTTTAGAACTCGCATAATCCGTACTGCTAAAAGTTACAGGCACATCATAGGTCAAGATAATATTTTCAGGAATCTTATCTGGGTCTATATCAATCTGCCCATACAAATTTGTCCCGCAAAACTTCACTTTATAAGGCCATTGCTCATCATTTGCATCATTATCATCCCAAGCATGGTGCCAATGTTGAGTAGGTGCCCCACTCACTACAAAGGATAACTTCTGGCAATTTTCAGGACACTTAAAAGTAACTTCACCCTTCTTTTTAGAGAAAACGTTACTATATACACAGGTTCCATTCTTCAAATAGGCAACAAAACCGTATCTCCATCCAGCTTTATCTATATTCTTCTTACGATATCCGTCAGCACCTTCCATACCCAAGAAATCAGCACTGATTACAGTTCCAGCAGAAGGAACATTCAAACAGATTACATTATAACCATAATTCTCAATACATTGTGTTGGATCTATCGCATAATATCCACCTTCCGAGGCAATCAGTTTACATTGTTGCCGACCTACATAATCCTGCCCGTATTCTCTTATTCCATCAATATCCCAATTCACCAAGCGACGAGCCACATCAAACATTTCATCATTAAATTCTTCCTGGGTAATGCCTGTTATGCGTTGGTAAGCCTCAATCGGGTCTTCCGGTTTTCGGGCTTCACGCCATAGTCTTCCAATGAACTCAACGCCATGTTTCATGCACCAATAATCCTGAATAAAATAATTGGCATAGCGAGGAGTTTCATGTAACGGATGTTTATGAAAAGACGTCAAGTACTCGTTGAAGTAATAATTAGCAAACTGCTCTTCATGATATATCTGATAAGCCTGCCATTGGGCGCATTGTTCCCAAAAGCAATTTCCTCCTTCTCCATTCTCTCCAAAACCATAACGCCAACCGCAGCCACTTGACGGATTATCACAGTAAGTCTGATATTGAAAACTGTGTCCTACCTCATGTGCAATCGTAGAACCAACAGGCTGACACGTACTGGGATTCACCCATAAAGCACCGATAACATCATCATATCCAGAGCCTGTTGCAAGCCATTCTGATTGATATTTCAGGAAAATCATCATGCGATATTTATCCGTATTGGATTTTCCTGTCTCAATAAACTTCAACTTATTCACATTTACATCATAAAAAAGCTCCGCTTTTTCCAACAAGTCTTTGATATCTACCCTCAAAGCCTGGTCTGTAACTGTAGCAGGATTGTTGCCGAAACCTTTCTCCCAGAAAACTATAAAGTTATCTGAATAGTCCATGCGGTAATAACTCCATTGACTTTCCTCCTTTGTAAAATCATTGCTCTGTAACTCATTAGGAATATATATCTGTTTACCTGTTGGCAAAGTGTATTCTGGCACAGGATTAGGATTTGGTTCCGGTTCAGGCAGTAATGCCTCACCTTTTCCATCAGAACATGCAAACATATTCGCACAAAAACTGATAAACAATACAAAATAGGCTAATTTATTTTTCATTGAAGAATTCTAATATTTAAAGAAAAAGGAACGCCTTTTTCCATACGCTCCTTTTTCATGAATTCAATTTATCACTTTAATTACCAACCATAATTTTGTATAAGATTCGGATTCTTGTTAATATCATCCTGCGGAATAGGGAACAAGTACATCTTATCAGAGAAGACACATTTTACATCCACTGTACGTTTATAGTAAATCTGTAATCCGGCATCTCTTGAGTCCCATACTCTATCCCACCAATAATCAGGATTACTTGCATTATCAGTCATTGATGTATAACCCAGTTCCTTTGCTTTAGCCATAATTTCAGCTTCTGTGGGTTGCGCATTCATACGATAATTAGGAATGCCAAATGATTTATCACCTACTTTCCAGCGGCGCACATCCCAATATCTATGTCCTTCAAAGAAAAGTTCCACACGACGTTCATTTCTAATACGTTTACGCATACCAATCTGACTATTGTCTTCCGAAGTTATAGGAAGCTTCGGCATGTCTACACGCGAACGAACTTCATTAATAGCATCATACACCTCTTGATTAGGAGTTGCATAATATTCATTCAAAGCCTCAGCTTTTATCAGATATAATTCAGCCAAACGGAACAAAGGATAATTAGAACTTGTACCAATCCAGTTTTTAATGTCAGCTACCGGATTCATGAACTTACGCAAACCATATCCTGTTTCATTATTGGTATTTACATTGGGATATCCATCAACCCACCAATAAGTATAATACTCAAGATTTCTCCAATAAGCAAAATGATAGCAGCGTTCCAAACCTTCTGTTGCATTCCTGAATTTGGCTCCTTGGAAAGTTAATGAAGCATAGAAACGAGGATCACGGTTTATATACATATTATATAAATCATATTCTCCCATATCTCTTATTACAGTTCCATTCAGGTCTTTATATACATTCGTACAAGGTTGCCAAGATGTTCCATCCCATAACTGATCTACATGCGAGAAACCTGTTTCAGAATATCCAGATTCCGGATTTATGGTTGGCTGACCATTAGAATCATAGATAATACAACCATCCTCATCCATCAAGAAAGGCAAATATCCGTCAGCTGTTTCATAAGCATCCACTTGATTCTGCATAATGGAAAAACGTCCCCAGCCTCCTTTATCTTCAGAATGTGAATTACAACTTACATCCTCATAGATACCATAAGTTTGGATACTTGCCAAAATAAATTCCGGATTGGATGTATTACTATAAAATAGTTTCTCATATTTATTTATTGAATTATCTCCCGTCAAAGACATCTTAATTCCCGCCCCAAGGCAACAATTTATGGCAGCATCAGCAGCATCAGCAGCTCTTTTCCAAAGTTCTTTGTCATAAGTCTGCGGGAAAAGCTGAGTTCCATCCACATTCTTAATATCTTTATACATCGTATTTCCATTATAAAGCGGACTAGCAGCATAAAGCAATGTACGTGCTTTCAATGCCAAACATGCTGTTTTTGAGATGCGGCCATAATTGGTATCATCCGACCAAGTATCTGGTAAAACAGAAGCCGCTTCATCCAATTCGCTGCAGATAAAATCTACAATTTTATCTACTGGATCTCGCGGAACTTGTGTTCCCGCTATGTCAGAAATATCCTGAACTTCTGTAATCAAAGGCACAGCACCATATTGACGAAGCAGATCAAAGTACATATATGCACGTAAGAAACGAGCCTCCTGCTTAAATTGCTTCACCTTTGTACCATAGGTTTGTTGCTGGCTTTGAGTCAAGGGTACACTTTCTATCTTATTAATAAAGTTAGTAGATTTACGAATCAATGCATAGTTCCAACTCCAGTCACCTAATGGATTATAACTCGTAGTCAAACCGCCTAGTTTAAAATAGGTAGTGGGGGCAGTTGTTCCCCAATGGTCAATCATTTCATCACCTGCACATCCAGTCCAAGTAAACGGACCATCTCTAAGCAAACGATCGTCACTGTTCTGTGCTGTCCATTTAAGAATATCGTGATACATAGCCCCCAAATCTTGTTGCGCAAGGGTAATATCTTGAAAGATTTTATCTTCTGTCATAATTTCAGCCGGTACAATGTCCAAGTAATCGCAAGAACCCAAAACAGAACTGGCCAGGAATAAAAGCACAAGAGCTTTTGATTTATAATTTTTCAACATAATCTTTTACTTTTAGAATGAAACGTGAACACCAAAATTAAATACCTTCATTTGCGGATAATTAATAGCACCATTCGGAGCCTCCGGATCAAATATCTTCATATGATCCCATGTCAGCAAATTAACACCATTCACATAGAAACGAAGTTCTTCAACACCTAAGAAATTGGTAGCTGACTTAGGCAACCGATAACCTATTTCAACATTCTTCAAACGAACATAATCACTGGATTTCAACCAGTATGTTGATTCTATATAATTATTGTCACTGTGGTCAGAAGATAAACGAGGATAGAAAACCTTGGCATTTTGTTCTGCTGTATTATTTGATGACCAATAGTTATTCAACACATCCTGTGCTACGGACGCTTTAGACTCAAAGGGCCAAAGAGCCTTTCCCGTGAACCATGTATATCCGCCTAATGCACTTTGGAATAATACGCTAAAGTCAAAATTCTTATAATTACCTCCAAGAGACAAACCTATAATCTTATCAGGAGTAGAGTTTTTACCCAAATATCCCCGGTCGTCATCATTGATAACACCATCACCATTTAAATCCTTATAACGAATATCACCAGGTTGCAAGTTAGCAGCAGTTGTTTTGGCGACATTAGGGTCATTTACTTCATCCCAACTTTGGAATAAGCCTTCAGCTATATAGCCATACATTTCATCAATATGAGTTCCGGCACGACGCTGCCAAGGTTTGTCAGATTTGTCCGGTTCGTCAGCAGTAACAATCTTATTAGTTGCATAAGAAAAATTACCTTTGATAGAATACCCCCAATCATGGAAGTTTTTACGATGTTCCAATTCGATTTCAAAACCTTTATTTGTTACAATACCGGCATTAATAGAAGGTAACTTCGTCACACCAGACGTACTAGGAATAGTTCCAGGGCTACAAAGAATATCAGTACGTCTCTCATGAAATACATCTACAACTAAATGGATAGCACTTTTCCATAAATCTAAATCCAAACCAACATTCAGTTTCTTTGCTTTTTCCCAAGTTACACTCTCATTACCAGTTGAATACACACCGGCTCCATATAAATTCAAGCCATTACCTGTATGACCAAATGCATAATTCTTCCAGCCAGTAGTCCATTGGCTCTGATACAAGAAACGTGAACCATTATCATCATTACCGACCAAACCATAAGAGAAACGGAATTTTAATAAATCAATAGCAGAGATATTCTTCAAGAAGTTTTCTTCCGAAATAACATAGCTCAAAGATACCGCAGGGAAAAAGCCCATACGCTGACCTTTCATAAAGTTCTCAGAGCCATTATATCCCATATTAAATTCACCAAAATATTTACCTGCATAGTTATAAGTAACGCGCCCTACCAAGCCTTGTTTACGAAACGGAAGTCCATTTATCGCATCAACTGCATTTATAAGTCTACTACTTTGGTTGTACATAACCAATCCGGTTACATTGTGTTTGCCAAAACTACGACTATAGTTCAGCATTGCTTCCAGCAAAGTATAGCGAGTGCCATTGGCAGTTACACTATATCCTAATTCTTCTGTACCGGTTCTGACATTAGCATAAGTACCTTTTGACAAATCGGTTTCTGTTTCAGCAATAGAGAATTTATAAGCATTGTATCCTCTTGAACGAGCCACATTACGATAATTGTCAGCATCAAAAGACAAACGTGCCGTTAGACTCAAACCTGAAGTCACAAGTCTACTCATATCCCAAGTGACCCCTGCTGTAGCATTTAATGTAGTGCTTTTATTAGCAGCGTAACCAGTCTTCGTCAACAATGCATAAGGGTTTGCCTCAGCATTTGCATATTCAGCAATAGATCCATCAGGGTTAGTCATAGGATAATAGTAAGGTAAACGGGTTTTAATAGCTTCGAACAAACCTGCCGCACTTGTTCCCGGATAGTTCTGGTCTTGAATAATGCCTCCTAAATTAAGCATCATCTTTACATCTTTACGGATATCTACGTCTATGTTTGTACGAAAGTTATATCTTTCCATCTTAGCATTAGTGTTATATTCTGACATATCAGAATGCTTATAGATGCCATCTTGACTTAGATAACCCACCGATACAAAGTAACGAAATAAAGAACCACCACCTGTAACATTCACATTAGCTTGCATTTGTCCAGTATTGTCTTTTAACAGTTCATCAGTCCAATTCACACTAGGAAATAAATACTGATAAGTCGGATTACTGCGATCTCGATATTTGGCAATAGTTTCCGGAGTATATTGACTCGATTTTCCATCATTTGCTAAACCTTCTTCATACAACGTCAATACATCATATGAGTCACAGTACTCTGTTAGGCGAGTTGGAGTCTGAATTCCATAAGAATAGTTTAATGAAACTTTAGGAGTGCCTACTTCTCCGCGTTTCGTCGTTACTAAAACTACGCCGTTAGCTCCGCGTACACCATATACAGCCGTAGCAGAAGCGTCTTTCAAAATTGATACACTTTCTATTTCATTTGCATCAATATCACCGAATGAACGTTCTACGCCATCCACCAATATCAAAGGGGTCGTACTTCCAGTAAATGTAGCTTTACCACGTACAAAAATATTAGCTCCATCATATCCGGGTTCACCAGAAGACTGAATGGCTGTTAAACCTGTAACTTTACCTACTAATGCATTAGTAATATTCGCTACGGGAGTTTGTTTCAGGACTTTTTGATTGACAGAAGTTATAGCTCCAGTAACACTCGCTTTCTTCTGTGTACCATACCCTACAACTACAACCTCTTCCAAAGTCTGTTCACTCGTCTTTAGGACAACATCTATAGATGTTCTTCCCTGTACATTAACAGTCTGGTCTTCGTATCCGACATAAGAAACTGATAGCTGAGCATCTTTCTTAGATACTTTAATAGTGTACTTACCATTAAAATCCGTAATAGTACCATTATTGCTAACACCTACCTCTCGGATAGTCGCTCCAATAAGGGTTTCTCCCGTTTGATCCATTACTGTACCAGATACCTGGTATTGTGCTCTGGCATATACACCGATAAGACAGAGCAGCAGTGCTAATAGACATTTCTGCATACTACATTGTTTTTACTTAATTATTAGATTTTGATTAACTATTAGTTTACTTTCCATTCAATCACCCCACCCGAAACACCTTTCTGCAACTGAGCAGCAATTTTCAATCCTGTCGTTTTTACCGGTTTAAAGTCAAGGCTGTTGTAGCAGTCTTTCTTTACCGTGTATTCATTCAATGCTTCTACTTCTTTCCAAGTTTTACCATCTTTATAGTAGAGTTTCCAGCTTTCCGGCACGCGGAAGTTCCCATCGTAATGATCGAAATCCAGCCAATAAACCTGCACGTTTGAAACGGTATAAGGCTGATCAAATTGGTAAGCCAGCGTTTCCAGTGTTCCGTTTCTCAACCACCAATAGTGGTAAGGCTTAGAAATATCCGACGAACATTTCGGTTCCCATTGGTCATTCACCCCCCATGCCCAGCTTTCTACGGAGGCTGATTCAGGAGCATCTTTTTGTATAGGAGCCTGTATCATCAGAGTCCGTGCCTTGCTGGCAATTGTCGGTTCGGGAATAGGACGGGCATATTCGGCAGCTTCAGGAATCCAAACTGCCATTTGGTCTGCACCGCGATTATTCCAGGTTGAATAAGGAATGGCTTTAAAAGGAACCTCTTTCACACTACCATCTTTATCCACTTCTTTCGCATTACCGGTCAGCACTACAACACCGTTCAACAGATTAGCGTCATAAGCTGCTTCCATTGGAGTGGCATCAGGAATAAACTTGTTGAAAACAGTGCTGTCAGACTGATCTTTACCTTCCAGACAAAACATGATAGGACCACGTTCGATAGCCAGTTTGCCACGGTCGTCTTCTACATTATCATTGGCTTTAATACGGCGCACATCCATCGGAAGACTAATATCTACCACATCACCCGCTTTCCAGGTACGTGAAATAGTAGCGTAGCCATCATATTGTTTGGCGTTTACTTTCTTACCGTTAACAGAGATGCTGTAAGCACCTGCCTTATCAGTAAATGAGTAAAGATCCGTCGGTACGGGAGCATCCTGCGCCCAACCCGGGATACGAAAACGCAAAGCAAATTCCTGTTCTTTCTCAGGAGTAACTGAGATAGAAATCTTTCCTTTCCAAGGATAGTCAGTAGTCTGTTCCAAAGCTATATTATTACTGTCCGTATTAAGGTCAGCTTTGCTCTGGATATAGAGATTGACATAAATATCATTGCCCTGAGTGGCGTACATATAATAAGGTACAGAAGCCATGAAGCGGGTTACATTACCCGGACAGCAAGCACAACCAAACCAATGCTGGCGTTCGTGCTGCCCCATAGATTCAAGCGGATTATCATAGAAGAACTTGTCACCGCTAAGGGAAACACCCGAAATCACACCATTATAAAGTGCACGTTCCAACACATCGGCATATTTGGCGTTTCCCGTAGCCAGAAACATGCGGTGATTCCAATAAACATTGGCGATGGCTGCACAAGTTTCGCAATATGCGGTATGATTGTTCAGTTCATAGTCAGGTCCAAAGCCTTCACCCTGCGGACGGGAACCTATACCTCCGGTAATAAAGAGTTTCTTGCTTGCCATATTCTCCCAAATACGACTCAGTGCGTTGAAATAAGCTGTGTCCTGAGTCAGGGCAGCTACATCGGCAACACCCGAATAAAGGTATCCGGCACGTACGGCATGCCCTACGATTTCGTCTTGCTGCAAAATAGGTTTATGATCCTGACTGTATTCGCTAAGGCGATGACCGTCTGTTCCACGTCCGGTTTCCTCCACGAAATATTTAGCCATTTTCAGATATTTCTCGTCACCTGTCACTTTATATAATTTAGCAAGCGCCATTTCAGCGATGGGATGCCCCGAAGGAACATGCTTTTGTCCCTCACCGGGACCAAATACCTGACAAACAAGGTCGGCATTTTTGATAGCTACATCGAGCAGAGAGCGCTTACCTGTCGCACGATAGTGTGCAACAGCAGCTTCGTACAAGTGACCACTATTATAAAGTTCGTGACTGTTGATTTTTTCCCAACGATGCGTCCCCCACCAACCGGAAAGGCGGTAGCATTTATTAGTTACGCACGTAGTGAGATAGCCGTCCGGTTCCTGAGCGGCTGCGATAAGGGAGATGACACTATCCAGATAAGCATCCAGTGCTTTGTCATACTTCACAGCCAGCGAGTAAGAGGCTCCTTCTATTATCTTATAAGGATCGGTATCGTCAAAAGAGAAATCACCACGGTGTTCGCCTTTCATTAATCCTCCGGCAATGGCAAAGTTATCGAAGCGCCCGTTCTTCTCACATTCTTTAAATGCGGAAGGTATGGAGACTGTGCGATTGGTTTCAATACGCGGAGTCCAGAAGTTATCGTTCAGGTGAACTTGTGTAAAAGGAACTTCTTTAATCGGAGCATCAGGCTGAACGTAAAGTTCGCTACAAGCACTCATGCTCAGAAGGGCGATGCTACCGAAAAGGAATTGGATTCGTTTCTTCATAATATCATATATGTATTTTTAGTTCGTCACCAAAAGTGTACGGCAAAGGAAAAGGATTTATCTTAAACTGAATAAAACGAAAGTCCATATGAATGCCAAAATAGTCGGGTTAGAAAGGTTCTGGAGGATATTTAGATTATTATTTCATTGGTTTGGATTATTCTTTCATGGCTGCAGATATTATACCCGAACCGCACCCGGGATACACTTGCTCCGTACATTCTTCACTCAGAGGTACCTCTGCACGGAGAAAGTACAGAGAAGGTACGGAGCAAGTACGATACAGGTACGACGCAGGTACGACGCAGAGGTGTTTCTGATACAGCGCAGAGGCATAGTTTCTCAAGAATAGTTTCTTAATCTAATGGAAATCATCTATCTTTGTCATTCAGAAACATTGCTTAAAGGAGGAACTGATTATGATGTATATGGCACCTGCGAACAGAAAACGTTTACCTTATGGTATGATGAACTTCGAGGATATCCGCCTCGAAAACTATTATTATGTAGACAAGACCGCCTTTATTCCCATGATTGAGCAGGCAGACCGCTTCTTTTTCTTTATCCGTCCCCGCCGCTTCGGCAAGAGCCTGACGCTGAACTTGCTACAACACTACTATGACGTGCGTGCCAAGGACAAGTTTGACACGCTGTTCGGCGACCTCTACATTGGGCAGCATCCTACGCACGACCGCAACAGCTATCTGGTACTGAAGCTCAACTTCTCCGGCATCATCGGTGAGCTGAACAATTACCGCCAGGGACTGGATGCGCACTGCCAGACCATGTTCGACTATTTTTGTGATATTTATGCCGACTATCTGCCACAAGGCATCAAGGAAAAGCTGGATGAAAAAGATGGTGCGGTAGAGCAGCTTGAATATCTATATACAGAATGTCAAAAGACGAATCAGAAGATTTACCTCTTCATTGATGAATACGATCATTTTACCAATGCCATCCTTTCGGATGCCGGAAGTTTACACCGTTACACAGACGAGACACATAAGGAAGGTTATCTGCGCGCTTTCTTCAATAAGGTGAAAGCCGGAACCGACTCTTGCATCAAACGCTGCTTCATCACCGGAGTCAGTCCCGTGACGATGGATGACCTAAGCAGCGGTTTCAATATCGGGACAAACTATTCCCTTACGCCGGAATTTAACGCAATGATGGGCTTTACGGAAGAGGAAGTGCGCGAAATGCTGACATACTATTCCACAAACAGCCCATTCCATCACAGCGTGGACGAATTGATAGAGATAATAAAACCGTGGTATGACAATTATTGCTTTGCTGAGGAATGCTATGGTGGAACTACGATGTACAATTCCAACATGGTGCTCTACTTCGTCAAGAACTATATTCAAAATGGCAAAGCTCCGCGGAGTATGTTAGAAGATAACATTCGCATCGACTACGAGAAGTTGCGCATGCTCATCCGCAAGGATAAGGAGTTTGCACACGATGCTTCCATTATCCAAACCTTGGTAAGCCAAGGCTTCATCACTGGAGAATTGAAAAAAGGTTTTCCGGCTGTCAACATAACCAATCCCGACAACTTCGTGAGCCTGCTCTATTATTTTGGGATGCTTACCATCAGCGGCACGCACGAAGGAAAGACGAAGCTCACCATCCCTAACATGGTAGTCCGCGAACAGTTATACACCTATCTGCTGAACACCTACAACGATGCCGACCTCAGTTTTGACAGTTATGAAAAGAGTGAACTGGCAAGTGCCTTGGCCTATCGTGGCGACTGGCAAGCTTACTTCGGTTACATCGCTGATTGCCTGAAACGTTACGCCTCCCAGCGCGACAAGCAGAAGGGCGAATTCTTCGTCCACGGCTTTACCCTTGCCATGACGGCTCAGAACCGCTTCTACCGTCCCATCTCCGAGCAGGACACGCAGGACGGCTATGTGGATATCTTTCTTTGTCCAATGCTGGAGATTTACTCTGACATGAAACACAGTTACATCGTGGAACTGAAATATGCCAAATACAAAGATCCCGAAACTCATGTGGAGG
>ENA-OWOU01001003-OWOU01001003.1-gut-metagenome-genome-assembly--contig:-NODE-1003-length-13458-cov-4.857559_pt1 | contig 13458 bp, 10 predicted proteins | sample MGYA00248248_ERZ651801 | MGnify/ENA primary metagenome ERZ651801 (study PRJEB26908, sample SAMEA4031710) | gut metagenome | biome: gut; feature: normal infant; material: stool | place: China | collected... | reverse complement strand
GCCCGTGCCAAAGCTGCCGCAATGGGTGGTAACGACGAACGCGAAAACACTTTGAACCAGTTATTAACTGAAATGGACGGTTTCGGTTCCAACAGTGGTGTAATCATCCTGGCTGCTACCAACCGTGTAGACGTACTGGACAAGGCTTTGCTGCGTGCCGGACGTTTTGACCGTCAGATACATGTAGACCTCCCCGACCTCAACGAACGTAAAGAAGTATTCGGTGTACACTTGCGTCCTATCAAAATAGATAATACGGTAGACGTAGACTTGTTGGCACGCCAGACTCCGGGCTTCTCCGGTGCTGATATCGCCAATGTCTGCAACGAAGCAGCACTTATCGCTGCCCGTCATGGCAAGAAATTCGTAGGTAAGCAAGATTTCCTCGATGCCGTAGACCGTATCGTAGGTGGTTTGGAAAAGAAAACGAAAATTACTACTGAGGCAGAACGCCGTTCCATTGCTATCCATGAGGCGGGACATGCTTCCATCTCCTGGTTATTGGAATATGCCAACCCACTGATCAAGGTGACCATCGTTCCGCGTGGCCGTGCACTGGGTGCCGCCTGGTATCTGCCCGAAGAGCGCCAGATCACTACCAAAGAGCAAATGCTTGACGAAATGTGTGCCACACTGGGTGGTCGTGCTGCCGAGGATTTATTCCTGGGACGTATCTCAACCGGTGCCATGAACGACTTGGAACGTGTGACGAAGCAGGCTTTCGGCATGATTGCCTACCTCGGTATGAGCGAGAAACTGCCTAACCTCTGTTATTACAATAACGAAGAATATTCTTTCAATCGCCCGTACAGTGAAAAGACTGCCGAACTGATTGACGAGGAAGTTAAGAACATGGTAAACGAACAATACGAACGTGCCAAGAAGATACTCTCCGATCATAAGGACGGACACCAAAGACTGTCACAGTTACTGATAGACAGAGAAGTGATCTTTGCAGAAGATGTAGAAGAAATCTTTGGAAAACGCCCCTGGGCTTCCCGTTCGGAGGAGATCAGTGCCAATAAGATTTCAGAGGATCTGAAGAAAGCGGAAGAAGCAGCTGCAAAAGAAGCTGCGAAGAGCGAAAAAGAAGTAAAAGCGGAAGAGGAAAACAATGTTGAAAGCGGAAATGAAACCGGTAATACAAAGGTTTCCGCAGAAGGAACTAAAGTTTCTGTAGAACGCCCCGAACCCGCAAAAGAATAAAGAACTAAAAAACGGAATTACCGTGAAAAGCAATTTCTTACAACGCGCCATCACAGGTGTGTTATTCGTAGTAGTATTGGTGGGCTGTATCCTATACAGCCCCCTTTCATTCGGTATCCTGTTCACCATTATCGGTGCACTGAGCGTACACGAATTTGGGCACCTGATCAACCAAAGCAGTGAAGTACAAATCAATAAAACGATCACCGCCCTTGGAGGCGCTTATCTCTTCCTGGCCGTAATGGGGTTCTGCCAGTCAACCATCGGAGCACAGGTATTCCTGCCTTATCTGGCTTTACTGCTTTACCTGATGATTACGGAACTTTACCTGAAAAAGAAGAATCCCATCGGCAACTGGGCTTTTTCCATGCTGAGCCAGCTATACGTGGCATTGCCGTTTGCGCTGCTCAATGTATTGGCTTTCCAATATAACCCTACAGAAAGCAGTGTGACCTATAACCCTATCCTGCCGCTTTCCATCTTCGTATTTATATGGTTGAGCGATACAGGTGCTTACTGTGTAGGTTCCCTGATTGGCAAGCATCGCCTATTCGAACGCATTTCCCCTAAGAAATCTTGGGAAGGAAGCATCGGTGGTGGTGTATTCTCTATAGCCTCTTCATTTGTATTTGCACACTACTTCCCATTCATGCCTGTTTGGCAATGGGCAGGACTGGCATTGATCGTTGTTATATTCGGCACATGGGGAGACCTGACGGAATCACTGATGAAACGCCAGTTAGGTATTAAAGACTCGGGACATATCCTGCCCGGGCACGGAGGAATGCTCGACCGCTTCGACAGCGCTTTACTGGCAATCCCCGCGGCAGTGGTCTACCTCTATGTATTGACCTTGTTATAAAATAAAAAAGCCGGAGGAATTCACATTCACCCGGCTTCACACAAAACACTTTACTCTACTTCAATTGCATCTTTGAGAAATCTAAGTTCGAAGCTTCTTCAGCATTACTTGATTGTTTTTCAAATACTATTTCTACTTCTTTATTCACTTCCGAATTAAGTTTCAGCTTGATACCCTTCATCTCAGGAGTCAATACCTCTTTCAGATTGAAAGAAACTAATCCGGCGGCACGGCGTCCACTTACATCACCGTAGTTATTATAACGAAGTTCAAGATGGAGATATCCGTCATCTTCACTCACTGCATCTGCTGTAGCTTCAGCAGGTTGCACCAGACTGATACGATGTTTCGTATCAGGATCCTTCGGCAAATTCTGCATAAAGACAATGTTCATATAACCACCACTGACCGTCAGGTCTCCCTTATAAATCAGTACCGGATCATTACCATATTCTTCCTCATTCTCAGCAGTCAACGGTTCCACTACTTTCGTCAGGGCATGCTCCAGACGTAATATCTTCACAGCATGATCATATCCTTCATAATTATCGTAAATAGGATTGAACACCGTAACCACACGTTGCCCGTCTACCGGCTGATACCAGCCCATATCCGTATTGATAGGCCAAAGTGTTCCCCAAGTATCACTCTCCATATAGAAAGCATTCCCCTTGACACGTATAGTAGCCCAGTTCGGATAAGAAAAGTCCCCGATTGAGTATCCGCTGTCGAGATCATCGCATGACTGCAAGGCAGGTAGCACCGCCAGGCACATCATCATAAATAACCAATGTAATTTCTTCATAATTAAAGTCCTCTTGTTTGTTACCGTAATAATTGTTAGTTCATAAAATATCGCATGTTCTGACTATAAAATACGAAAGCCGGGCTATTACTGCACCGGCTTTATCACTTTTAACAATTTTATGGTCTTTTGAAACCAAAGAGGTTTCATTATGTAAGAAGAATTACTTTCGTAGTAAGCGTACCATCTTTTTTGCCGCCCGCTTCGGAGCACCTGCATCACCCAAGCGTGCCGCCATGTATTCATATCCATCAAGCATTCGCTGCCGATAATCTTTATCATATAAAATACGTTCCAGTTCGGCACGTGCTTGTTCAACTGTCATTGTATCAGCTACCAGCTCCTTCACTACTTCACGGTTCGCAATCAGATTTACCAGCGAAATGTACTTCACCGTCAGTATATGGCGGCGCAGGAAAGAGATGACTTTTCCTATCGGCGTATGATAACAAACAGCTTGCGGCACCCGGAATAAAGCAGTCTCCAATGTAGCAGTCCCCGAAGTCACTAACGCCGCCTCAGCTTGTTGTAGCAGGCGGTAGGTCTGACCGAAAAGGATCTTCACCTTCGCATCACCTACATATTCGTGATAATAATCGGGAGAAATACCGGGTGCACCAGCCAAAACCAACTGGTATTCCGGAAAAGCGGAAGCTGCCCGAATCATATCGGGCAGATTATCCTTTATTTCCTGCTTCCGGCTACCTGCCAGCAAAGCGATGATCGGCTTAGAGTCCAAGTTGTTTTCACGAACAAAGCCGTCAAAGGTTTCAGGGTGCTCTGCACGGAAGAGGGTCACCTCATCTACCGTAGGATTACCTACATAATGTATCGGGTAGTGATGTTTGTCTTCAAAGAATTCCACCTCGAACGGTAGAATAGAAAATAATTCATCCACATCCCGTTTGATATTCTTGATGCGGTATTCTTTCCAAGCCCATATCTTCGGAGAGATATAGTAATAGACAGGGATATGCGTCTTCGCCCGCAAGAACTTGGCTATACTCAGGTTGAAACCGGGGTAATCCACCAATATCACCACATCGGGCTGCCAGGCAACGATATCTTCCTTGCATCGCTTCATATTGGCAAAGATGGTACGCAGGTGCAGCAACACAGGGATAAATCCCATATATGCCAACTCCTTATAATGCTTCACCATCGTTCCGCCAACTGCCGCCATCAAGTCTCCCCCGAAAAAGCGGAATTCCGCCTGTGGGTCTTCTACTTTCAAAGCAGCCATCAGATGAGACGCGTGCAGGTCACCAGAAGCTTCACCGACAATCAAATAATACTTCATATCAATTGTCAATTGTCAATTGAATTAAAACCAAGATTGTAACTCATCAATAAGATTGTAAGCCGTAACATCCACCGTAGTTGGAGTGATGGCTACATAGCCGTTATCGAGTGCCCAATGGTCGTTCTTCTCATTATCAGGGTCCGTATTCTGGAATTCACCAGTCAGCCAATAATAATGAGTATCGCCACGATGTGCAAAGTTTTCCCATTCATTCGTCCATTGTCCTTTGGATTGCTCACACACTTTAACACCTTTCAGCTCTTTTACATTGGGGAAGTTCACATTGAGACAAGTCAACGGTGGCAGTCCTTTTTCCAGAACCTGACGGGCAATCTCGCGGATATAAGGTCCCGAAGGTTCAAAATCAGGGTTCGGATCATGACAGCAAAGAGAGTAACCAATAGAGGGAACTCCTTTGAGGCAACCTTCAATTACCACTCCCATCGTACCGGAATAGTGTACATTCACAGCAGAATTATCTCCATGATTGATACCGCCGACTACCAAATCCGGTTTGCGGTCGAGTACTGTATGGAAGGCAAGCTTCACACAGTCTACCGGAGAACCGGAACATTTGTAAATCGTAAGTCCTACATCTTTACGTACCAACTGATAATGAATAGGTTCGGTCACTGTCAGCGCGCTCGCATTGCCCGAACGCGGTGCATCCGGCGCCATTACTACGATTTCTCCCAACGGACGGAGAAACTTTATCAACTCACTAATACCTTTCGCAATGACTCCATCGTCATTGGATATTAATATCAAAGGTCTCTGATTTTCCATATTTATCCTAATTTTCAGTGCAAAAATAACAAAAGAGAACCGGATATCAAGCTTCGAAGACTTAATATATTAAATCCATACACTTAATCTATTAATTCCTCTTGGATACTTCCTTCATTCATCATGCTACTATGCAGCACTGAAGGCTTAGCAAAAAGGTCCTGTGAGTTATGAAGTAATTAACCCCTAATCATTCTCTTCTTAATGATGTCTGTCATCCCCTCCCGTTGTACTTAACACTATGTTGCGTGCAACATGAGCTTCATTCCCGGCAGCATCCGTACAATAAACCATCAGGTGATAATCTCCCGGAGTAGCATTAGCGGGTATCACGATATCATGGTGATGAATATGCGCCGTTCTTTGTTCCGACACATCATACGACCTGTTAAAAGTGAAATCCACAGTAGTCTCCGTAGCCCGGGTATCGTGCGAATGATGATCGAAATTATTATGAATCTCTATCTTATACGATTTTAGCATAACATCATCCGATAGCTCCATCTCAAAATGCACACCGTGCTCACTACCTATTGCCAGCACCTGACCTTCGGTGGGTGAATTAAGATCAATTACCGGCTTTGTGGTATCACTAAGCGGATTATCACTATCACTACAAGCCGTAAACAACGACATAACCATCACTAAAAGGGAAAAAATCATCGGGAAATAAAATTTTGTTTTCATTTGAATCGTTTTTTAAAAGGTACTTTAATTAATAATTGAAAGTTTCGTCCCGGTTCAGGGATCTCCACTTTGCGGTAAAAACTGAGATGATTGTAATAACGCGTATTGAATATGTTCCGAACGGTCAGAGTAATCTCCACCTTATTTCCGGCAACAGGTAAATCAAGAGAGCCACCTATATGGAAAAGGTTTGTACCCGGAGTACGATCTTCGTTACGGTCCACCCTATTTTGACGGGCTATGTTTTGCCATTCGGCATACAGCATATAACGTTTCTTCTGCCAAGTCAGCGTATTATGCAAAGTGGCAGGCGGAGAAAAGCTCAAAGGAATATGTTCATCACAATTATAGGTATAGACATACTCACCGGATATGCGATAACTGAAAGCAGAAGAAATACGAACCTCTGCACCTGCCTCCGTTCCTGCAAACAATGCCTCCGTCTGTGTATATCGATAAATTTGTCCTGTATGGGGTAATACGGACCATTCCCCCGTAGGGCGCAGAAAGATATAATTGCTGAACCAGTTGACGAACGGAGAAACATACAGAGACAATCGTCCGTACTTCAACTGATAAGAAGCATCCATTTGCCAGCCTTGCTCGGAAGAAAGTGTGGCATCCCCTTGTTCGTGGCGGAATGTACCATGATGTACCCCATTCGAAGCCAATTCATTCGCACCCGGCAAACGGAAGCTCCGCCCAATGTTTACCTTCAGCTGATGCAGTACAGAAGGTGTCCATACCACTCCCAGCGACAGAGAATAGTCTCCGAAGCTTCTGTTTACACGACGGCTGTTCCAACGGTAGGATTCCACCTGTTCATCACTATAGCCCTGCTCTTGCAGATAAGTTGCCAGATATGGATCATCGTGGGCAAAAACATGTATACGCCCATAATCATACCGTATACCTCCACTAACAGCAAGTACATTGTCCGGACGATACGTTGTAAGCCAGGATACCCCGGTAGTGAAACGCTCATATTCCGGCAGCAGAAAAGAATAGCCTGAAATTGTGTTTCTCTGAAACTGAGAATCCCATCCCATCCGATGTTCCCAGGAAGAAGAACCGATAAGCCGCCCTTTCGCAGAAAAGCTGAAAGTATTCAGATTAAACCCCAGTTCCTTATCCGGATTTGTTTGCGGCAAAGGCTGACTGCCGTAATGGGTATGGAATGCACTCCATTCTTCACGATGATTATTCTGATAACCCATATCACCCGACAGGATAAACTTCTCCCAAACATATTGCTGATGAGTAGTCACTTTCAGATGGTTCACTTTACTATAGGGAAGCTCTATGTTCCGGCTATCACCGTCATCTTCCAGACGCGACACATCGGGAATTCCATGTGCACCGGGAAAGAAACCTGTCTTCTGAAATACATTAGACACGGCATAATTCGACTTATACCCTTTCTTTTGGTATTGGGTGAAGAAATTGATATTACGCTCCCACCCTGCCGTATTCTTCAGCCGACGACCACGGACTGGTATCTTCTGAGTCAGATAGATTATCGTATCCGCCGGGATACGGTAATCCCCGAATCGCTGTTCGGAATAACGCAACTTCGTATACCAGGCATTCTTTTTGATGCCCAACATCAGCGAAGCGCCGAAAGTCTCGTTAACAGACTTTCCTAGAAGCGTTACATCACCAAACAACATATTCTCTGCCGGAACCTGTACGGGAGAAATGTCAATCACTCCGCCCATGGCATCGCTGCCATAAAGCAACGAAGCAGGTCCTTTCATCACACTCACGGCATCTACATTGAAAGCATCGAGTTCCAGACCATGATCTGCTCCCCACTGCTGCCCTTCTTGTTTGATACCATTCTCCAATACGGCAACCCGGTTAAAGCCCATTCCCCGGATCATCGGTTTAGAAAAACCCGAGCCGATATCCATAGCTTGCACGCCCGGAATATTCTCCATCGCCTGCATAAAGTTACCTGTAAAATGTTTCCGCAAGAAATCCCGGTCAGCCACTTCAAGGGTAAGTGCAATCTTCTTATTCTGAAGTTGTTGGTAGGTTTCCGCCACCACTACTTCAGGCAAAGCTACATTACGGACTGAATCGGATTCTTGCGCATGGGCGGAAAGAGCTGTACATAACACCCCTAACACGCCCGGAATAAATCCTATACGCATTGATTACAATCTTTTTAGAATAGAACAATGAGGGGGACAAGCTCTCAAAACCTGCCTCCGCATAAATAAAGAACTATGTAATCAAGCAGTGGGAGGACCGCGCAAATAATGTGAATAAGACAGTGCATAGACAATCTTATCCTGATAGACTACTTGCTCAAAAAGGATGGGCGTTAAGATACAATGGAAGTCAACCGACTGTGCTTCCGTGAAAAGAGAAAGAGAGAAGTGACAAATGCCACAATCGTCCGGCGAGTGGCGCGGATGATCGGCATGGGAGCAGGAAGTGGAATGACCTTCCTCATGGTGATGAAAAGCTTTCACCACGAAGAATGGCATGAGCGACAAAATCAGCACCCATGCCACAACGGCTCTCTTCTTCCTACTACTATTCACTTCTCTTACAGATATTTTCTGAATATGCCGCGAAGATATGCATCGCAAACCGAACACGCAAACTACGACACTTAATATGTGTTACCGTTTGTAGTTTTACCAATATGTAGGTATAGCCAGCATTACTTCTTTGCTTGTTTTCTATACGCAACACAAACAGCTACACACTATGGATGCCTAAAACTCGTCTTCTGCAAAATAAAACACAATGTTCCCGTCATAATCAATGAACCCATCGTATTTCTTCAGTTTCACATGGATGACTTTCTCCGTGCGATGCTTCACATCTATGCTTTCTCCCCAATCAGAGCTAAAGCGAAGCATTTTCCCTATAGGACTCAGCAGGAAAGGCAAAGAGGCTCCCGGGCTACCTGCCCAAGTGGAATAGCCATTGATGAACTCAATAGGTTCACCATTCCGCCTGGTCGGATCCAACATTTTATTTTCCAACTGTGCCCTGACTACATTAAAGTTCTCGTCGACAATATCCATATATCGTCTGTCCTTGAACTGTGCATAGGCATATCCCAAATAGAAGTTGCGAATATCCTCAAATTCCGGGCTTATCACCGTTCCGGTCTTGTCAATCATCACCACTCCGCCCTCTCTCTTTGCAACAGAGGCTTTTCCTTCACGGAACGGATAGGGCTCTTTGCTGAATTTAGCAGGAATCACCATCTTGCCCGATACGTCAATAAATCCCCACCGCCCGCCATTCTCGGTCACTTTCACAGCAGCCAGGCCTTCGCTGAAGTCCTGTACTTTCAGGTAGATGGCCGGACAAATGATTTTGCCAGCCTTATCGAAAAATCCATAACGCCTTTTCTCCATATCATAGAAGGCCGCCAAGCCATTAGAGAAAGGACGCACCTCTTCCGGGCTTTGCGCGCCCACGGTCAACATCGTCTGGACAAGCGCCGGGAATACCTCACGGCCTTGCCTGTCAATGTAAGTACACTTGGAATATCTGTCATTCACCGTCTTTACAATCAAGGCATAACCATCTTTGTTGAAAGGAGCAGAATCTATAATCCTCGCATTGAGTTTTATAGCCCGCCCTTGCTTATTAATGACGTACCAAGTCTCAGTGCGGCCCCACATGTCACGAGCGGACTTGCATACCAGGCAAGCTCCACCTCCAAATTGAGGATAACCGAAACTTTTATAATCCCATTGGTAATCAATCACTTTATTCCCCTGCTCGTCTATAAATCCCCACAAACCGGTCTCGTCGTTCTTCACGGCAAGCAAACCATCATGAAAGGCATAGTTGGTGTCATACTTGTTTAATATCACTTTTTTGGCATTCTCCCCTATCCTGATAGGAGTAAACTGGGCGGCGGCAGGCAAAACCATGCCTACTGCCAAACACATTGTTATCAAATATTTTTTCATCTTCTTACGACAATCTGAATTTAATTGGAGTTGTATATTTCACTCTGACGGGTTTACCGTTCAGCTTTCCCGGTGTCCATCGAGGCATTGATTTTATTACCCGAAGGGCTTCTTCATCCAAATAGGGATCAACACTTGTTATCACATGCGCATTAGTGACACTGCCGTCCGCATCTACTACAAATTGCACTACGACTATTCCCTGCGTACCATTTTCCTGCGCAACCGTAGGATATTTCACATTCTGTGCGAGATAGCGCATAAATGCCGCCGCCCCACCGGGATATTCAGGCATCACTTCTGCCTTATCATATATTTTATTGGGATCTTCAGCCTCCGCTTCCTTTTGCAGTTCAGCCGCCAATTCGGCTTGCAGCCTGGCTCTCTCTGCTTCCTCGCGCTCATTTGCTACTTCAACAGGAATAAACGTCACATCAACAATCTCATTCTCTACTATATCTAACTGTTCGGACGCCTCCGGGGAACTTTCAGCTTCGGATAAGGACTCCGACGCTTCCGAAAGAGATTGCTGCAGGGCCTTCCTATCCGCCAGCCGTTTTTCCAAATCCCTAAAATCCATATACAGATTGTAAGTGCCCCATTTCTCCGTCTCTATCCGCAGGCTTTTGTCGGAAGGCAAGTAATGCAACGTAAGATTTTGCTCATAAGTATGTACGAACGCATCGCAACCCTCTGACTTCATGATGGAGTCCACATACAATGTATAGAGGCAATCATTGGCCATTATCTTAATGATTCCATAAGCTCCTTTAATATCCCGATTATACAAGCCCAACTGCGCATGGGCAAATGCTTTAGCATCTTCCCCCGTCTGCCACTCTCCGACCAATGGGTGCTCCACATCAGTAGAGGGTAGGATGCGGCTTTCCATTTCGTCCAAATAAACATTGACCTGTTTTTTCCCATTAGTCCACTTTCCTGTAAAGAAGTGTTCACCATCATACTCTCCATAATCCATCTTGAAAGTTCCGGTATTCTTCCCGTTGACAAACTCATTGACAACGTAATGCAATCCATCCTCTATCTTCCCACTCAACTGAATTTCCTGTTTGTTCCGTTTATAGAAATAGGTGCCATACAAAGAATCGCCTTCCTGCTTTAAACACATTTGCACTTCCGATTTTCCAACCCTTCCCTCATAAAGGGCTTCTTTAATGGTGGGCACATTTACCGCTTCCACAGTCTCTCCGCCCTTCAAACAAAAGAACAAAACAGACAGAACCACCAACACTGACACGCCCCCTATTATATAGTATTTCTTGCGTGAGCCAGGCGAAGCAGGGACTTCCACCGTTTTCTGAACCGGTGGGGCTACAGGCTGAGGTTTATCATTAAAAGCATTTGCAGCAGAAGGAGAAACATCCTGTGGAGAGTATTGCTGTTCCTCTATAGACACCAACGATACAGATGAATCCGTTTCCGCATTTTCTGGATTATGATCCACTCTTGCACGTAGTTTGCGGTTCCATTCTTTACGATAAGTAACCAACAACCAAATTTCAACAAATAACACTCCCCAACTTATAATGACACCGACAGTCTTTAACACCGTATCACCGGCAGAATCAGGAATAAGTTTGGCAGCGACAAGTGACAGAAGCGAAGTGACAAGAATATTAAGTACCGGATGCAGCCCCCAACAAAGAGTTTGCAACGGGTACCATTTATAGAATGAACAAAGATGACCTAAAGCCGCAGCAAAATAGGCCAATGAACAAAAAGTCAATAGATACGGTCCTATTCCTATCATCTGCTTTATTTCATGCCCCCAATAAGACGTCCCAGTGTCTTGGGAGCTAAGAACAACAGTCATAAGAATAAAACCAACACAGAGACCAAGACTACAATAAAAGTCCACGACACTTACAACAAAATGTTGAAAGATTTTAGACAACGTTATCTTCAAGATTCCGATAACCAATATGGCAGCAGCCATCAGAAAAATAAGGAATAAATAAAAGCCACCGGAACCTTTATCTATATTTTCCGCAACAGTGAAAGATTCAACAACTTTCCCATCTATTACGGTTTGAACCAATGGGACATAAAGAAAGACTAAAAAAACAGAAACAGCTATCAGAATATTATAGATACCGGAATTGGTGCCCGATATTTTTACATCAGAATGCATCATATTATATTGGATTATGATACAAAAAAAAGGCGGAACCATTCAACCTATCCGGTCCTGAGGTATCGCCAAACACCGCGCCCAAAGAATAAGTGTAAACAGTTCACGCCCATAGAGCGCGAACTTCAACATCTTATATCTCTTGGGCTTTCCAATTGGCGATTTTCAGGACCAAGCAATAAGAGCTAAAGCTCTAATATGTATAGAAAGAACGGAAACGCTTTTCCTTTGTTTGTTATTAATAAATAGAAATCATTAAAAATTACGTAGTCCGGCATTCTGTCGGGCTACTTCCAAAAAGGATATTTCCTTTTTACATCATAGTTTTGTCATCTTCCATAGGCAATCCGTTTTACTGATCAAACAAGTATTTTATCGCTTAAAAGTTAGATAATACATATAACATTACAAAATTTCACCCGACATTTATCATCAAAAAGTTTTATTCCTTCTAAAAATCCGATGCATCTCCTGCTTTCAGTACCTCCCCCCTAACGGAAGAAACTTCCCACCGCATAAAGAGGCACGTTCCCCATCACGCACAAACTCCTTACCTTTCCCCTGCAAAAAGCTTGCATATCTACTGAAGCATGATTACCTTTGCTGTTCAAGATGGCATCTTACGCAGTACGAGATACCATCTTGAACAACACAAGATGCCATCTTGAGCAGCAAAGCAAAGGGAGTTATGGTTCATAGGGAAACGAGTTTCAGGCGTTAAGTCCCTATGCAGCTGACATTAAGAAGCATAGCTATCATCAACAACATCAATCAACAGGAACAAGGATATGGGAATGATTTATTTAGTAAGAAAGAAACTCTTCCGCTCCAAGGAAGGAATGAAACAACTGTATTACGCTGTGCAGCGCACTCTGCAACCGCGCGGCGGAGTGACAACCGAAAAGCTGGCACAACGCATGGCCCACCGTAAAGGCATGAGTGAGGGCGACGTACAAAGCGTACTGGTGGACCTGCCCAAATACATAGAGGAAGCGCTCAGAGAAGGCGAGTCCGTCACCATCAGAGGACTCGGCTCCTTCAACCTCGCCATAACCAGCGAAGGCTTCGAACATCCCGACGACGTGATGCCGGGCAAGGTGCGGGTTTCACGCATCTACTTCAAACCGGACCGCTCGTTGGTGGGAAGGTTACGCCAAAACATGGATTTCTTCCGTTACCCGCTGAGCAAGTACTTCCCCCACGAAATGCTGCGCCCCGAAACGCTGGAACGCGAACGGGTACATACCCCAAATACGCCGGAAGACGAAGCAAAGGACACCGGAACGGTAACAGACTGAAAGCTGATGAAAGAAATGAAAGCATAAAACAACCTGATTATCGTACAAACCACGCCTAAAAATGCAAGAAGTCATTTAAAACAAATCTTAATCTTCTGCAAGCGAGACAAAAAAGATATTTCAATTCAAGATTATTACGTATATTTGCAAGCTAAATTAAGAGAACGAAAAAGTGCCGCAAGAAGCCGAAATGAAAATCAAACGGCTTGGAGTTATTAACAAAATAGGCGACTTATCAACAGATTTTGCAATCTTTCTCTTTTTTAGTAGGCGCAATACGGAATTATCACTTATTTCGCTGCCAATAAACACTAAGATTATGGGAAAAATAATTGCTTTGGCAAATCAAAAAGGTGGTGTAGGAAAAACAACGACTACGATTAACCTAGAAGGGTCAGAAGCGAGGGGCTAA
>ENA-OWOU01000988-OWOU01000988.1-gut-metagenome-genome-assembly--contig:-NODE-988-length-13568-cov-3.969461_pt1 | contig 13568 bp, 12 predicted proteins | sample MGYA00248248_ERZ651801 | MGnify/ENA primary metagenome ERZ651801 (study PRJEB26908, sample SAMEA4031710) | gut metagenome | biome: gut; feature: normal infant; material: stool | place: China | collected 2015... | reverse complement strand
TTTCTGAATAACCCGTAAATCCATAGAGTCGCAATGAAGCGTGGGTTCATATGAACAGCCATAAAGAGGTGAAAACGATCACAGGACTTGATATATCTTTGTGGGCAGAATAGTCCAAATATATAGTGAAGACTGAAATAATAAAAAACAAAATGAACAAGGATCTTTGATTCCTTTCTGATTTGCCGATATAAATCAGAAGCTCTTCGCGTATTTCCTACCGGCGAACTTGGCCATGAGGAAGCCCTTGCCCTTTTCCCACCAATCAGTCGGTTCCGGGCTGGTAAGAGGCAATTCGACGACATCCTGTCCGTTTGTTTTGAGCCACACGTCCAGCAGGAGCTCGCTGACCCTGCCGGGATAACGTTTCTCGAATGGGGTGTATGCCGAGGCGTCGATCTGGGAGGTCAATTCGTCGATCAGAGGGAAGAGCCATGCGCAGTACGCGTCGAACAGGTCGGCGCGCATGACGAGCATGTTGAACATGTGACCGCCGGTCGAGGCCATGCACCTGTCGAATATGGGAACGTATTCGGGAGCCTTCGACATGAGGATGTCCCTCATAACGTCCAGATGGGATCCATCGAGCGTGTGCGCATAGTGCGAGCGCATCGTCTCGATATAGTAGTTCCGCCTACGGGGTACGACTGCGCCGGTCTTTTTCAGCGCTTCCCTAATCTCCTTGCTGGATGCGATTCGGACGAACCGGTCTTTTCGCAGTCGGTTCGCGAGACTGGGGGACGCAAACAGCCTGCGGTAGTGGACGAGGCCTTTGTAGTCGGCGTCGCAGTTCTTCCACATCCAGTACAGGGCCGTCAGTTCGGAATAGCTTGCGTTGAGGCGCGAGATGTTATCTCCCTCGTCGTCTCCCTGGATGCCGGGCAGCACGTCCGGATGCAGGGCCGTGCCGACGTGGAGCGGCAGGTATGCCGGGTCGTCGGGCGTGCGGTACGGCTTGTGCATTGCGACTGCTATGCGGATCGACTCGCTCAAATCCCACGGACCTCCGTAACGGTCTCGGAAAGCGGAGTACGGACGGCGTTCCCGCCAAAACCGACGTAACGGCCGTTATCGGCTTTTTTTGCAATCAATCGACCTGTGGTCGGCATGCGAGTCCCGTCCTTTCTCTCCAAATGAACCCCGAATTGGTGTTTTTCAAGCGCAACGCGAACCGCGCAGGAACTGCCAAACCCCGTTCATTATCTGACAGCACTGATTTTTGCATCCCCCTTAGACACGCCCAGTCCCGCCACATACCTCAGAGATGCTCTTCACGGGTTTTCCATGAACACTTTGCTTGTTCGGGACTTGAAGGCCTTGCTCAAAACCTGATTTTGACGCCTTTCTTATGGTTCCGAAATAGACAAAGAGCCGATAACGGCCGTTACGTCGGTTTGATTCCGGTTCAGGGACGGTAATCCAGTGCCGATTCGCGTAGCCCAGGTAGTCGGCAGGATGATGGGCGGTGGTGTCGAGGCCACCGTGATGAACCATTACCGCCATATCGACCGTTCCCAAGTGCAGTTCGATTTCATCGTACAGACTGACTCCACGGTGGTTCCCAAGGACGAGATCGAGTCCTTGGGCGGTCGAGTGTTCTACGTTCCTCCATACAGCAACCCAGTCAAGTATGTGAACGCCTGCCGGCAACTGTTCCAGCAGATCCACCCGCGCATCGTGCACTCCCATATGAACGCGGTCAGCGTGTTCACGCTCATGGCCGCGAAACAGGCTGGAGTCCCGGTGCGGATCGCGCACAGCCATAGCACCTCGAATCCGAATGAGAAAGCCAAGACTCTGGTGAAGAACGTGCTCAGACCGTTCTCCAAGGTTTACCCAACACACTTGGCCGCATGTTCGGAATATGCCGCACGATGGCTATTCGGCGATCAGGTCGTTGATGCGAAACAGGTCCATATCATTCACAACGCCATAGATATAGATAGGTTCACGTTCAATTCCCAATCGCGCGCGATTAAACGTGACGAACTCGGAGTTGGCGATTCGCAGTTGCTCATCGGCCAAGTTGGCCGTATCTGCTTTCAGAAGAACCAAACCTTTACGATCAAGGTCTTCTCGGAATTGTTGAAGAATAATCCGAGTGCGGTGCTTGCAATAGTGGGAGATGGCGACGACTCTGAGTTGCGTAAGGAAATACACGACCTAAGAATCGAGCGCAACGTAAAACTACTTGGCATCCGTGATGATGTTGCGGATTATTACAGCGCATTTGATATTCTTGCCTTCCCTTCAACATATGAGGGTTTGGGAATGGCCAGCATTGAGGCACAGGCCGCTGATCTTCCCGTTGTGTGCAGTGACGAAGTTCCCAAAGAGGCAGATTTAATTCCGTCATTAGTACGACGCATTTCACTTGATGCAGGTTTCGAATCTTGGGTGTCAGCTTTCGATGTACATGAAAGCGATGCGTCGGGCCGTATCTCGCATGCGCAAGAAATGGCTAAACGGGGATATGCAATTCACTTGAGCGCTGCGGAGCTAGCCCATTGGTACGAAGAGCTGGAAGGAGAATGTGATGCCCAGAAAGATTAAAGTTGCGGAAGTGGTTTCACGTCTTGAATCTGGCGGCGTGGAATCCATGCTCCTTAATTATCTGGGACATTTTAAGCATCCGGAGGACTTCGATATCCATATCATTACGCAAGACATTAATGACGAACGTTGCGTAAAACAGTTCCAAGATGCGGGTTATACCGTTGATGTTATCACCCATAAGCGTAAGAGCATCTTAAAAAATGTGATTGAGTTATATCGGTTGATGCATTCTGAAAGGTTTAATGTGGTACACGCACATACGACCTTAACGAATTTCTATATCCTGTGGATCGCCCGTCTTACCGGAGCGAAGAAGCTTATCTCGCACTCGCATAATTCATTCGTTTCCAAAAGTAAGGTAAAACAAGCCATATGGTCTGTTTTGAAAATGTTGAATAAGGCGTCTGCCAATATATGGATGGCTTGCGGGCATGATGCCGGAGTCTTCTTATACGGAGAGAAAGCCGTGCGGTCTGGGAAAGTCCAGATACTGAATAACGCAATTGAGCTAGAGAAATATGCGTTCAACCCAGAAGCCAGAGACCGTATTCGTAGAGAATATAACATCGGGAAAACTGATTATGTTATAGGCCATGTCGGACGATTTATGAAGCAGAAAAATCATAAATATCTGATAGATATATTCGCCGAGTTTAACCGCAGGGTTCCAGATTCTTATCTTCTGCTTCTTGGGACTGGCGAACTTGAAGACGAGATTCATCATTATGTAAATGAACGTGGGCTAAGTGACAGGGTCATTTTCACAGGAAGCGTGGCTAACGTCGAAGATTTTTATTCAGCAATGGATGTTTTCGTATTGCCATCATTATATGAGGGATTCCCCGTTGTTTCGGTTGAAGCCCAAGCGGCAGACTTACCGATTTTAATTTCCGATAATGTTGATCCCTCTTGCGATATCACCAATAACGTTAATTTCATTCCGGTGAATTTACGTTTTACTATTTGGGTAAATGAAATAATTAATCTTTCGATACAAAAACGAAATACTTTAATTTTAGATGTACTTAAAACGAAAAATTATGATATCCACAACGAATCAAAAAAGCTTGAATCAATTTATAAAAATGTTGATTAAGTTAATTTTTTAACTAACCTTAGTAAGAGTGAAAAATGACTATATACATCATAGTTTTTCTTGCTTCCTGTCTTTGCTTCTATGCAAAAGATCGTACTAGAGGGTTTTTGGCGGCTTTTTTGACCCTTATTGGAATCACGATTCCGTGTTTGCTTGCAGCTGTCAGAGACAAGACTATAGGTACCGATGTAACCGGATATGGTATGTTTGTTTATCGGGATACGAAAAATGTGTCTCTGCTGGAAGCATTCAATATTCGGTCGGATAATCCTCGTGGATTTGTTGCTTTAGCGTGGCTTATCAACCTTGCAAATGGCTCTTTTGAGGTATATCTATTTATAATAGAACTACTGATAATATTACCTGCCTATTTTTCTATTTCTTATTTTCTTAAAAAAGACACATGGATAGGAATGCTGTTTTTTTACTTTCTTTTTTACGCAATCTCCCTTAATATCATGAAACAAATGATTGCAGTCTCTCTCTCTGCATTTGCTCTATGTCTTGCTCTGGAGAAACATTATAAAAGTTGGCTGCTTTGTTCAGTAATTGCTTTTTTAATGCATCAAACAGGAATAGTGTCTTTTTTGATATATCCGATGTATCTTTTGTTTTCAAAAAATTCTGTATATTCTCTTGTGCGAAGGTTTTTCATCTATCTCGCTTCTTTTGCCTGTGTGGTATTTATCTTTGCTTTCAGTGACTCTTTTCTTGCGGCTTTGAGTGGTGTTAAAGACTCATATTCCTACATGGTTACTAATAAGGGTAAAGGTGGTTTATTAATAACGCCTTTGATATATCTTGGATTCATCTCTCTTTTGCATTTCATGGATTCTAAAATTTCTGGAATAGTTTATAATTCACGGCAATCATATTCGAAGGAAAATAGTTTTATCGAGTATCTTTGTGTCCTTGGTCTTATGTTGGCAGAATTGCAAATTATCACATTGGGAATTGGCCGTTTTGGATATTATTTCGAGTTTTTTATATCTATATTTATCACTTACAGACTTAAGGAAAAAAATATTCTCTTAAGAATAATGGCAATACTTTTTTCGGTGACAATTATATTTTTCCAAATTAAGTTTGTGTTGGATGGAAATTGCGAGGTGTATCCTTATACATCTTCCATTCTGGGGATTAAGTAATCACTTGAAGTGTAGTCTAAAAACGAGGTTTTGAATGTTGTTTTCGATTATTGTCCCAGCTTATAATGCGGAGAGGTATCTTCCTGAATGTCTTGCGTCCGTGGATGCCCAAACATTCAGAGATTACGAAGTTATCATTGTCGACGATGGGTCAACGGATGAAACATCATGCATTGCGGATACCTACGCACAGTCAAAATGCAATGTGACGGTGTTGCATCGTGAAAATGAAGGACCACTGCTCGCGCGACGTGCTGGACTGAAAATAGCTCGGGGACAATATGCGGTCTTTGTAGATTCCGATGATGGCCTGCATCCGGAAGCGCTACAGTGCATTCATGATGCAATTACGGGAACAGATGCGGATATCGTATCCTTCCGCTATTGCCGTAGCAAGGATTTTGGTCGTTCAGATACTCCGTCACCTTTGTCTACCGGTTTGTATTCGGGAAAAGAAATCACCGATGGTCGCAAACACCTGTGTGAAGGAAGATTCAATGAGATGTGGGGAAAGGCCATACGATTGAATCTTTTTGATCTTTCCGTCGACTATATACAATACAACAAAATAAAGCATGGCGAGGATCTTTTGCAGCTACTTCCCGTGTTTGACAAGGCTCGCTCGCTCTGTAGCTTGGATGATGTTCTCTACTTCTACCGCCCGAACGACACCGCCTCGACTTCGGCCTATAAGACTTCGCAGCTATCCGACATCAGGGTCGTCAACCGCGCACTGCTCAAATACGCGAGGAAATGGGGGGAATCATGCTATCAAAACGCTTGTGCCGGCGAAGCCCTGCAGTATATAAATCTTCTCAAGATTGCTATGCAGGGGGCAAAATATAGCGGGTTTATTCAAGTTTTCAGAGATGTGCGGGAAGCAGCGCAGGATGAGAAAAGTTTTTCCCGTTGGAAGCACTGCAGTCTGAGGGCAGACAACAGGCTCACTGTCTTTTTGCTGAAGCTCGGATTCGGCGCCCTGACTTTTGAGCTGCTAAAAGCCGTTGATTTTATCAAGAGAATAAGGAGGCGCTGATGATCGTCACCAAGAGCGACCTACGTGAATATATCCGGGAAGATCAAAGGATGCAGCCTTGGCCTTCCAATCCTCTGAAGAGAATCATAGGTGCGGGTGGGGCGATGGTTCGCTGGAAGGTTTATCTGCGTAAGTGCGATTACCATCACAACGTTTCGCAGAATTTGTATCACAAGCTTGCGTACGTTTGGTACTTGTTTTTCCTAAAGAAGTATGAGCGTCGTTTCTGCTCGGAGATTCCGATTAACGTGTTCGGGAAAGGATTGCTGATTTGGCATCCCGGAAGGATTATTGTCAACCCTGAATCGACAGTCGGCGATTATTGCTCTCTGTCCAGCGGCGTTGTCATTGCGCAGGCGCACGGTAGGTGCCCGGTCGTGGGCCACCATGTGGAATTCATGATTGACTCGAAGGTATTAGGGGGGGTGCAGAGTCGCCGATTATGTACGGATTGGCGCAAACGCTTTAGTACTCAAACCTATTGAGGAGGAGAATACCACGTGGGCTGGCGTGCCTGCACGAAAGATTAACGACCGAGGAACCATTGAAACGCCTGCTATATGAGTTATCGGGAAAGAACTAGTCGCTTTGTCTGAAAGGTTTGGTATGGAAAATAAGAAACAAAAAGTGGGAATTGTGACACTTCCCGGCAACTTCAATTACGGGAACAGGTTACAGAATTACGCTGTTACGCAAGTTTATGAGTCGCGAGGTTTTAAAGCGGAGTCGCTGGTTCTGGCAGATAGACCTAATGCATTACGGGACTTGAAGCAGCTGGTGCGTAAGCTTCTTAGGAAGCCTGTTAGTCATCCCGAGGACAATATGTCTGAAGAACGACTGGAGGCATTCCAGAGGTTCAACAAGAACATGTGTATAGGAGTGGTTAACTTTGATGAGTTTAACCCGAAAGAATACACTTTCTTTTCGGTCGGCAGCGACCAAGTCTGGAATCTAGGTTACATCAAATATAACGAGGACTGGTTTTTCCTTGATTTCGCCAAGAAAGAGCAGCGTGTTGCGTTGGCTCCGAGCATCGGCCTGGATGCGTTGGATGAACGCCAGAGCAGACGCTTGGCAAAGGGCGTTCGGAATTTCCCTCTATTGTCTGTCAGGGAAGAACGAGGTGCCGAACTCATATATGAAGCGTCCGGTATGCGGGCGGAGGTTATTTGCGACCCCACGCTTGTCCTCACTCCAGAGGAGTGGGATGCTGTTTCGAGTGATTCTTTGACCCCGAAAGAACCTTATATTTTCACTTACTTGCTTGGTGGGGTCGGATCCGAGGCGTCTAATGTTTTAAAGCAGCTTCATTCGCTTAACGGATATCCAGTGATTTCATTGACCGATCGTGACGACGGCAGCGAGCTTCCTGCTGGTCCGGCGGAATTCATTTCCCTCATTAAGAACGCGACCTTTGTCGTTACTGATTCGTTCCATGCCGCGGTGTTCTCGTCTATTTTCGAAACCCCTCTGTCCATAGTGCATAGAGATGGGGTGAGTATGTTCTCGAGGCTGCAGACCTTGGCCGAGAAATTGGGCACGGAGAACAAGATCTACAATGGTGGAACCCTATCGTTGGAAACGGCATCTGATTATGCGGGCGTCGCCGAACGAATTGCCGGAGAGCGGGAGAGATTTAACGAATACCTGTCTTTGGCCCTCAACCAAAAATCGTCGAATGACTCACGGCATGAGGTGGTGAACGGTTGAAAGGCCAGCGCAAGACGGGTGCTTTGCTTGGGTATGCGAACATCATCGCGAAGAATCTGGTAAACATCATTTACGTGCCATTGCTACTGCACTTTATTGGGCAGGCTGACTATGGCGTGTTTCAGATGACCAACTCCGTGGTGTTCGCTCTCACGTTGCTGAGCGCCGGATTCTACGGGTCGTACGTGCGCTTCTACATGCGCGAGAAGACGCGAGGCAACGATCTGGGCATTCGCCGTCTCAATGGCATGTTCCTGCTCGTCTACGTCGTGGTGGCGTTGCTGTGCCTGATTGGCGGTACGGCGTTGACTATTAATGTGCGAAGCTTCTTTTCGGGCGGCCTGACTGCCAGTGAGCTTGTACTGGCACGTGAGCTTATGGGCATCATGACAGTCAATGTGGCGATTCAGTTGCTGTCCACGCCGTTTGACTCCTACATCGTGTCGCACGAGAAGTTTGTGTTCCAGCAGTCCAGGCAGTTGCTTACTTCCATCGCTCAGCCGTTCCTGGCCGTGCTTCTGCTCTGGCTGGGCACGGGTGCGGTCGGCGTCGCCTGCGCGCAGATGTTCATCACCAGCGTGCTGCTGCTGATGAACATCTGGTATGCCACGCGCACGCTTGGCATGCGTTTCACCTTCAAGGGCTTGGAATGGTCGATGTTCAAGGCCATCGCGGTGTTCAGCTTCTGGATCTTCCTCAACCAGATCTTCGACCTGGTGAACAACAACGTGCCGAACTTCCTGCTGGGCGCCATGGCCAGCGCGACCGCGGTGGCGGTGTTCGCCATCGCGTTGCAGATTAGAAACCTGTTCTTCTCCATGAGCACCACCATGTCTAACGTGTTCGTGCCCATGATCAACCGCATCGTTGCCGAGTCAGATGACAACAATGTGCTCACACGGCTTATGACGCGTGTGGGACGGTACCAGATGGTGCTGTTCTGGTACCTGTTCGGCGGATTTATTGTACTTGGACGGTATTTCATCCATATCTGGGCGGGGGATGCCAATGCCGATGCCTACTGGCTTATACTGATCATGACGCTGCCGGTTATGGTTCCTCTCACACAGAACACGGGCATTGAAATTCAGCGCGCGAAAAACCGTCATAAGGCACGTAGCTTAATCTATGTTCTGATTTCGGTCATTGACATCGTGATTTGTGTTATCTTCATCCCGACCATGGGCTACTGGGCCACTGCCATCGGCTACCTAGCCAGCATCATGCTCGGCACTGGCCTGTTCATGAATTGGTATTACCACACCCGTATCGGTCTCGACATGGTCTACTTCTGGAAGAACATGCTGCCCACCATCGCTCTGGCTCTCATCGTGACGGCCGTCTGCCTGCTGGGAACGCATTTCCTGCCAGTGAATTCCATCCTCATGTTCCTCGTGTGGGGTGTTGTCTATTCCATCCTGTTTCTTTCCGGCGCGATGAAGGTGTCGCTGACCGGTGAGGAACGGGAGAAAATCATCGGTCGAATCAAAAGAAAGGTAATTCGATGAGCGACTCAAACGTCATGGAGAGGGTGATCTCCTCGCCAGACGCCGATGCCATAGGCGGTTCCGCAACCTATTGTGTTGGCTGCGGAACCTGCGCATTCCTGGATCCGGCGTTCACCATCGCCAAGAACAACGACGGCTGCTATCAAGCGTTCATGCAGAGCGGGATTCAAAACCCTGCCAAAGTTGAAAGCGCATGTCCTTTTGCGAGCTCAACCAACGAAGACGCTATCGGAAACGATCTGTTCGGCTCGCAGGCTGGCATACAGCACGACCAGTACCTAGGCTACTATCTGAACGCCTACGTGGGGTACGTGTCCGCGGATGGTTGGCGTTCCCGCGGCAGTTCCGGCGGCATGGTCAGCTGGCTTGCTTCGAAAATGTTGGAAGAAGGACTGGTCGACGCCGTCGTGCACGTTAAGGATGGTCCTGATCCGGAACATATGTACACTTACCAGGTCTCGCACTCGGTCGAGGAATTGAAGACCGGTGCCAAGTCCAAGTATTATCCCGTGGAAATGAGCGAGGTATTGGCTTACGTGCGAAAGCATGAAGGTCGTTACCTGTTCATCGGCATTCCCTGTTTCGTGAAGGCCGTTCGTCTGCTTCGCTGTCAGGATCCGGTGTTGAACGAACGCATCCGCTACTGCATTGGCCTGGTGTGCGGACATCTGAAATCCGATTTCTTCGCGAAAAGCGAAGCCTGGGAATCGGGCGTTCCTTTGGAAGACATCGCCCGCGTGGACTTCCGGCACAAGACGCCCGGAAGCCCTGCGTCCGATTACGCGGTGGAAGTGAAACGCGTCAGCGGTGACGAGCCAGTGGTGACGCGAACTGCGGAACTTTCCACCACCAACTGGGGTCTGGGCTACTTCAAATACAACGCGTGCGACTATTGCGACGACGTGCTCGCGGAAACCTCCGACGTGACCTTCGGTGACGCATGGATTCCCAAATACGTGAACGATGGCGAAGGCTGCAACGTAATCGTGGTGCGCAACCAAGACGTGCAGAATCTCATCGATGCGCACCGAGATGAGCTTGTCCTGCATGATTCCGATTCCGCCGAGGTGTACCAGTCCCAAGCGGGCGGTTTTCGTCACCGCAGGCAAGGACTGGCCTACCGTCTCCACGTGCATCAGGAACGTGGAGAATGGACTCCGACCAAGCGTGTGAAGCCGTCGTTGGACGGAATCAGCGAACAGCGTCAAAAAACGTATGCCATGCGCACCACGCTGAAGAATGAAAGTTTTGCAGCATATCGCGAGGCCGTTGCGACCAATGACTTCAACATGTTCAAAAAGCGCATGAAGCCTGTGGAAAGGCAATACGCACGGGTGAGCGTGCCGCTTAAGAAGCGTGTGCTACGCAAAGCCAAGCAGTTGGTCAAAACCATATTGCCCGCAACTTTGGCGAAGAGCATTAAAAATCTAATGGGGGGGGCGTAGCTAGCGGTACTCTCTACCTGACTGCGCGTTCTTTCCGTACTTTCGTTTTCGTAGCGTCGTCGACATTGGTACCAATTAAGTGTACCGATGTCGTCGACGCTTTTTCTGTTGCCCATTCAGCTTTCAGCGACGAACAACCGTATGTTCTGTCTGCCTAGTGACGACTGAATGACCGATTTGAATACACGAAAAACAACAAGGAGAACTCGTATGTCAGCAAAACAAGCCATCAAACAAATTGTTCCTCGTCCGATATGGGCAAAACTGCAATCCGCAAAAGAAACCCATAACGGAAGAAAAGCGGAGAGAACACAAAGCCAACGCTTCATGCGTTGGATTTCCTTGGATGTTTCCACAGATAAGGTTCGTGTGGAGACCCGTTTGGCTTTTGATATTCACAGGCTTGAAAAGGGACTGAGCCACGTCCATTTCAGGCTTGGCTTCGGCAAAGGCGTGCTCAGTGAGATTTCCAAGCGTTTGGTTCTGCTGGAGAAAGCAGATCCGGAATATTCTGTGAATCCGCTGTATATCCAGGGCTTGGCGGTATTGCATGAATATCAGCGGCGTCATGAGGAACAGGGTTACGATCTTGCTCAGGTCGAAGCCATGTTTCCCGAATCCATTTGGAGGGCTGCACAAGAATATAAAGTCGATGATTCAGCGGTTAATGCTGGCTCGTTTGTGATGGAATCGGCCTCTAAAGTGAATAATCTCTCTGTGGATTTCGTCCAGCTTGCGCAGAACAGGTATTCCGTACGCGAATACGCGAGCAAACCCGTCTCCCAAGACTTGCTCGACAAGGTTTATGAAGTGTCGATGGAGACTCCGTCCGTATGCAATCGTCAGGCAACCCGCGTGTACCAGATTGCCGATCCGGAAAAAATCAAAGCTGCATTAAACATTCAGGGTGGTTTCCATGGATATGACATGCCACCGGTATTGCTGTTGGTAACCTCGGATATCCGCGCGTTCATGAACAACGGTGAACGTAACGAACCGTTCGTGGATGGTGGCTTGTTCTCCATGTCGCTGCTGTATGCGTTGGAAGCGTACGGTCTTGCTGCCTGCCCGTTGAACGCCATGTTCAGCCTATCCCAGGATCGGAAGACACGTGCACTGTTGCACATTCCTGACTACGAGTTGCCCGTGATGTATATCGCGGTAGGAAACTTCCCCGAATCCATACCAGTATGCCGTTCGACGCGACGAGATCCAAAAACCATCGTCAAGAAAATCTGACACTATAGGACGGTTTCAATGTGTGAGTGGGTGGTCTGATTTAGGTAATCAGACCACCCACTTTTGTCTATTCCGGAACCAACTCTATTTAATGAGCAGCAGCCACTTTCGTAGTGGACGGATGCGTGCGATGATGAACACTGCCAATAGTGAAAACAGCAGAATGGATACTGTGTTAAGCGATGCGACTCGAAGCAGATGCATGCTGTCTGGAATGAGGGCGCGCAAAACTTGCGCAATGATCGGATGCACCATGTAAATGCCGTACGAGTACGAGGCGAGTCCGGTCATTGCGGTCGACAGCCAGCCTGGGCAATGCTTCCAGAACGTTGAATAGATAGCCGCATTGGAAAGTGCGAATGCAAAGAATGCGATTGGGAAGAATCCTGCAGTCACTAGGAAAAGCTCATTGGTTAAACGTAATTCAAGTGCACTGACGAGCCACAGCAGCACCGCGGCTGCAATCAACAACCATAAACTGGTCTTGCGGGAAGAAATATGGAACACGTCCTTCTTCAATAAGTAGCCGAACAGCATGTACAGCAAGCCAAGAGATCCGCGACCGACGCAGCCGCCGAGAGTGATCTCATAATCAATGTCCACGTTAAACCAAGTGAGAATCGTTTGAATGGTAGGCAGTACAAGAATGAACGCCGTTCCGATTATCGCGAGCAGAATGATATAGCGGGTGTGCTGGAGAAGTGACGTTTTCTTACTGCCATGTTTTACTTTTTGCTCTGTGTTTTGCTTAATCGAGGTGCTGGAAGTGACGTCTTGCTGTAGCTGTGGGTGACGAAGAAAACAGGCTAGCACGGGAATCAGCAGATAAATGCCAAGCAGCATTTGCATATACCAGAAATGAATCATGGCGGGTTCGTCGATGAACAGCATGGTGCGCAGAAAATCCGCTACGGTCTGCAGCGTGCGGTTGGCGGCGAAATGGGATAGAAAAGCGATTGCACACCAGCATTCGAACGAAACGAACATGGGCAGATAATTGTGCATGAGAAAACGCTTGAGCTTCGGACCGGTGTAATCGCGGTCAAGCATCAAATAGCCTGAGATGATCAGGAACAGCGGGACTCCGACTTTGGAAGTCGAGCCGATAATAGCAGAGATGAGGGTGGAGGAGGAATCTGAAAGCGAGGTGGCTGATAAAACACTATCTAATGAGATCCCCCCCCCATTTATGATTTTGCCCGAATTTGCCAAGCTTGCCCCGAGCAGTGGGACAGGGAGCGTGTGTACCGACACCACCGCCAGAATGGCGATAGCCCTCAAAAAATCAATGGCAACCGAGCGCGCCTGTCGTTCATGCCTTACATTTCCAGCATTCTGCTGGTCTGTTGCTGTTGCGGTCATAGGTGGTTCCTTTTCCATATCTTTCTCCATCCCAACCGTACCCATGAGGGTGGATGCGATACTATCTAAATCCCAAACTAAGCAAGAATCCAAGCGTTACAATGGTTGTGAGAATGCCTAAGAGCCTGTGCGTTTGCGATGTTGCGGGTGCCGGTCGATCTGGGATTCATTGTCCGAGGAAGGGAATTGGAATGGGCGAGAAGGTGTATAAGCCGATACTGGGGGAGGAGGAACATCTCCTGTCTTCAACGGATAATCCTGGTCGTGTGAGAGGGCTGTCTCGTGATGAGAATAATCAAAATCCAGGTATTCCTGAATTTGAAGAATACGATACTGACGATTTTCGAAATGACTCTGATGCACAAGTGGATGACGATTCTGCCCGGGAAATTAGCGAACTTCTCGCAATGATTGCCGTTGCCGGAGGAACTTGGATTTTCAGTAATTACGTGCTCCCTTGGTGGAAAG